>ENA-UOOM01002852-UOOM01002852.1-fermentation-metagenome-genome-assembly--contig:-NODE-2852-length-13503-cov-4.200402_pt1 | contig 13503 bp, 10 predicted proteins | sample MGYA00245781_ERZ724031 | MGnify/ENA primary metagenome ERZ724031 (study PRJEB28704, sample SAMN03018317) | fermentation metagenome | biome: anthropogenic terrestrial biome; feature: soil; material... | reverse complement strand
CCCGTTAATAGTATATACCCGATGTCTACCCCGACGCCTAACCTGCATGAACCTTTCGCGGGCTTGTTAACGCCTGTTATGGTTTTTAAAAGCGAGCTTTTACCGCATCCGTTAGCGCCGATTAAGAAAATCCGCTCGCCGCGTTTTATATCCATTGAAGCATTTTCAAAAATTGTTTTCCCGCCGAAAGCCAGCGAAACTCCGTCGACAGACAGCACGTTATTTCCTGAACGCCCGTTGCCGCTGAAAGAAAAATTTAGAGAAGGAGCTTCACTTTCGGGCTTTTCAAGTGACTTTTCCAGCTTGTTTACGGCTTTCATTTTGCTTTCGGCCGTTTTTATATTTTTCTCACGGTTCCAGCGGCGCTGCTGTTCTATTATGCCTTCTATACGTTTTATTTCTTTTTTGGTGTTTTCGTATTTTCCGGCCGCCGCTTTTTCGTTTTCTTCCATTTGCCGTATGTATGAAGAATAATTGCCGTTATATGCAGTCAAATGTTGGTTTTTAAGTTCAAATGTGCGGCTTGTTACTTTATCGAGAAAGTAACGGTCATGGGAGATAACTATGAAAGCATTCTTAAATGAGCATAAAAAGTCCTCGAGCCACTCAACCGACGGCATGTCCAAATGGTTTGTAGGCTCATCAAGCAGCAGCAGGTTTGCACCGCAAAGCAGCAGCTTTGCGAGCTGCAGCTTTGCCCTTTGCCCGCCGCTCAGGTTAGCGACGGGCATATGCTTCACGCTTGTGTCAAAGCCGAGCCCTGAAAGCGCCGAATCAGTGCGCGCGCGGAAGGTAAGCCCTCCGTCTGAGATGTAGCGCTCATTGACGGCCGTCTGCCTTGCGACAACGTCATCTATGTTCTCAGGGTTTCCCTGTATTTTCAGCGTAAGCTCCTTAAGCTCGGTTTCAAGCTTTATAAGCGGTGAAAAAACCGAGAGTACCTCGTCAAACGCGCTCCTCTGCAGGTTACGGCATACGTGCTGCCGCATATACCCTATGCTTGTTTTGCCGGATTTGCTTACGGCTCCGCCGTCTGCATCGGTTTCACAGGTAAGTATATTAAAAAGCGTGGTCTTACCGCAGCCGTTTCTTCCTACCAGCCCTATATGGTCGCTGTTCTGTACTTCAAATGAAACGTCCGAAAAAATTTCTTCCGAACCAAATGCTTTATGTAAATTGTTTACGCTTAAAAGGCTCATTTTTTCCCCTCGAATTTATTATAAAGCCATGCCCCGCAGTTTGTATGCACAAGAAGCCGCGGGGCGGCGGCTTTAGCTATTATACCGAAAAACCACCGTTAAATCAAGCCTGCCGTTTCCACAAAAAGGGCTATAAGTAAGCCTTCAGATTATCTATATTTTTTTCTTCCGTACAAATGTAGCTTTCCGCAAGTTTCCTGTTTTCTATATCTTCATCCGGAAAGCCGTTAATCATTTTTGTCATGTCGATTATGCCCATAAGCGTACCGTTTATCATCATTTCGGCTATATGCTGCGGCTTTTTGTTGAAAAGCTTGGCCGTGCGCACGTAAGCGCGCAGCATTTGCTTTGAAAAGCCGTTTTTGTCTTCCGGCCGCTCGCCGGACTTTATGATGATATTCCTTGCCTGCTCGGCTATGCTGCGGTAGTTTGCCTCCTGCTCGGTTATCTGCTGTTTAAGCTGTTCATGCTTTATGTCAGGGATAATTATTTCTGAAGCTTCCATGCCCATCCTTGCTATTTTATAAAGCTCGCTTACTATTGTAAGACGTCCGCTGTCACTACGCATATATCCGTTCCTTTCATCGTCTTAAGGCTTGCGGCTGCGGATTTTCAAAACCCGGCGTTTATATGGACATTCATGCCGCACGGTATTATAATTGTAAAAAAGGGGTGTTTTTATGCGTTCGGGTATATCCACCGCGTGCCTTTATCCCATGCTGCTCGAGAAATCCTTTTCTACGCTTATTTCTATGAATTTCAAACTTTTTGAAATATTTGTAAATACATTCAGCGAACTTGACGCAAAATATATGAAAACGTTAAAAAAGGCAGCGGATGCAGGCGGCTGCACCGTAAGGTCGGTTCACCCGTTTACTTCAGGGTACGAAAGCTTCCTATTATTTTCAGGTTACGAGCGCCGTTTTTACGACAGCCTTGAGTTTTACAAACGTTACTTTGAGGCATGCAATATTTTAGGGGCGGACATCCTCGTACTGCACGGAAAAAGGGCTGATAAAAACGACGGTTTGGGCGATGAAAGGTACTTTGAACGTTACCTCGGGCTGTTCGGCCTCGGCAAAAAGTTCGGCGTTACGGTGGCACAGGAAAACGTTAACATGTTTTTAAGCAATAACGCCGGTTTTATATGCCGTATGAAAAAGTTCTGCGGCGACAGCTGCGCGTTCGTTTTAGACATAAAACAGGCCGTAAGGGGAGGCCTCGACCCGTTTGAAATCTGCTCTGCAATGGGAGACAAAATAATACACCTGCACTTGAATGACAACGACAAAAGTTCAGACTGCCTCCTGCCGGGGAGAGGCTGCATGGACTATATGCGCCTTATGGATATGCTTAAAGGCTTCGGCTACGGCGGCGACATTGTTACCGAGGTTTACCGCAAAAGCTTCGGCGGGCTTGACGAGTTAAAATCCGCCGGAAAAATTTCCGGCAAGCTTGCGGCATATTACAACAGCCTTTGACCGGCAGGCCGGAGCATGTAAAAATGACTGCTTTTTCTTGCTATTATTATACATAATATGATATAATCATAATAAATCAATAAAGGTGGCGGTGAAAAAATGAAATGCCCATATTGCGGTTACAGCGAAAGTAAAGTCATAGATTCGCGCCCGACAGACGAAAACGAGCGGATCCGCAGGCGGCGCGAATGCTTGAAATGCGGGAAGCGCTTTACGACTTATGAAGTAATAGAAACTGTCCCTATCGTCGTTATTAAAAAAGATAAATCAAGAGAAATTTTTAACCGCGACAAGCTTCTTAACGGCCTCATGCGCGCCTGTGAAAAGCGCCCCGTTTCAGTCGAAACCCTCGAGGGCGTCGTTACGGAAATCGAAAACATGATACAGAATTCCCTTGACCGTGAGGTGCCGTCAAGCCTGATAGGAAAGTACGCGATGGAAAAGCTTAAAAGCATAGACGACGTCGCATACGTGCGCTTTGCGTCTGTGTACCGCCAGTTTAAAGATATAAATTCTTTCAGGGATGAGCTTAACCGTATAATAAGCAGCAGAGCCAAGTAGTTTGTTTTTTGCAGCCGCCGGAGGATACCGGCGGCTGTTTTCAAGCCGGCTTCACGGCAAATTGTTTCCAAACTGTAAAAATTGCCGTGAATTAGTCGTGTAAATCATAAAATCCTTTACTTTAAACGGCTCTTCATGTAAAATAATATAAACAGAACAGGGGTGTTTTTTATTGCAGCCAAAATATAAACGTGTACTTCTTAAACTCAGCGGCGAAAGCCTTGCCGGAAGGCAGGACCACGGCATTGACTTTGATACGGTTTTGAAGATATGCAAGCCGATTAAAGACTGCGTTGAAATGGGCGTGCAGATTGGCATAGTGGTAGGCGGAGGTAACTTTTGGCGCGGACGCAGCAGCGGGCAGATGGACAGGACGCGCGCAGACCACATGGGCATGCTTGCTACGACTATAAACGCGCTCGGCGTAGCTGATGCTTTGGAGCAGTACGGCATGTCGGTGCGTGTGCAGACGGCCATAGAAATGCGCCAGATAGCGGAGCCTTACATCAGGAACCGCGCCGTAAGGCACTTGGAAAAGGGCAGGGTGGTGGTTTTCGGGTGCGGTACAGGCAACCCGTTTTTCTCTACGGATACCGCCGCGGCGCTGCGAGCCGCTGAGATAGATGCCGACATTATCCTTAAAGCCACAATGGTCGACGGCGTTTACGACAGCGACCCTAAAACGAACAAAAACGCCGTAAAATTTGACAGGCTCACTTTTATGGATGTTTTGAATAAAGACCTTAAAGTAATGGACAGCACCGCGGCTTCGCTGTGCAAAGATAACAATATACCTATTTTAGTATTCAGCATTGACGACCCGTATAATATCGTAAGGGCAGTATGCGGCCAATCTATCGGAACAGTTGTTAAGGGGGATTTGAAATGAACGCAATACTGGCAGACTCCGAAACCCGTATGAAGAAAAGTATATCCGTCTTGTCAAAGGACTACGCGGCCATACGTGCCGGAAGGGCTAACCCGGCGGTACTGAACAAGATAAAGGTTGATTATTACGGCGCACCGACCCCTATAAACCAGCTTGCGGCCGTTTCAGTAAGCGAGGCGCGCATCCTGACGATACAGCCGTGGGACATATCTTCATGCAAAGCGATTGAAAAAGCCATAGAAACGTCAGACCTCGGCATAAACCCGCAGAGCGACGGCAAAGTAATACGCCTTATCTTCCCGAGCCTTTCCGAGGAAAGGCGCCGCGAACTCGTAAAAGAAGTAAATAAAATGGCAGAGGAATGCAAAGTTGCCATACGCTCCATAAGGCGCGATGCGATGGATAAGCTGAAGGCCTCTAAAAAAGATGCGGAAATAGCGGAGGACGACTTTAAAAAGCTCGAAAAAGATACGCAGAATTTAACTGACAAGTACTGCAAAGAAACCGACACGGTATGTGAAGACAAGAAAAAGGAAATTATGGAGATATAAAAAATGGCTGACAGGGTACTGCCCGAGCATATAGGAATAATTATGGACGGCAACGGGCGGTGGGCCAAAAAAAGAGGTTTGCCGCGCGCGGCCGGCCATGCGGCCGGCGCCGCTGTTTTTAAAACCATAACTATGTACTGCAGCAAAATCGGTATAAAATATCTTACCGTATATGCCTTTTCAACTGAAAATTGGAGACGCCCGCACGACGAAGTGCTTTCGCTTATGAAGCTGTTTAAAGTTTACCTCAATGATGCGCTGACAAATTTTCTCGACGAAAACGTTAAAGTGCGTTTCTTAGGGGATACCACCGCTTTTGCGCCGGAACTTCAGGAGCTTATTGCGGAAACCGTCCATGTTTCGGAAAAACGTACCGGCATGGTACTGAACCTCGCTATGAATTACGGCGGGCGCGCTGAAATCGTGCGTGCCTGCTCTATGCTGGCGCGTGATGTAAAAAACGGTAAAATAACTCCGGAAGACATAACGGAGGAAGCTGTTTCAAAAAAGCTGTACACCGCAGGGCAGCCCGATCCGGATTTTATTATACGGCCCAGCGGGGAAAAGCGCCTTTCCAATTTTATGCTGTGGCAGTCAGCGTATGCCGAATTTATTTCCATGGATATACTTTGGCCCGACTTTAAACCTGCGGACCTTGACCGCGCCATAGAAATTTATTGCGGACGCAGCAGACGCTTTGGAGGAATTTGATGTTGAAAACACGAATTGCATCAGCGTTTACACTGGTTTTCTTCCTTGCCGCGATAGTTGTGTTCAACAGTTGGTTCCCGCTTGCTCTTAATATAGCCGTGGCGCTTGTTTCGCTTCTGGCTGTTTATGAGATTGTTTCGGCCTTAGGCCTCTCAAAAAAACTTATTTTGTTTATACCGAGCCTCATTTTCGCTGCGGCCCTTCCGTTTATTGAGTCCGTTTTTTTGCGTGAATGCGCTTATTTTTTATATACTATAGTTATTTTTACCGCACTGATATGTTATCATTCTTTTATCACATTTAAAGAAGTCGGGGTTATATACAGCATGTCAGTTATGATACCGACTTCACTGGATACGATAGTAAGTCTGCGCTCCATTGAGGTTCCGCACGGCATGTTTTATGTAATAATAGCGATATTTTCCGCATGGATAGCCGACGCAGGCGGCTATATAGCCGGTAGCCTGTTCGGGAAGCATAAGCTCTGCCCGACGGTAAGCCCTAAAAAAACGGTGGAAGGGCTCATAGGCTCTTTTGTACTCAATATATCGGCAATGCTGCTTTTCGGCTATATATTCCAGGCTATATATTATTCGTGCGGTACGCGGATCTCATATATCCCGCTGCTTATCATAGGCTCTGCCGGCACTGCGGTTTCAGTCCTCGGCGACTTAAGCTTTTCTCTTATCAAGCGAAGCTGCCATATAAAGGATTTCAGCGAAATCATACCCGGCCACGGAGGAATTTTGGACAGGTTCGACAGCGTGATTTTTGAAGCGCCTTTCGTTTACCTGCTCGTCCAGTTTTTGCCCATAGTGGTAGCTTGATATATGGTATTAATATTTTCCTGTTTATGCGGCAAAATATTATAATGCAACGGTTTGGTGAATAATAATGAAAAGATGCCTTTCTATTTTAGGCTCTACAGGTTCCATAGGTACGCAGGCCCTTGATGTGGCACGGCACCTGCACATAGGCGTTTGCGCCTTGGCGGCAAATAAAAATACGGTGCTGCTTGAAAAGCAGATAAGGGAATTCCGCCCTAAAGCGGCAGTCGCCTGCGACGGCATGGCGGCCGAAAAGTTAAAAAAGGCGGTTTCCGACCTTCCGGTTAAAATTCTCAGCGGTATGGACGGCCTGTGTGAAGCCGCCGCCATGGAAGAAGCCGACCTTGTTTTAAACTCGGTAGTAGGCATGGTGGGGCTTAAGCCGACCTTAGCCGCCATAGAGGCCGGTAAAGACGTAGCTCTTGCCAATAAAGAAACCCTTGTTGCCGGCGGCGCGGTCGTAATGGAAGCGGCGCGGAAAAATGGCGTGGCTATTTTACCGGTAGACAGCGAGCACTCCGCCGTTTTCCAATGCCTTCAGGGCTGCCCCGGCAAAAAGATGCTAAAGCGCATTATACTTACGGCTTCAGGCGGAGCTTTTTACGGCCGTACGGCCGAAGAACTGAAAAATGTAACGGTACGCGATGCGCTGAAAAACCCAAACTGGAACATGGGCGCTAAAGTTACTATTGATTCGGCTACTTTGATGAACAAGGGCCTTGAAATAATAGAGGCGCACTGGCTTTTCGATGTTCCTTTGGAAAAGATAGACGTTTTGGTTCAGAGGGAAAGCGTAATACATTCCATGGTAGAATATATTGACAATTCAGTCATAGCACAGCTCGGCGTGCCGGATATGCGCATACCCATACAGTACGCCTTCACGTTTCCCGATAGGCTGCCGTCGCCCGTAAAGCAGCTCGACTTGGCAAAGTACGGCAGCATAACTTTCGGCAGGGCTGACGAAGAAACCTTTAAGTGCCTCAAGGCGTGCAAAACAGCCCTTAAAAGGGGCGGCCTTGCGCCTGCCGCGGCTAACGGGGCTAACGAGGCCGCCGTTAAGCTTTTTATGGACGGCAAGATAACTTTTTTGGATATCGGAAAATTAGTGACCGATGCAATGCTCAGCCAGCCTGACTCTGCGGGGCCTGTATCGGCAGATGATATATTAAATGCCGACGAACAAGCAAGAAAATTTGTTTACTCCCACGCCGGCGCATGAGGTGATGTGTGATAATTAAGGTTCTCCTTATAATAATAGCGGTCCTCCTTTTCGGATTTATGATATTTATACACGAGTTCGGACACTTTTTCACCGCTAAACTTTCAGGCATAAGGGTAAACGAATTTGCGATAGGTATGGGACCGACGCTTTTTCATTTTCAAAAAGGCGAAACCAAGTACTCCCTGAGGCTTTTCCCCATAGGCGGTTTTTGCGCTATGGAAGGCGAGGACGACGACAGCCTAGACGACAGGGCTTTTAACCGTAAACCCGTGTGGAAACGCATCCTTGTGGTTGTTATGGGCGCCGTAATGAACATCATACTCGGCATTATCCTTATGATGATAATTTTAGGCCAGCAGTCTGCTTTTTCTTCTACAACCATTGCCCAGTTCAGCAAAAACTCAGCATTGCAGAGCGCCGGGCTTGAGGTAGGCGACACGTTTGTGTCGGTTGACAATTACCGTACTTACGGCGATATGGACCTGAGCTTTGCACTCTCGACCGCAGACCCGTCGTCAGTCGATATAACGGTAAAACGCGGCGGCGAAATTAAAAAGTTTGACAATGTACGCCTGCAAAGCACTAAATACAACGGAAAAAATGTAGTAACGCTTGACTTTGCCGTGCTTGCCATAAAAAAGAACGCCGGAACTTTGATTGCTAAGTCCATGCAGGACGTTGTTTCAACCGTGCGCATGGTTTGGTACAGCCTCATAGGGCTTATAGGCGGAAAGTTTACCCTTAACGATATGGCTGGCCCGGTCGGCGCGGCCACCGTCATAGGCCAGGCGGTTTCGTCTGGGCTTAAGGAGAGCTTCCTTGCCGGGCTTAACAACGTCATATACATTATGATGATACTGACTATAAACCTCGGCGTAATAAACCTAATGCCGTTTCCCGCGCTTGACGGCGGCAAACTGCTGCTGCTCATAGTCGAAGGTATACGCCGCAAACCGATAAATGTAAAATACGTTTCATGGATAGAGGCAGCCGGCTTTGTCGTACTGATTGGCTTTATGCTCTTAGTCACTTACAGCGACATACTTCGGCTGGTAACCGGAAAAGGGCTTGGCGCATAATGAGAAAATCCAAAAAGATATCTGTAGGCAATATAAATGTTGGCGGGGGGGCGCCCGTGTCGGTACAGTCAATGCTCAATGTTCCGTCAGACGATATTAGCGGGAACGTCGCACAGGCTCAACGTCTCGAAAAAGCCGGATGCGACATCATTAGGGCAGCGGTGCCGGATATTGGCGCGGCTTCCCTCATAAAGACCCTTAAGGAAAACTGCGGCATGCCAGTGGTAGCCGACATACATTTTGATTACAGGCTTGCCGTCGCCGCCGTAAAAGCAGGCGCGGATGCAATAAGGATTAACCCCGGAAATATAGGCTCGGAAGAACGTGTTAAGGCCGTGGCCGATGCCTGCGGCAGCGCCGGCATACCCATAAGGGTAGGCGTTAACTCAGGCTCACTTGAAAAAAGCATACTGGAAAAGTACAAAGGGCCTACGCCCGCGGCGCTTGTGGAAAGCGCCGTATACCACGCGTCGTTACTTGAAAAAAACGGTTTTTATGATATTGCTGTATCGATAAAATCTTCCGATACAAAGAAAATGATAGCGGCAAACAAGCTGGCTGCTGAAAAATTCGCCTACCCGCTGCATCTCGGCGTGACCGAAGCCGGCGGCGGCCTTTCGGGCATTGTCAAATCCTCCATGGGGATAGGCTCGCTGCTGATGGACGGGATAGGCGACACCATCAGGGTTTCGCTTACAGACGACCCAGTGCTTGAAGTAGAAGCCGGCATAGCGATTTTAAAGGCTTTAAACTTAAAAAAAGGCGTAAAGATAATCTCCTGCCCGACATGCGGCAGAACACGCATAAACCTTATACCTATAGAGAAGGAACTCGAGAAACGCCTTGAAGGCTGCAAAAAGGATATTACTGTAGCCGTTATGGGCTGCGCCGTAAACGGCCCCGGAGAAGCAAGGGAAGCTGACATAGGCATAGCTGGCGGAGACGGTGCGGGGCTTATCTTTAAAAAGGGCGTTATCATCCGCAAAGTTCCGCAGGACGAGCTTATAGACAGCCTTATGGGTGAGATAGACAATATGATGTAATACATTATAATTAAACTTTAGTATTGTCCGGCACCTGTAATGAAATAGTAAGGACGGATTAAAATGAAAAAATTCGGGGATTTTTTCGGCCGGTACATAAGCGTCAGAAGTTTTCCCGAAAACGTGAGGGAAGGCATCATTTCTTCGCTGCTTATAGACTCATACAAAAGGTGGCTGACGGCCGAAGTTTCTTTCCCGTCGCTCGTAAAGTATGACGTGCTTTACGGCGTTGAGGACTCCATTAAGTCATGCCCCGCGCTAAACCTTTCAAACGCTTGCCTAAGGCCGTCTTTTCCAAGCGAGTGCTTTTCCCTTGAATACTACGGAAGCCTTGTGAATGAGATTAAACGGCGTGAGGCAAGCGTAAACGGGTCGCTTAAGGATTCGCTGCCGGAAGTGAAAGACGGCCGGCTAATCATAACGCTGAAGCACGGCGGAGGTGACCTGCTTTTGTCACGCCATGTGGACAGGCAGTTCTCTAAGCTTATTTATGAGGAATTCGGCATAAACATGAAGGTGGAGTTTGACGGCATGCTTGTGACGGACAAGCACAGCACCGCATTTATAGAGCATAAGAAAAAGGCTGCGGAAGCAAGCAGGCGTAAGGCCGTCATTGAAAAAAACGAGGATTTTGAAACAAATATGGCAGCGGCTCCGGTTAAAAAGACGGTTAGCGTCCGAAACGGGGAAAATCTCCTGCCTTCATACATACCTGAAAGCGTAAGGGAAATTTATGGCCATTTCCCAAAATCAAAAGTAAATGCCGTGCCTATATCAAAAATCACTCCTGACATCGGAAGCGCCGTCATATGGGGTGAAATTTTTTCAATTTCTGTAAAGGAAACGCGCGATAAGCAGCGTAAAATTTACTCAATAGATATTACGGATTACACAAGCTCTATCACGCTTAAAATCATAGAATCGGTTTCTCAGTGCAAAACTCTTGACAAACTCTGCAGGGGCATGTCTGTCATGGTAAAGGGCAACGTTGAGTACGACAAATATGACCGTGAAATCGTCATGCGCCCGCGCGGCATAGCATCGGTAAAGCAAATCACGGTAAATGATACGGCCCCTGAAAAGCGCGTCGAGCTGCACCTGCACACTAATATGTCCGCTATGGACGGGGTAAGCTCGGCCGAAAGCCTCGTAAGGCGCGCCGCGCAGTGGGGCCACAAAGCTGTAGCCATAACCGACCACGGCGTCGCGCAGGCTTTCCCCGAAGCTATGAATACCGCCGAAGCCCTGCAAAAAGAGGGGAAAGAAATAAAGGTTATCTACGGCATAGAAGCGTATTTCGTCAATGACTCCGTCCCTGCCGTAAAAGGCAGTGAAAAACGTGACTTCAACGGTGAGTTCATATCGTTTGACATAGAAACCACGGGGCTGAGCCCTACTTCAGAACGTATAACGGAAATCGGTGCCGTGCGCATAAAAAACGGCGAAATAACCGATTCGTTCGACACGTTTGTAGACCCCGAAAAGCATATACCCAATAAAATCACAGAGCTTACAAGCATAACTGACGATATGGTGAAAAACGCGCCGAAGGAAAAAGAAGCACTGCAGGCTTTCTTTAAATTCTGCGGTGAAAATGCTGTGCTTGTCGCGCACAACGCCGACTTTGATACTTCTTTTATACGCATAGCCGCCGAACGCAGCGGCATGGAGTTCAGCAATACGTACATCGACACGGTTCCTATGTGCCGCTCCATGCTTAAAGGAATAAAGAATTGCAAGCTCGACACGGTGGCAAAGTACCTCAAGCTTGACAAGTTCCACCACCACCGTGCCTGCGATGATGCAAGGGTCCTTGGCGAAATCTTCATACAGCTCCTGCAGCGCCTTAAGGAAGATACACGTGCAGCGGATATAAAAGATATAAATACATCGCTTGCCGGCGGCGACGTTAAAAAAATGAAATCGTACCACATGATAATACTTGTAAAAAACAGCACCGGCCTTAAAAACCTCTATAAGCTGATTTCTAAGTCGCATCTTGATTACTTTTACAGAAACCCCCGTATACCTAAAACGGAACTTGTTAAGCACCGCGAAGGGCTTTTGGTCGGCAGTGCCTGTGAAGCCGGTGAACTCTACAGGGCTGTTTTCGGCGGGCAGCCGTGGAAGTCGCTTTGCGATATAGCATCTTTTTACGATTACCTTGAAATCCAGCCGCTCGGCAACAACCAGTTTATGGTACGCGAAGGCATGGTGCCTGACGTCGAAAAGATTAAAGAGTTTAACAGGACAATAGTTAAACTCGGCGAAACCTTAAATAAGCCCGTTGTAGCAACGGGCGACGTGCATTTTTTGGACCCTAAGGACGGCCAGTTCAGAAAAATCCTCATGTTCGGGCAGGGATACAAAGACTCAGAGGAGCAGGCCCCCCTTTACTTCCGTACTACGGACGAAATGCTTAACGAATTTGAATACCTTGGCAAAAAGAAAGCACACGAAGTAGTAGTCGAAAACACAAACCTGATAGCGGACATGACAGAGGAGATACGCCCCATACCGAAGGGTACGTATCCGCCGTTCATAGAAGGCGCGGAAGAGCAGCTTACAAATATCACGTGGACGCGCGCAAAAGAGGTATACGGTGACCCGCTGCCGAAAATAGTTAAAGACAGGCTTGACAGGGAACTCGGCTCTATAACAAAGCACGGATTTTCAATTTTGTATATGACGGCTCAAAAGCTTGTCGCAGACTCTGTCGCGCATGGGTACCTTGTTGGCTCGAGGGGGTCAGTAGGCTCTTCTTTTGTGGCAAATATGGCCGGCATTTCCGAAGTAAACCCGCTGCAGCCGCATTACATATGCCCCAACTGCAAGCACAGTGAATTTATAACCGACGGCAGTGTAGGCAGCGGCTTTGACCTCCCGCCTAAAAAATGCCCCGTCTGCGGTACGGAGTACAACCGTGACGGACATACTATACCGTTTGAAACATTTTTAGGGTTTGACGGAGACAAAACGCCGGACATAGACCTTAACTTTTCCGGAGAATACCAGTCGCAGGCACACAGGTACACGGAAAAACTTTTTGGCAAGGACAATGTTTTCAAAGCCGGAACCATAGCCACGGTAGCGGAAAAAACGGCCATAGGCTTTGTAAAAAAATATGAAGAGGACAAAGGGCTGGTCCTGCACAGGGCGGAGGAGTCGCGCCTTGCCGCCGGCTGTACGGGGGTAAAGCGCACTACGGGGCAGCACCCCGGCGGTATGGTAGTCGTGCCAAAAGGAATGAACGTGTACGACTTTTGCCCGGTGCAGCATCCCGCTAACGACCAAAAGTCTGACAGCATTACTACACACTTTGACTTTCACTCCATACACGACACTATATGCAAGCTCGACGAGCTTGGCCACGATGTGCCGACTATCTACAGGTACCTTGAGGATTACACGGGCATACCCGTGATGAAGGTTTCCATGAGTGACCCTGATGTTATGTCACTCTTTACCTCAACAAAAGCCCTCGGCGTCAAGCCCGAGGACATAGACTCGCAGACAGGTACGTTTTCGCTGCCTGAGGTGGGGACGCATTTTGTAAGGCAGATGCTGATAGATTCAAAGCCGAAGACTTTTTCCGACCTGCTTCAGGTTTCGGGGCTTTCACACGGAACCGACGTCTGGCTCGGCAACGCGCAGGAACTTATTAAGAACGGAACATGTACCATTGCGGAAGTCATAGGTACGCGTGACAGCATAATGACTTACCTGCTGCAAAAGGGCCTCGAGCCTAAAATGGCGTTTAAGATAATGGAGATTACCAGAAAGGGCAAAGCCCCTAAATTACTTACGTCCGAGTACATACAGGCTATGAAAGACCACGGCGTGCCCCAGTGGTACATAGATTCATGTATGAAAATAAAGTATATGTTCCCTAAGGCACACGCGGCCGCATACATGATATCAACGTTAAGGCTCGGCT
>ENA-UOOM01002851-UOOM01002851.1-fermentation-metagenome-genome-assembly--contig:-NODE-2851-length-13503-cov-179.568560_pt1 | contig 13503 bp, 15 predicted proteins | sample MGYA00245781_ERZ724031 | MGnify/ENA primary metagenome ERZ724031 (study PRJEB28704, sample SAMN03018317) | fermentation metagenome | biome: anthropogenic terrestrial biome; feature: soil... | reverse complement strand
TCAAAAGCCGCTAATAAATTTGCAAATATTATTTAGTAGATATATTCTTTAATTAATGTTACAAGGGAGGAGATTTTTTATGACTATAAACTATGCACATAGGGGGGCAGGTGGATATTGTCCTGAAAACACTATGGCATCATTTAAAAGAGCAATAGAGTTAGGATGTGATGCAATAGAAACCGATGTACAAATGACGAAAGATGGGGCCTTAATTTTGATGCATGATGAAATGGTAAACAGAACTACAAGTGGAGCTGGACTTGTAAAAGACCATTCATTTGAAGAAATTAGAAAGCTTGACGCTGGTTCATGGTTTGCAAGAGAATATCAAGGTGAAAAGGTTCCTACGGTTGAGGAACTGTTAGAACTTGCCAATGAAAATAATATAATTATAAATTTTGAGATCAAAACCGGAATAATACGTTATGAAGGAATTGAAGAAAAGTTAATAGAAACTATAAATAAATATAATATGCAGGATAAGGTTATATTATCAAGTTTTAATCATTATTCATTAAAATTATGCAAGGAAATAGACAAAAATATAAAAACAGGAATCCTTTATACGGCAAATCTTTATAGACCTTATGATTATGCTAAAACTGTAGATGCAGATGCAATCCATCCATATTATTATACTATAAATGCTGAAGTCGTTAAAGAAGCTAGAGCAAATGGTATTATGATTAATCCTTATACAGTAGATGATATCAATTGCATGAAATATTTTGTTGGAATTGGTATTGATGGGATAATTACTAATTATCCTGACAAACTTAAAAAGGTTATAGAGGAGTAATGATTGTAATTTGTTCATTGATGATTTTAAATTGTAAATTACAGGAATCTATATTTTATGTATTTGAAAACTTATAAAATATTAGTATAATATTTGTATATGTATAAGGAGGTGCAATATGAAAAAAAGTTCGGTAATTGGAATTACAATGATAGGTATAGGGATTCTGCTTATGGTTCAAAATACTATTGGCTTAAGTGTAGATATATGGAGCATTATATGGCCTTTATTTCTTTTAATACCTGGCATTGTTATTCATGCAAATTATTTTAGAGGAAACAGAAGAGAGTCATGGAGTATTCTTTTAGGAGGTATTTTACTGGTTTATGGTGCATTCTTCTTATTAAAGGCAATAATAAAATGGCCAGATTCCTATAACATGGATTTTGTATATACTCTTGGTATTGGGGTAGGCTTTTTAGAAAGTTATCTCTTTAATAAAAAAAGCAGTATGAATTTAATACTTTCAATAATATTTATTGCAGTAAGTGTTTATACTTTTATAAAGTCTGCTTTTCCTGATATCAGCAATATAAATGGATATATTTTTCCTATACTTCTTGTTGTCCTTGGAGTTTATTTGCTATTTACAAATCTGTCAAAGAAAAAGAACTATTAAATTTAACTTTGCTTAATAATAAAAATGAGGTGGTAAAATGAAAAAAAGTGTAACATTATTAAACGAATCAGGTCTTCATGCAAGGCCTGCTGCAATGTTTGTTCAAGAAGCAAGTAAATATAAATCAAATATAATGATTGAAAAGGATGGGAAACAGGTTAGTGCAAAAGGAATTCTGGGTGTGCTTTCATTAGGAATTACAAAGGGCACAGTTATTAATATTATAGCTGAAGGGGAAGATGAGGCCGCAGCTACTGATGCATTAGTAAAATTAGTTCAGAATAAATTTGGCGAGGAGTAAGAAAAATGAAAGGAATTAAAGCATCACCTGGTATTGCTATAGGGAAAGTATATATATTAGTAAAAAAAATCAATGCCGAAAAAAGAACAATAGAAGATGTGGACAAGGAATTAAAAAGGCTGGATAATGCAATGATAAAATCCAGCGATCAGCTTCAAAGTATTAAAGAAAAGCTGAAAAATGATGGTAAAGAGGATACTGCAAAAATATTTGAAGCTCATAATATGATTCTTCAAGATGTAGAATTTGTAAATCAAATTAAAACGCAAATAAAAAATGAAAAGGTAAATTCTGAGTATGCAGTTTATTCTGTAACTAAAACTTATGAAGAAATGTTTAATAAAATAGAAGATAAGTATTTAAGAGAAAGAGCTGCTGACGTAAGAGATGTAGGCGAAAGGATAATTTTTAATCTTATGGGGAAGGTTAAAGATCTTTCAGAGCTGCCGAAAGGAACAATTATTGTAGCTGAAGATTTAGTTCCTTCTGATACAGCAACAGTTGATAGAACAAAAGTTTCAGCTTTTGTAACTGAGACTGGAGGGACGACATCTCATACTGCAATAATATCCAGAATAATGGAGATTCCTGCTGTAGTTGGAGCAAAGGGTATAACTTCAAAAGTTAAAACCGGGGATACTATTATAGTAGATGGCAGCGAGGGTGAGATTATAATTAACCCTGATTCTAAAACCATAGAAATCTACAACAAAAAGAAAAATGAATACACAGCATACAGAAAAAGACTAAACCTATTAAAGGATTTACCTGCTGTAACGTTAGATGGGAAACAGGTTCTCCTTGAAGCAAACATTGGAACACCAAATGATATGGAGACAGTATTAAAGAATGATGCTGAGGGGATAGGACTTTTCAGAACAGAGTTTGTATATATGGATAGAGATGATTATCCTACAGAGGATGAGCAATTTGAGCAGTATAAAGAAGTTGTATCTGCAATGAATGGGAAAAGGGTTACTATTAGAACTCTTGATATTGGCGGTGACAAAGATATTCCATACTTTAATATGGAAAAAGAGGCAAACCCATTCCTTGGGTGCAGAGCTATAAGACTTTGCTTTAAAAGAACTGATATGTTTAAGACACAGCTTAAAGCTATTTTACGTGCAGCAGTTTATGGGAATGTAAGCATTATGTATCCTATGATTTCTGATTTAAAAGAAGTTTTAAGAGCAAATGAAATATTAGATGAAGCAAAAAAGGAACTTGAAAAGGATAATATTCCTTATTCAAAGGATGTTAAAGTAGGAATAATGGTAGAAATTCCATCAGCAGCAATAATGGCAGATAAGCTTGCTGAGTATGTTGACTTTTTTAGTATTGGCACAAATGATTTAACTCAGTATACTTTGGCTGCAGATAGAGGAAATAACAGTGTTAAGGAATATTATAACTATTTTAACCCTGCTGTTATAAGACTTATTAAAAACTGCATTGATGCTTCACATAAATATGGCAAGTATACTGCAATGTGCGGTGAAATGGCTTCAAACCCTGATGCTGCAAAAATACTGTTAGGGCTTGGACTTGATGCTTTCAGCATGAGTGCTAGTTCAATTTTAGAGGTTAAAGATATTATCAGGAACACTACCTATGAAGAATGTAAAAAGCTTGCACAAAAAGCATTAGAATATTAAAAATAGAAATAGACCCTGCAAAATTCAGCAGGGTCTATTTTGTTTATTTGAATGTTGGCACCGTTCTGCTCTCCAAATTCAGAGCGTCAAACGGCGGAACGGTCAAGACCGCTCCCTACAGATATTTTCATCATTAGAGCTTCTTTGCGAATGGGGAAATGAATGGAATATATTTTTTTATCGAAAGATGCATAATAATTATATTTTATCAGATAATAAAAATATAATTATTTAGAAATCAGGTGATATGATGGCAAGTGTAGACCAGCTTAAGCTTGTAGGTTTGAGCTGTGATTACTATGATGGAGAGGGAACAACCTCATCCTTGGGAGGAACAGGCATCAGCTGTGAAACATGTAAAAACTGGGATGGCAGAAAATGCAGAATAAATGTTTTCGACAGCGTTTTAGAAGGGCTGGATCAGACATAAAACTTAGTTAAAAGGGCTTGGAGTATTACTGCAAGCCCTTTTTTCTTTATTTAAATTTTTTATTCTATAGCATAGCATCCGTAATGCTCTACTATCATTCAGGTGGCATTACAGCTGCTGTATCTATGGATTGGTTCTTATAGGGCATGGATTATGAAAAAAATAATGAGAGCTTTGTGCTCCCATTATTTTTTTAGGTAATTATTTATTTCATCGTCATATATTTTCATTATTTTTAATAGAAGTGGATATTTTGTATCATATTTTATATCATCAATATATTTTATAGGCAAAACTTTTGGAGATGTTCCGCTCATAAATACGGCATCGAATTTATTAATTTCGTTTAATTTTATAGGCATCTCTATAACTTCTATTCCATTTTCTCTGCAAAGCCTTATTATACGCTGTCTTGTAACCCCAAGAAGCACATCTTTAGCTGGTGCAGTGTACACCTTCTTTCCCTTTAAAAAGAAAGTATTTGAGCGGCTTCCTTCAGTTATTTCATTTTTATCATTTATATAAAGTGCCTCATAACAGTCTTTTTCCTTTAATAAAGCATTAACGTTATCTCTTAAGCTTTGATTAATTACCTTAGCATGAGGGTTTTCTCTAATTGCATTATATGTAAGAGTTTTTATTCCTTCATCGTACATTTCATTTGTGGGGTAGGAAGTTTTTATAAAGAAATAGTATTTATTTATACTGTTACTATTTAAATTATTAAAAACTATTTTTACATTATAATTTGATATTTTATTTAATTCAGTTAGCTTATTTATGCTCTTCTTTATTTCAGATATAGGAATTTCTAAGCTGCTTTTTGAAAGCTTTAAGGAATTAATAAAACGCTCATAATGTTCTTCCAAAAACAAGGCCTTTCCATCCTTTATTCTAATTACCTCATATACAGATGGGTTAATAGCTTTGTATTTTTTTTCAAAGTCCTTGGTTTCGTATATATTTTCATTATATATAAAATAATTTAATACTGCTTCTCCCATAAAAATCACCTCAAAATTATTTTATCACAATAAGTCTTTGTTGTAAAAAAGCTTAATTGTTTATATAATCTTAGTTGAATAAGATAAAAGGAGAGTATTTTTATGACATATGAGATAATTGCAACAACTACTTTTGGTATAGAGTCAATAGCTGCTTTAGAGCTTAAAAACCTTGGGTATGATAATTTAAAAGTTGAAAATGGAAGAGTTATTTTTAGCGGAACTGAGGAGGATATTGCGAGGTGTAATATGTGGCTTAGAACCGCAGATAGAATCCTTATTAGAGTGGGATGCTTTAAAGCTCAGACTTTTGAGGAACTTTTTCAAGGCACTAAGGCAATAGAATGGGGGGATTTTATCCCTAAAAATGGATTTATGCATATTTTAGGTAAGTCTGTTAAATCAACTTTATTTAGTGTTCCTGACTGTCAGTCTATTGTTAAAAAGGCAGTAGTTGAAGCTATGAAGCGCAAATATAAAATAAACTGGTTTGAAGAGGATGGGCCTGAATATAAAATTGAAATTTCCCTTTTAAAGGATATGGCAGAACTTACAATTGATACTTCTGGAACAGCATTACATAAAAGAGGTTACAGAGAAATAGCAGGTGAGGCTCCTTTAAAAGAAACACTTGCTGCAGCATTGGTACTTTTAAGCAGATGGCAGCCATCAAGAATCCTTTCAGATCCTTTATGTGGTTCTGGGACTATTCCAATTGAAGCCGCACTTATTGGAAAAAATATTGCACCAGGAATAAATAGAGAGTTTGCAGGAGAGGCGTGGCCTAATTTTAACAAATCAATTTGGGATAAAGTCAGGGATGAGGCAAGAAGCAGCATAAATAATGAGGAGTTTAGAATCCTTGCTTCTGATATTAATGGGAGTGTTTTAAAAACAGCCAGAGAAAATGCATTAAAAGCAGGAGTGTCAGATTTAATTGCTTTTCAAAAGCTTGATGTTAAGGATTTTAGTTCTCAAAAAAAATATGGATGTATAATATGTAATCCACCTTATGGAGAAAGATTAGGTGAAAAAAAGCAGGTTGAAGAGCTTTACAAAACCATGGGAAAGGTATTTTCAAATCTTAATGAATGGTCTTATTTCATACTAACATCCTATGATGAGTTTCAAAATCTTTTCGGGAGGAAAGCTGATAAAAACAGGAAATTATACAATGGCAGAATTCAATGCTATTATTATGAATATTTTGGGGAGTTACCTCCAAGGAAGTAAAATCGGAAGGAGCGCGAAAACGCGCTCCTTCCTTAAATTAAAAGAATTGTACAAATTTTATTGAGTAAATATCACAAAGCTCTGTAACCCTTGTAGTTTCATTTTTTAAAATAATATAGCTTATTCCTACCTCAGTAAGTACGCCTTCTCTGTCAATATATAAATTTGTCCCAATTAAAAAAATGACTTTTACTTTTTTACCAATTTGTGTTCTTAAATAACCTTGAGTATAGTTAATATCAAATATTGGCGGCTGCATTTCAGATTGAGGTGGTTGAGGGGCAGATGGTTGAGGTACAGATGGTGTTTTACCATCAGCACGTAAATCATCATCATTCAAGTCATCAGTACGTAAATCATCAGCATATGGATAAACATACATTGGGGCAAAACCGCATGGAAATGCCATTTCACTAAAGTCATATTGTTTTGACATAAAAAACCTCCTAATCATGTTTGGGCATAAAGTGGTGTTGGATTGTAAAAACAATGCTGCACAATTCTTGTAACATAAACACCAGTTTTAGTTGCTGGAAAATACGTGGCACAATTTGGGCTAAAAGGATTATAATACCAGAGGGCAGAATTTACTCCCCAAAGCTTATTGCCGGATAAAGCCCAATCTGCAATTTGATAATGTAATTCGTCAGGTTCAGAAGCATATATGGTTTGTGGGTTAACCTGACCATCAAGTGTTGTTAAAGTGCATGTGAATTGAAAGGGCTGAAAAACTACTTTTCTTAAATCACCCTGGCCGGTCTTTAAATATTCGCCATAGCTTATATTGACTCTATTCATTACAACACTAGCTACGGCTTTCATTCCATTTTCTCCTTCTCCCCCCGCTTCACATTTTATTAATCTTGCCAGAAGTTCTCTGCTTGAATATGCCATAATCCACCTCTTTCTACATGGATTAATATTAATATATACAATAATTATGGAAATGTTACCATAGAATTTAAAATTATTATAAAAAATTAATATGTTTAATATCAAAGCTTCCCATAAAAGTTTCGATGCCCAGCTTTTTTATTTATTGAATAATTTAGGAGGTAAAAGGGGAAAATATACAAATGAGTAAAAAATATAGGAGGTAAAAATGAAAGTAGGAATTCCAAGAGCTCTTTTGTATTATAAATACAATCCCTTTTTTGAAACCTTTTATAGTGAGTTAGGGTGTGAAATAATTGAATCCCCTGAAACAAATAAGGTGATCCTTGATTATGCCTCAAAATATTGTGTAGATGAGGCCTGCCTTCCAATAAAAATCTTTCATGGCCATGTTTATTATTTAAAGGATAAATGTGACATGATTTTAGTTCCAAGAATTATGAGGGTTAATGATAAAGAATACATTTGCCCTAAGTTTTGCGGACTGCCTGAAATGATTGAAAATAGTATTTATGATCTCCCCCCAATAACTAAAACACCTATATATGCCAATAATAAAGAAAAACTATTAAGGTGGGCAAATAGGGAAGGAGGAAATATTACAAAGAACAAAATAAAAATTAAAAGAGCATTTGATAATGCTTTAAGAGAGCAGGAAAAATATACTTGCGGGGTAAATGATGAAGGATACAAAACTAAGGTTGTTCTTGCAGGACATCCTTATAGCGTAAATGACAGCTTTTTAAATATGAATGTAATTAAAAAGTTAAATAATCTTGGCATTGGTGTAATTACAGAAGAATTTGTAAGTAAAGATGACATTAATTATGAAGTAGATAAATTATTTAAAAGACCATTTTGGACTTTTACGAAAGATACCTATGGATCTACAGTATATTTAGCTGATAATCGGAAAGTAGATGGAATTGTATATGTATCATCCTTTGGCTGTGGGATTGATTCAGTTTTAATTGAGCTTATAAAAAATAATGTAGGCGATTTCCCATTCTTAATATTGAAAGTTGATGAACATACTGGAGAAGTAGGTTTTAATACAAGAATAGAAGCTTTTTCCGATATGTTGTTGAGGAGGAAGTTAAGTTGAAGGTTACATTTCCACACTTTGGGAACACATTTTTTGCAGCTAAGGCAGCTTTTGATGGGCTTGGTATTGATTATGCAGTTCCACCTTTATGCAATAAGGAAGCACTTGAAATTGGATCATATTATTCCCCAGAAGAAATGTGTCTTCCATTTAAAATTATGATTGGAAATTATATTCAAGGAATAAAAGAAGGTGCAGACACTGTACTAACTACAGGGAGCTGTGGGCCATGCAGGTTTGGTGAATACTGTGAACTTCAAATGGATATATTAAAAAAATTAGGTTATGATGTAGATTTTATTGTTTTTGATGCTCCAAAGGCTATAGGAAAAGAGGAGTTTTTAAGGAGGGTATCTTTAATATCAAATGCCAGCTCAAAAAGTAATAATGAGCAAATTGAAGCAGCATTAAATGGATTAAAGGTTATAAATCTTATAGATGATATTGAAAAAATAGCACATATTAAATGTGGGTATGAAATAAATAAGGGGGAGAGCAAGAAAATATTAAACAGCTGCAAAAGGGAAATTTATAGTATAAATAACCCTGAAGAGGTAGTTAAAAGGCTCCATGAATACAAAAGAAAGATTAAATCGGTGCCGATAGATTTAAATAAAAAGCCTATCACTGTTGGAATTGTAGGTGAGATATACACAATAGCAGAACCATTTTCAAACCTTTATATAGAAGATAAACTAATGGACTATGGCGTCTGTATTAAAAGAAAATTATCGCCAAGCTGGTGGGTTAAAAATACAATTATGTCTGCTATAAATATGCAGTCCCTTGATATAAGATTAGCATCAAGAAAATATTTGCCTCTTTATATTGGGGGGCATGGAAGGGAATGTGTTGGAGAAACAGTTCTAAGCAAAAGGGAAGGATGCGATGGTGTAATTCAAATATTTCCTTTAGGATGTATGCCTGAAATCGTTTCAAAGTCGATTTTGCCAACGGTTTCAAAGGATTTAAATATGCCTGTTATGACTTTAATTGTAGATGAGATGACAGGTGAGACAGGGTATATGACAAGAATAGAAGCATTTTTAGATTTACTCGAAAGGAGAAAAAGTAATAATGTATTATCTTGGAGTTGATGTGGGATCAGTAAGTACAGATATTGTTTTAATTGATGAAAACTTTAAAATTATAGATAAAGTTTATTTAAAAACAAAAGGAAGACCTATAAAAGCAATTCAGGATGGATTTAGAGAATTAAAAAAATATAAAAAGGAAGAGATTTTAGCAGCAGGAACTACAGGGAGTGGAAGACAGATTGCAGGTTATGTTATAGGTGCAGATGTGGTGAAAAATGAAATTACAGCTCATGCAGTTGCAGCACTATATATAGATAAAGACGTTAAGACCATAATTGAAATAGGAGGTCAGGATTCAAAGATAATAACGCTTAAAGACGGCGTGGTAACTGATTTTGCTATGAATACAGTGTGTGCAGCTGGGACAGGTTCATTTTTAGACAGGCAGGCTGAAAGGCTTGAAATACCTATAGATAAATTTGGGGAATATGCATTAAGATCTGACAGCCCAGTTAGAATTGCTGGAAGATGTGCTGTGTTTGCAGAATCTGATATGATACATAAGCAGCAGCTTGGATATTGTGAGGAAGATATAATAAGTGGGCTTTGTGAAGCATTGGTAAGAAACTATCTTAATAATCTTGCAAAAGGAAAAGAAATTAAGCAAAAGGTCTTTTTCCAGGGAGGGGTTGCAGCAAATGCAGGTATGAAGAAAGCTTTTGAAAATGCACTTGGTTTTGAGGTTTATGTACCAGAATACTATAGTTACATGGGAGCAGTAGGAAGTGCAATACTTGCAAAGGAGTATTACGAAAAAGGGAATAAAACTAAGTTCTTAGGATTTAATATAGCAGATTTAAGCTTTAATACTAAGACTATTGATTGCAGCGGATGTTCTAATAGATGCGAAGTTGTTGAAATGTTAAGAGAAAATAAGCCTATAGGTTTTTTTGGCGATAGATGTGGTAAGTGGAGTGAAAAGGTAAAAGCCAGTTAAATTTTATACTAACTTTATAATTTTGCAAATTTAGTGTAGAATGATAATTGCGAGTTTATTTAATGCATTTTTACTTAATAAATTGACGTTTGTAATTTTTGAACATTAATTTATTAAGGTTTACTGCTTAACTTACATTGTTTAGGGGGGGGTAAAATTGCATAGCTTTACTAGGCGCAGGCGCAGGCATAAAACTGCTATTAACCAGAATGCTAAGAATTATTTACATGCACTGGTATTCTTTTATATAGCCTTAGGCTCTATTAATATGCTTCAAGGAGTATATATAAAGGAACTAAAAATTGGTGAAGATTTTTTAGGCCTTTTAATAAGCACAAAAACTCTTGCAATAGCACTAGCAGCTTTTCCTTGTGCTATTATAGTAAATAAAATAGGGAAAAAAAGATCCATAGTTACTTCAATGTTTTTGGTAACTATATGTATAATACTTCAAGGAGTTTTTACAAATAAATGGTTAATTCTTATATTCAGCGTGCTTCAAGGAGCCTCAAATGCTCTTCTCGCAGTCACTGAAGCACCTTTTTTAATGGAAAATAGTAAAAATGAATTAAGAATAAAGCTTTTTAGTTTTGCTTATGCAGTTAATAATTTTTCTGTAATGATTGGATATTATATGTTTGGGAGTATTACTGAAGCATTAACAAAGAAGATGAATATAGTTTCGGCATATAGAATAAGCATAATCACATCAGGCTTTGTAGGTCTCATATCAGTTATATTTGCCCTTATGATTAAAGAAAACACAGAAAAAGTTGAGGCCCTAAGACATGTTGGAATTAAAGAATCTATAACAGTATTTAACGAAAAAGGTGTAAAGGAGTTTTTAATATTTAATTTTATTATTGGATTTGGGGCGGGGCTTGTAGTTCCTTATTTTAATGTTTATTTAAAATATAAAATTAACATTAACACAAATCAGATGGGAATAATAATGTCTCTTTCCCAACTTGGGATGGGATTTGGAGGTCTTATTACACCTATTCTTGCAAAAAAATATGGTAAGGTAAAGACAATTAATTTCTGCCAGGCATCTTCAATACCATTTTTACTTATGATTGCTGCACCTTCATGTATAACAGTAGTTGCTGTGGCATTTTTCATGAGAAGTGCATTAATGAATATGGCTGGTCCGGTTATAAATAATATGTCTATGGAAATAGTAAAAAGTGAGCAAAGGCCATTACTTTCAAGTCTTATGAATCTATCATCAAATTTGAGCAGGGCAATAAGCGCTGCAATAGCTGGGGTTATTATGAAAGAGCTTGGCGATATAGGCTATGAAATACCATATTATATAACCACTGTTTTATATATAATTGCTATAGTTTATTTTCATAATAATTTTAAAAATTATGATAAAAAAACATATAAAGGTAAATTTTTAGAAGTATAATTAGAGGTGTACGATGGATAAAAAAAGAATATGGGAGGTGGATGCGCTAAGATTTATTGCTATTATTTTAATGCTTATATATCATTTAGTATTTGATTTAAAAGAATACTTAAACGTTGATGTAAATTATGAAGAATTCCATTGGTATATTATAGGAATTTCTTCTGCAATAATATTTATGTTTATTTCAGGAGTATCAAGTGGATTAAGCAAAAATCCTATTAAAAGAGGGGTACAAGTTTTAGCTTGTGGAATGCTTGTAACCCTTGTATCTTTTATATTTTTTAAAGATATGTATATCAGGTTTGGTATTCTTCATTTTTTAGGAGTTTGTATGATAATTTCTCCTGCACTTAGAAAAATGGACAATTTAACTTTGCTTTTGATAGGACTTGCATGTGTTATTACAGGGATTTATATAGAAAATATAACAATCAATATACCATATCTTCTTCCTTTAGGATTTAAATATAGGGGATTTCATTCTTTTGATTATTATCCTTTAATTCCATATTTATCTGTTTATATATTGGGAATTTTAGTATTTAGAAATTATTATAAAGAGAGAAAAAGCATTTTTAAAAAAGAACTATATTCAAATTTTATTAGGAAAATAAGTGAAAAATCTTTATTTATTTATTTAATTCATCAACCAATTTATTATGCATTAATTTTATTATATAAATATGTATTTAGCAGCTTGTGAGGTGATTTTATTGAGTAATGTAATAAACAGTAATTGTAAAAAGTGTCCCGACTTTAAAAATAAAAAATGTGATGGTAACGATACTAACTGTATATGTAAGTTTTGCCCAAGGGATATGGCAGCATGTATAAATGTAAGATGGTGTAGAGAAACAGAGTCACAGATATGGTTTGAAGATTAAAAGGAATTGGTGGGGTGGTATTATGCTAAAAAAGTTTATGAGCTATTATAAGCCGCATTTGGGCTTATTTATTCTTGATATGGTATGTGCTTTTCTTATTTCTATTACAGATCTAGTATATCCAATGGTTACAAGAAGGTTTATTAATGATTTAATTCCTAACAAGGAAATAAATCTTATTTATAAGTTTGGAATTATACTTTTAATTTTATATATAATAAGATTTATAATGGAGTATATAGTTGGTTATTATGGACATTTGTTAGGGGTAAGTATGGAATATGATATGAGAAAAGAAATGTTTTCTCATGTACAGCAGCTTCCATTTAGTTTTTTTGACAGTACAAAGACAGGGCATATTATGTCAAGGATGGTTAATGATTTAAATGAAATATCTGAGCTGGCTCATCATGGGCCTGAGGATCTTTTTATTTCAACTGTTATGCTCGTTGGTTCTTTTATACTTATGTTTAGGATGAATATAAAATTAACGCTGATGATATTTTCAGTAATTCCTTTTATGATTTATTTTGCCATTCACTATAATGGCAAAATGAAAGGCAATTTTAGAAAAACAAGAGAAAGCCTTGCAAATGTAAATGGGCAGCTTCAAGATAGCTTATCTGGTATTAAAGTTGTTAAATCCTTTACTAATGAAGGTTATGAAATTGAAAAATTCGATGAAGAAAACAGCACTTATAAAACATTAAGAGGAGAATCTGTAAAGTATTTAGGAATATTTTCAGGTGGGGTAAACTTTTTTTCAAATCTTTTAACAGTTATCACTCTTACTTTTGGCGGATATTTTGTTTATAAAGGTGAGATTTCTTCAGGAGATTTGGTTGCCTATCTTATTTATGTAAATCAATTTTTACAGCCAGTTAAAAGACTTGCTAATTTTATAGAGCAATATCAAAGGGGTATGGCTGGTTTTAGTAGATTTATTGATGTTATGGAAATAGAACCAGATATAGAAGATTCCCCTGATGCTGTAGATATAAACAATGTAAAGGGTGAAGTAGATTTTAAGGATGTAAAGTTTAGCTACGATGACAATAAAAGTATTTTAAAAGATATAAATCTTCATATAAACCCAGGTGAAACTGTTGCTATTGTTGGACC
>ENA-UOOM01002850-UOOM01002850.1-fermentation-metagenome-genome-assembly--contig:-NODE-2850-length-13508-cov-6.990485_pt1 | contig 13508 bp, 9 predicted proteins | sample MGYA00245781_ERZ724031 | MGnify/ENA primary metagenome ERZ724031 (study PRJEB28704, sample SAMN03018317) | fermentation metagenome | biome: anthropogenic terrestrial biome; feature: soil; material... | reverse complement strand
TCATGGTTCCAACCGTAACTACCGCAGCGTCAAGAGGGTTATTTCTTCTGCTGACAAACGACTGAATATTCATTACTATTGAAGCGGCAGCATATAATGCGTCATTGCCTAAGTTCGGAGCTGAACCATGAGCCGAAGTACCTTCAACTGTAATTTTAAATGTATCACATGATGCCATTCTTTCTCCGGCTTCCAAGTTGAACTTACCTGCTTCAACCGCCGACCATATATGGGTTCCGTAAACTGCATCAACATCGTCTAAATAACCTTTTTCGGCATAATACTTAGCTCCGAATCCAACCTCTTCTCCGGATTGAAACAATAATTTTACGGTTCCATGAAGATCATCCTTTAAATCAGTTAAAATTTTTGCAGCTCCCAACTGTACAGCCATATGATTGTCATGTCCGCATGCATGCATGTTTCCGTTTGTTGAAGCAAAGGGCAGTCCTGTTTGCTCCTTTACAGGCAGTGCGTCAATATCCGCTCTGAGCATTACCGTTTTACCCGGGTTACCGCCTTTTAATATTCCTATGCAGCCTTGATAGTCGGGAAATGTTATGACTTCCATGCCCATTTTTTTAAGCTCTTCAACTAATTTTTCAGTAGTTTTAACTTCATTCAGGCTAAGTTCGGGAATTTGATGTAAATAACGTCTTTGTTCAATTATATAATCTGAATATTTTTCGGCTAAATTTTTAATCATTTGAATCTCCAATCTTATTTGATGTTATACTTAAAGAATTTATAAACAGTTCGCAATGATATCTAATTCTTAAGAAAATCATGTGCAAACTGTGCATAAAGTGCGGAGCCTCTGTGAAGAACCTCTTCGTCAACGGTAAATTTATCATTGTGGTTAGGATAAATAATTCCCTTTTCTTCGTTCTTTGTTCCAATGAACCCATAGAATCCGGGCACCTTTTCCATAAGGTATGCAAAGTCCTCTGAGCCCATAAGTTTTGGCATTTTGACCATGCTTTCTTCGCCGTATAATTTTGCTGCAGCATTTTGTACAATTTTATTTATATCATCATGTTCATTGATAATCGGTGCCGCATAATAAGAATATTCTAAGTCAGCTTCACATCCGAGGGATTTTGCGGTTCCTTCAATTATTTCCCTTAAATTTTGCTCTACTATTGCTCTTACTTCTCTTGAATGTGTTCTTACAGTACCCTCCATTTCCACATTATTTGCTATTATATTAAATCTCTGTCCGCCTTTGATAGTGCCTATGGATACAACCAAAGGATTTAAAGGGTCGTTTATTCTGCTGACTAAAGTCTGAATGTTCATAATTATTGACGATGCTGCCACAACCGCGTCTTTTCCTAAGTGAGGCGCAGAGCCGTGAGAAGAAACACCTTTTACCGTAATTTTAAAGTTGTCCACAGATGCCATTCTGCTTCCTGATTCAAGGTTAAAGTACGGCGCATCAAGAGTTCCCCATACATGCATTCCGAATACCGCGTCAACGCCATCCAAAACGCCTTTTTCAGCATAGTATTTTGCTCCATAGCATGATTCTTCCGCTGCCTGAAATAATAATTTAACCGTACCGTTAAGTTCATCTTTTGTTTCCAAAAGTATTTTAGCGGCTCCTAACAGCATTGAAATGTGTGCATCATGCCCGCATGCATGCATTTTGCCGTTGCATGAAGCATAAGGAAGACCTGTATGTTCCTCTACCGGCAAGGCGTCTATGTCTGCTCTGAGCATAACTGTCCTTCCTTCTTTTTTGCCCTTTATTGTTCCTACAAGCCCGGGATAATCAGAAAAAGTTTCTACTTCAATACCTAATTTTTTAAGGTCTTCAGCTAATTCATTTGTTGTTCTTTTTTCTTCGAAACTTAATTCAGGTATTGAGTGGTAAAATCTCCGGCGCTCAATTATATAATTATTATGTTTTTCTGCTAATAATTTTATGTTCATTTTATACCTCTCTATATTTATTTACAGCCTAAGGCGATGACCTTAGGCTGTATGTCGGTGATTAAAGTAAGTTTACGAAAAGTCCTGCTATTACTACAGAAGTGATTGTTACTGTAATAAATCCCCCTACTATCATCATTGGAAGCATATTGTTCATTAAATATTCATGTTCTTTTGGATTTTCAGCCAGTGCTTTTACGCATTCTTCAGTAAGTATATAGTTTGGCGGGAACCCGTAAAGAGCGGTTAAGGATACCGCAAATGCCATATTCCAACTGATGCCTAATAATTTTCCCGCTATCATTGAAGTAAGAGCCATTCCTGCAACACCTACAACTATTATTATCACCATGGGTCCAAGCGCACCCATTAAGATTTCGGGAGTTGCATCTTTTAATCCTGAGAATACATAAACCATAAGAACAAACATCAGGAATCCATAGGATTTAGCTTTATTAAGAGAATCCTTATCCAAGAATCCGATTTCCGTAAATATAATACCTAAGATTAATGCCCATACTGCCTGATTTAAACCTGTTATAACAGATAATCTGTTTGCTATATATGCAGAAAGCGTTAACTTTGCCAGTATTAAAGCTGTAGACATATATTTTTCAGGTACGGACGGAATAAGTTTTTTCTTTTCAACTTCTTCAACTTGAACATTGCCTGCTTCTTCATCAATTACTATTTCGGAGCCTACCGTGCCTTTACCGGAACGGAATTGCGCCAGTAATTTTTTGCCTTCTTTTTTAAGCATGATTGCCGTAAGAGGGTAACCTGCAAATCCCTGACATACATACATAGCTATTGCCAATACCGCTGCAGATGTAAGTCCTTTTTCAAGTGCTGCCTGATTCATCATTGTTGCAGCAACAATACCACCTGTTAACGGAGGCAAGCCTGCTACTACGTATGCCTTTCCAACCAACGGAACGACTATAAACCAGCAAGCGATTACCATACCTACCAGGCCGGCCAATGTGACTACGATTACCTTCCATTGTTCAATAAGCTGCTTAATGCTGATTATAGTACCCATGTGAGTGATACACAGCATTATTACAAGTGCTCCTCCAAGGGGCGCTCCCAAACCGGCAATATCAACTATGTCCTTAGGGAAAAATGTCCAATATCCGATAAGAAATAGTATTGCTGTTACGAATACCGAAGGTATCCATGCCTTTGTCTTTGTACCTACAAATTCGCCGATATAATAGACAACGGCAATTGTAAATAGTGCTAAAATGTTGTTCATAATTACCTCCTAAAAATTATATAAAAATTATGTTAACATTAGTTAATCATAATATCTAGCATAACTTAATCAGTATTACCCATTAACATATAAATTTTATTTTAACATTTTTTAACCATAACATCAAGTATAACTTCATCGGTATTATTCATACCGACATTTGAAACCTGAGCTAAGTTTTGGATTGTTTTCTCTGCCGTGCTGCCTAAGATACCGTTATCTTCAGGTATGTATATTTTTTCAATAGCCATTTTTGCGGCATCAACCGCAGCATCAACGGATATTGACAATTTATACGCACAACCTAATTTTGCTCCGTCGCAAAGCATTCCTGAAATGCCCGCTATCATATTGTTGATGGAGCCTTTGATTTGAGCGTTATCACCGTTTAACATATATGTTAGACCGGCGGAACAGCCTACACCCGCAGCCACTCCGCAGCCGCAGACAGGCGAGAGCGCTCCTAAATAAACTTTTACATAAATTGTTATCAAATGACTTAAAGCAACCGAACGCAATATTTTTTCGCCGGAAATATTCCGTTTACGTCCGATATACGATATTGGTATTATTGCTACCAAACCATGGTTGCCTGAACCGGCACTGCTCATTACAGGCAGCAGGTAGCCGGACATTCGTGCTTCCGAAGCAGCTGCGGTATATGCCTTAGCCATAGTAAAATCATCGCTTGCCTTTTTGTACAGGTAATTGCCTAAACCAACTCCCGTATTTTCTTTTAATCCCGCATCGGCAATTTTTAAATTCATATCAATGCCGTTTTGAATAAAAGAAATATCTTTTATCGGCACATTATATGCATATTCAATAAGTTCGTCGATGGTAAAATTTTTAATTTCATATTTAATTTCAGTGTTTGAACTGTTGCTTTCTGCAGTAATTGTATCGGTACCTTTGTCAACCAAAATATCATCGTTTTTGCTTTCAAAAATAATATTTGTATGGGCATTCCGTATTATAACCGTTGCCGTATCTTTATCTCCGATTGCTTCAACCTTAATATACAATCCTTTAATATCAGATTTCAGCTTAAGGCTTATAATATTTAATCCGACTATTTTCAGTGCTTTATCGATGCTTTCACCATTAACGTCTTTCAGCACCTCTAATACATACTCAGATTTACCGACAACCAAGGATAGAGCAGCTGCAAATATTATACCATGTTCGCTTGTTCCCGGAATTCCTACACTATATCCATTTTTCAGTATGTTTTTGTCAACTTCCAAACTTAGTTTTTTAACTTCGGATCCTAAAATTTCTTTGGCTCTTGCTACGGCATAAGCAACAGCCCCGGGTTCTGTGCACCCTAATGCCGGAGTAACCTGATTTTTTAAAATATCAGTCAGAAGTTTGTTTTTCATATATTTGCATCTCCTTATCTATAATTATGGGGACATTCCTTTAAGGTATGACCTCAAAGACTTTATATCCTTAAAGGTGTGTCCCCATTCCTTATTTATTCAATTTTATTCTTGCAGAAAGCATGCCAACAATTCAATTTTGAAAAATAATTGAAAATCAGCAATTGTTAAAAAAATGACACAAAAGGATTATCAAAAGTGATAAATAAATCTTAATGTTTTGGCAAGAACATCTAAAATTTAAGCTTTGTAAACATTATCAAATATGCGAGGCGTTTATCATAATTGATAAAATTTAATTTTATAAATAAAGTATAGTATATGATTGCTGTTTGTATTATAATATTTATGAAGAAGGATGATTAAAATGAGTATTTTAATGAATATAAATAATGAGCTTCAGCATATTATTGAAGCAATGAATGCCGTAACGAATGTAGATATTACCATAGTTGATGAAAAGCTTCAAAGGATTGCCTCAACAGTTGACAAGGAATATGGCATCGGGGCAAAGGCTCCTATTTATTCTGCTTTCCACAAATGCATTATGACGGGGGAACAGTATTTTTTGGAAAATCCAAAAGATAGCCCCATATGCTTTGAATGTGAAAATTTAGAAAATTGCCAGGAGCTTGTTGAGCTGTGCATTCCTATTAAGTTCGGCAATAAAATAATAGGTGTCATAGGCATGTGCGCGTATGATGAGAAGGCAAAGCAAAACCTTTTGATGAACCGTGAAAGCTTCATGAATTTTGAAAGCCAATTAGGCAAAATCATATCTACAATTCTCAGCGAAAAGAATTTTATGAGGATGTTGGAATACACATCTTCCGAAATGATGACACTTATTAATTCACTAAATGAAGGAATTATTATTATAAACAATGACTATGACATTATAACAACCAACAATTATGCAAATGAAAAATTACGCATAGATACTCATATCCATGATTTATGGAATTTGCTTTCAGAGAAAGTGTATAACAATTTAAGTTCTATGAATTTTATCGGTGAAGTGGGACCCGTGAATCTTAATGATACGGAATTTGTAATTAATGCCAACCCAATAATGGTAAAGGATGAAAGGGAAGGTACCGTGTTGGTGTTGTCTGATTTTAATAAAATGAAGGAATCGGTCATTGAATCCAACAGGAAGAAAGATATAATAACATTTGATGATATTGTCGGCGAAAGTGAGCTTTTAAAATTAGTCAGAAGAGAGGCAATTCAGGTGGCGGAAAGTGAAGCTTCCGTATTGATTTTCGGTGAAACGGGAACGGGCAAGGAAGTCTTTGCAAGAGCGATACACAACTTAAGTTCAAGAAAAAATGAAGTATTCATGGCAATAAACTGCGGGGCAATTCCCGAAAATTTAATTGAAAGCGAACTTTTTGGATATGAAAAAGGCTCCTTTACGGGTGCAAATGCATCCGGCAATCCAGGCAAGTTTGAAATATGTAAGGACGGAACATTATTTCTGGATGAAATAGGAGATCTTCCTTTTTCCATGCAGGTAAAATTAAACAGAGCCCTTGAAGAAAAAGAAATAATTAGAGTGGGAGGAAGCACTCCTATAAAGGTCAATCCAAGAATAATATCAGCAACTCATAAAACTTTAACATCAATGGTTGAAAAAAATTTATTCAGAGATGATTTGTATTACAGGCTTAATGTTGTTCCCATTCATCTTCCTCCTTTGAGAGAAAGGGGTTATGATGTAATTATTCTGTCAAGGTACTTTCTGAACAGATTTAATAATGTTTATAAAAAGGAGCTGAAGGGCTTCACGCCGGAAGCCGAAAAGTTACTGATGAGATACAACTTTCCGGGAAACATAAGAGAGCTTAGAAATTTAATTGAATATGCGGTAATTTTTGAAGCCGGCAGCCATATTGGGGCAGAAAACCTAAAGAAGAAAATGAGAATACACACTTCTGAAAATTTAAAGCTGTCAGAGATGACAAGGCTGTATGAAAAATCTGTAATAAGCAGTAAAATTCATGAACTTGGCGGCGATTTGGATTCAAAGAAAGAAGCGGCAAGACAGCTTGGAATCAGCATTGCTACATTGTACAGGAAATTAGATCATTAAAAAATAAGCTTTTGACTTTATATTGATTATGGGGTAAAATGTTATAATCGTAGATATGTGAGGTAATAATGAACAGAAACATAAAAACATCAAGTATTACAGAAGCGGCAATGATAACCGGGATATTGGTTATAATTGCTTATTTATCTTCTTTTTTTACAATATTAATGTTTTTTTACCCGACTCCCGCAATTATATTAGGTAAAAGGAAGGGGTTTAAATACTCTGTCTTAGCTTTAATAGCTTCTGATATAATTATTTCCATGCTGTTGGGACTGCAAACGGGATTCACATTTTTGATTATGTATACACCCTTAGCGGTTGCTCTGACCTACGGTGTCTGCAGCGATGAGGATGCCAACAAAACAATATTGCTGGGCTCGGCTGCTTATATGATTTCCTTTGTAGTATTCATACTGCTTTTAAATGTTGTAATGGGCGTTAACTTTATTGAGCAGCTTGCGGAAATGTATGATCAAAGCTTTGCCATGAGCAAAGAATTTTTTAATAATGTTCCTGATGATTTAAGAACTAAACAAATGGAGCAGGCAATAAAGAACATTGAACAAACAGCTCCGTTGATGAATTATATTGTAACAAATGTGTTTCCTGCAATTATGATTATAGCATCGGTAGCCACATCATACATCAATTACATTTTTGCATGTAAATTTGCCGGACGTTTTTCTATTAACATAAAGCGGCACGAAGGCATAGGCTATTTTTCATTTCCTAAAAATTTTATGATTGCAATGGCAGCGTTATTGCTTTTGTCATTTTTATTAAATGCATTAAATATTAATGTCGGAATTATTCAGCTGAATTTGTTTACCATTGTTTTTATGGCTATGCTGCTGCAGGGATTTGCTGTTTTAAAATTTTATATAGATAAAAGCGGATTGGGTAAATTTGTCAGAACATTGCTGTTGGTTATGGTTGTTATTATGAGCTTAAATTTCAGCGTGATTTATGCAATTATCGGATTAATTGATTTAACCGTAAATTTAAGAAGAATTAACAGAGCTTTATAGCTTAAGGAGGCAATATATGGATAAGAAAACTCCCATGTTTTTGAAGGATGACAGCTTTATTTATTTTGTGGTAATAGTATTATTAATAATAGTCTTCCTTATTGAAGGCATGTATATTTATGTTGCCTTTGCAGGATTGATTTTAATCGGAATTACAGCTTTTACATTAAGAAAACAGGTTTTGAGGGAAAAAGAGCTAAAAAACTACATAATAGATTATACAAAAAATATAGAAAACTTATCGGTTAACTCCTTTTATTATTCACCGCTGCCTATTTGCATTATCGGGCTGAACGGAAGAATGTTCTGGTTTAATAATAAATTTAAGGAATTACTGCGCGATAATTCTGATTCAATTGAAAATATAGAGGAATTTGTCGGAAGTTTTCCGTTGAACTCAATGGAAGGAAACAAGGAAGGCACTATAAGCAACATAGAGGTACCTGTAACAGGAAGAAATTTTAATATCATGTATTGTGAGCTTGAAGAAGGACGGTTTGGCGAAGGATACTCCTATGTTTGCTATTGGAACGAAAATACGGCATTTATTACTTTAAGGAATAAATATAATGATGAGCGGCCTATTTCAATGCTTATTCAGATAGATAATTATGATGAAATATCGGAAAAATTGGATTTGGGCGAAAAGTCCGCAATGACCGCGCAGGTAGAGAAGATACTTAACAAGTATGCATCTGAAATGAACGGATTTGTGCTTAAGTATGACAATTATAAATTTTTAATGATGATAGAAAATAAATTTCTTGAAACATTGGAAGCGAAGAAATTTTCCATGCTTGATGATGTTAAAGGAATAAAAGGCTCCAATGATTTCAGTTATACACTCAGCATAGGCACCGGCGCAATGGCTAAGAACTTGACACAGCTTTTGGAATATTCCAAGGGTGCGCTTGATGTGGCATTGGGAAGAGGCGGAGATCAAGCGGTAGTTAAAAGAATCAACTCTGTTAAATTTTATGGCGGAAAAAGCAAGGCTGTTGAAAAAAGAACAAAGGTCAGGGCAAGAATTATATCATATGCTTTAAGACAGATAGTCGACCAAAGCTCCAATGTAATTATCATGGGGCACAGAGTGGGGGATATGGACAGCTTAGGCGCCTCCATAGGTCTTTACAGCATTGCAAGAAGCAGAGGCAAAAAATCATATATAGTATTGAATAATATTAATCATGCTTTGAAAAATATGCATGAAAGAATGAAAAAAGAAGAAAATCATTATATCGAATCTTTGATAACCACTGAGAAGGCATTGGAAATAGCAGACCAAAATACTCTTATTGTTGTTTTGGACACACATAGAAAGAGTTACACGGAGGCACCCGAGCTTCTTGATAAAATTGATAAAGTAGTATTGATAGATCACCATAGAAGAAGCGAAGAGTATATAGAGAATACTTTATTAGACTATATCGAGCCTTACGCTTCATCAACCTGTGAGCTTGTGGCGGAAATTCTCCAGTACATGGAAGATCATATTAAGCTTACAAAATTTGAAGCTGATGCTTTAATGGCAGGAATAGTTGTGGATACAAATTCATTTACATTCAAGACAGGTGTAAGAACATTTGAAGCAGCCTCTTTTTTAAAGAGAAACGGTGCCGATAATGTGGATGTTAAGGAATTGTTCAATGAAAGCATTGACTTTATGAAGAAAAAGACAGAGATAATAGAAAGAAGCGAAATTGTTTTTGATGATGTGGCAGTATCATATATTGACGAATATTCAGAAGACTCAAATGTTATAGCAGCTCAAAGCGCAGATGAACTGCTGACTATCAAGGATGTAAAAGTAAGTTTTGTCCTTGTCAGAAACGAAGATTATATAAATATAAGCGGCCGCTCCGTAGGAAATGTCAGTGTTCAGATAATGATGGAATACCTTGGAGGAGGAGGGCATTTAAACATGGCAGGCGCCCAAGTACATACTCAGGACATGGAGGAAGCAAAAGCCAAACTGTTTGAGGCGATAATCAGATATAAAAAGGAGAGCAAATAATGAAAGTTATATTATTGGAAGATGTTAAGAATGTTGGGAAAAAGGGTCAAATAATCAACGCAAAAGACGGTTATGCGAGAAATTTTCTTTTTCCTAAAAATTTAGCCATAGAAGCTACAGAAATAAATTTGAAAAATCTTGAAACCGCAAAAAAGAAAAAGGAAGAAAAGGAAAATGAAATTCTTGAAGAAGCTAAAGCTCTTGAAGAAGAATTGATGCAGAAAACTATTGTTATAAAAACAAAGATTGGCGAAAACGGAAAACTTTTCGGCTCAATAACGACAAAAGAAATATCGGAACTTTTAGAGAAGGACCATGGAATTTTAATCGATAAAAAGAAATTTGACTTGGATGACCCTATTAAATCCGTCGGTGAATACTATGTTAAAATAAAACTTCATCCTATGGTAAATGCAAAATTAAAGGTAATAGTAACAGAAAAATAAGAGGTTGAAATGTCCGATTTAATTAATTTGGGAAAAATTCCGCCCCACAATGCCGAAGCTGAGCAGACTGTTTTAGCCTCTGCCATGATTGACCACGTAGCTGTCGAAAAAATAGTTAATTTGTTGAGCTATGACGATTTTTATTATGAAGCAAACAAAGAAATATACGACAGTATCAAGCAGATACACCTGCAGAATATACCGGTTGATGCAGTCACTGTTTTCGAGGAGCTTAAGAAAAGAGGCAAAATTGATTATGTAGGCGGATTTGAATACTTAGCAACATTAACTGAAAATATAATAACTTCCAAAAATGTTGAAGCTTATTGCAATATAATAAGGGAAAAATCCACTTTGAGAAAACTTATAAGCGCTTCTCAGGAAATTATTGATAAAGGTTATAAGGAAAATGATGATGTTCAAAAAATCATTGAATTGGCCGAATCAAGAATATTTGCTATTTCTCAAAACAGAAGCATTAATTCCTTTGCCGAAATTAAGGAAGTTCTCATGACTGTATTCAATCAGCTTGAAGAAAGAGCAAAGAGCGGAGGAAATATTACCGGTCTTACTACAGGGTACACTGATTTGGACAGAATGACATCAGGTCTTCAGAAATCCGATTTAATTCTGCTTGCGGCAAGACCTTCCATGGGTAAGACGGCTCTTGCCCTTAATATTGCCATGAATGCTGTTAAGACAGGTGCTTCCGTTGCGCTTTTCAGTCTTGAAATGTCAAAGGAGCAATATGTTCAAAGAATTATAAGCATGGAATCCATGGTTGACAGCACCAAGCTCAGGACAGGCAGTTTAGATGACGATGATTGGACAAGGCTTATTAACACCATGAGCTTGATTTCGAATTACAATGTTTTTATAGATGATACACCTTCCGTGTCATTGTTTGAAATGATGTCTAAATGCAGGAGACTTAAAATTGAAAAAGGATTGGATTTAATTGTAGTGGATTATCTGCAGCTTATGTCCTACGGTGGAAGGACGGACAGCAGACAGCAGGAAATTTCCAATATTTCAAGAGGCTTAAAGGCGCTTGCCAGAGAATTGGATTGTCCCGTAATGGCATTGTCTCAGCTTTCCCGTGCACCGGAGCAGAGAAACGACCACAGACCTATCATGTCGGACTTGAGAGAATCCGGAGCTATTGAGCAGGATGCGGATGTGGTAATGATGCTTTACAGGGATGAATATTACTACAAGGAAGAATCCGAAAGGAAAGGCATAACAGACGTAATTATAACAAAACAAAGAAACGGTCCCGTAGGAACCGTTGAGTTGGCATGGATAGGGCAATTTACAAAATTTGGAAATATTCAGAAATAAAATTATCTTAAGGCTTGCGGGACAATAATTGATATTTTAATAAATTCAATGAAAAAGAGCTGACAGAAATACAAAAAACCGTTGATTTTTCAACGGTCATTAATATGGAAACTACATCATAAAATATTTTGACATATGTCAGAAAACGGTTAAGAATGTTCTGTAAATTATTTTACTAAACGGTTCTTGCTATTATTATTTTGGAACCCGGTGCAAGCGCATTGTCTTCGGGAAACTCATTTAATTCTTTTAAGTAGTTTATGGATAAGTTATAATTCTTTGCGATATCCCACAGCGTTTCTCCTGGCTGAACCACTCTGAATATTAAGCTGGGCATTTTGTTTCTGTCAATTGGGTCTCTTTCTGCAATATCACTGATTACGGTAACTACATCATTGTTTTTGAATTTCATTGTTACATTAATATCACAATTTAAAATTACCGAGCTGCTTCCCTTCCTGTAGGCGCCGCATTTATTAGTTTTCACATCGGAATAAATCGCACATGAAGCTTCATCTTCATCTATGGGAAAATCAACCGTAAACGGAAGTGAGGCATATGCTTTATCTATTTTATTGATATTTCCGTTCAAATAAAGCATATTTACATCTAAGAATCCATCTATGACATATTTGTCGTCGGTTACTCGTTTTTCGGAAATTTTCGGACTCACATCCACCGAGTAAATATCTTTTATTGTACCCGAAGGCACGTCAAAGTCATTTTCATATTTAACGACTTTACTTGTCAGATTCTTAAGCGATGATAAATTAACTTTTTCAGACTGCAGCTCAAGTTCGTAATCGGTAGAATAGCAGTCCGTGATTATGTTTCTTTCCATAGTATTATAGAATAATGCATTTATCGTGAATGGCAGCGCAAATTCTATAAGTTTTTTTTCATTGTCAAAATTTTCTGTTGTTGAATATGTCATATCATTTACTGTTACACGTATGTCCTTAAGCATGCTTTCATCTGAATTTTTAAGTTCTATATAGTGAGTAAACGGGAATTCTTCAGACACATAGCCTGTGGTATGTAAATCATTGTCTTCGGTGAATATGAATCCAACCTTGCATATTCCTTCAATAAGCATCTTGTCGTTTAATACATCAATGTTTGAAATATAAACATCCGACTCAGACTTAACAATGCCGGCTATTTCGCCGGAGCCCTTGCTTAATTCCACTGCATCGTTAATATTTACCTCTTCTGATATTTCTGCCACAGTATCGGTGTAGGCTATATTTTTGGTTCTTGCCTGTATGCTGCCGTCAGAATCTAAGCCGGTAACATAGGTAACAGGTCTTTTCATGTATATATCAGTATCTAATGCCAATACTGCCTTAACGAGATAGCTCCTTTCCGACAATTGTTCAGCATCTAAATAATCAATAAAGGCGTTTGCAAAAGCTTCCATGTTTTCTGTGGCACCTTCTGCACCAATTTCTTCCCTGAAAGGTATTTCGCCGGTTATGGAATGTATAGCGCAGTCTTCACTATTTGAGCGATAAATAATATTATAAATAAGTTTGCCATCTACTGTTACACTGTTTGTTGCTGCCGTAACATTATTGATTTTTGCTTTTCCTTCCGTGGTGACAATTTTTTCAATATCAGGCCAGTCGTCAGCAATCGTAAATTCGTTTTCTAACAAAACTTCAGTTGAATTTGAATCAATAATTTCATTAATATTAAATGTATCATTAAATAATTTAACCAAAATAAATCCTCCTTTAAGTTAATACAGCGTTACGCATTCTTTTATAAATGTATATGCTGTTTAAATTTCAATAGTACAACTTATAAATAAATTTTTTTCAAAAACCGTGTAAAAATGATTGACCTTTTAATATATTTAATATAAAATTATTTAGTAATATAATAATTTTGCAATCCTGAGCGCGGCGAAGGAGCTTAAGTGATATAATAATATATTTAATTAACGGAGACTAAAAAAAAAACCCCTTTTTGTCTCTTTTTTATGTTTAAATATATTACAA
>ENA-UOOM01002849-UOOM01002849.1-fermentation-metagenome-genome-assembly--contig:-NODE-2849-length-13511-cov-7.104935_pt1 | contig 13511 bp, 20 predicted proteins | sample MGYA00245781_ERZ724031 | MGnify/ENA primary metagenome ERZ724031 (study PRJEB28704, sample SAMN03018317) | fermentation metagenome | biome: anthropogenic terrestrial biome; feature: soil; material... | reverse complement strand
GCTACTCCTCCCAGCTGTAGGCGACGATGAGGTGGCGCAGGCGTGCGCAGCGCTCGCCGACGATGTTGAGGGCGATGACGTCCACGCGGACGCCCTCGGCCTCGGGATGCACCGCGAGCCACAGCAGGGCGAGCCTGCGGCACCTGGCCTGCTCCGCCTTGTCGATGGCGAGCTCGGGCATGGAGTCGGAGTCCTCCCCGAGCCTGCGGGCGGTCCTCACGAGCACGAGGACGGGCGCGCCCTCGTCCTCGGCCACGGCGTCGACCTCCCCCGCGGCGCACCGCCAGTCGCGCTCGAGGACGGCGTAGCCGCGCCTCTCGAGGTAGGACGTGGCGAGCCTGCGCCCCTCCATGGCGACCTCGGCGGCCGTCATCCCGGCGACGGTCCTCGGCTCCTCGGTCTGGTCGACGGTCGGCTGCTGCTGGGTCTCGGTCTTGGTCTCGCTCATGTTCGCTCCCTAGAACGTGAGGGCCCTTTGCCCTCTCGCAAACGAAAGGAGCGAGCGACCCCCGGGAGGCGGGATCGCCCATGGGCGTGGCATGACCGCGCCTCCCGGGGGTCGCGTCGGGAGGCGGGAAGAGGTGCTTGTCTCCCGCGCTACCGTCGTGTGCGAGAGGGCAACGGCTCGTCCTCCTCCCCTTCCTCTCCGGCGGGGCTCGTGGAAGAGCCTCTGCCGGCACGAGCGTACGCGAATCGCGATGCCCGGGCCCTCGCCCGCCGGCGCACGGCCCTTCCGACCCTGACGTTCTGGCCCGGTTTTCGGTGACGTTGCGGCTCAAAATCAACTGGAAGCAGAACAGGAAGGGGCCAGAAGCCTGCGCGGGCGAACCGGATGCGGCCTTGGCCGCAAGCAGACCGACATCCTCGTGTCCCCCCCCGTGCCGCCGGTGGTCCGAGTCGGCACGACCGGCCATGTCAGCGGCCGGGACTTCGAACGAGATGACGGGAGGTCCCATAGAGGCCTCCCGTCCTTTGCCTAGCCCTGCTCTGCGTAGCTTAGCGTTGCCCTTGCTGTGCCGTGCGTGGTCTCTTGCTTTGCTTTGCGTCGCTCTGCGGGGATGTCAGCGGCCGGGACTTCGAACGAGATGACGGGAGGTCCCATAGAGGCCTCCCGTCCTTTGCCTAGCCCTGCTCTGCGTAGCTTAGCGTTGCCCTTGCTGTGCCGTGCGTGGTCTCTTGCTTTGCTTTGCGTCGCTCTGCGGGGCATAGCGGTACTCCGCCATTGCCGTGCGTTGCCTTGCTGGGCTGGTAAGGATTATTCCACACGGGACCCCGCTTGATCTGGCGGCACGACCGTGTTTGGGCGAGCGGTAGGAGAAGACGGCAACTAATACTCGCGAGGGGCGGGGGCATCCTTGGGCGAGCTCATTCGGCGAGCGGTAGTTCGCCCATGTCGAAGACGGGGCAGACCCTGGACCCCCCCCGCAAGGCCGATCATCTCGTAGGGCGCTCGGCGAGGTCCCTGCTCGCGAGCAGGCTCGGCGTCCACGGCACCGGCGCCGTCGCCGACAGACTCGTGGGGATGGTCTCCGGGTTGCCGGCCGCACTGAGGCGCACCCTCACCTTGAATTTGAATCTGCCCCGTTTTCGTTGACAGGTCTTATGCCGCCGACGGGCGGTCTTTCGGTTCGTTGGCGGCTTCGAACCCGGCTGGCCTGAGCCAGCCCAAGGCGGAGTGGATCCTCAGCCTGTCGTGGAAGCGCCCCGTGCATTCGAAGAGGGCGAGCGTTGCGTGCACGCGGCTCTCGAACGTCCGCGCGTGCACGCACTCCGACCTTACGACGCCCATGGGGGACTCGGTGATCGCCCCGTTCCAGGGCGGGGGCATGGACCCCATGGACGGGCGGATGCCGTCGTCGCGCATGGTCTTCCCGGAAGCGGGCTGGCATACCGTGCGCCCTGGTCGTCACTAGGCCGATTCGGCTTAGTGGCGACCAGGACACGCAATACACCTCACGGACGTCTCGGAAGGCACTCGGGCACCATGGCATCACGCAGTCGGTCTCGCGTCCGGGCAATCCCTACGACGATGCTGTCACCGAGTCCTTTCTCGAGACACTGAAGACGGAACTCGTCAAGGGACAGGCATACGAGGATCCGGAGGAGGCCAAGCAGGAGATATTCAAGTACATCGAGCTCCATCACGACACGGAACGCATGCATTCGGCTCTTGGGTATATGAGTCCTTGCGACTTCGAGCGCCAAAGCGCATGAAGACATTCAAGGGTGTGTCCAAGAAAGGTTGACCCCTCCATGCGTTGGCAGGAGGACCTGGAAAGGGACAGCAGGCCAACCCGTCAAGTCGAGCAATGCATGCCAAGAGACGATATGTGCAGGCTCCAAATCCGTGGCGGACAGTCAACGGTCGAATAGTTCGAAGGCAAAACGACCCCCCACATAATACTGGTTCCCCACACACACTGGATCGCCACCGACATCCGAGAAGCGCACATGGAGGTTGAGGAGCGCCGTCTTGGGTGGGACATCCAGAAGCCGTGCTTGCTCCAAAGTGGCATTGGCGGCGGTAATCGCAAAGTGGGAGATGTCAGCCACCCGCTTGCCGGTCGTCTCCTCGATGGCCGAGAAGAGCGAGACGTCTTCCAGGTCTCTTTCGAGCAGAGCCGCGGCCCACGTATGCGGCACGTACACGTTCTCATCGAAGATCGGCAGAGCATCAGCGGTGCGCACGCGGCGCACATGCACGCACCACGTGCCCTCTGCCACGTCAAAGAACGCCGCATCGACAGCATCGCACGGCACCAGCTCCCGGAGGAGCACATGCGCACCAGGCCTTACTCCTTGTGCACGGCATAGCTCGGTGAACCCACGGGCGGCACCACGCTGCGTCACGCAGCGTTGTAGCCTAGGTCCACGCACGTAGGTGCCTCTTCCCTGCCACTTGACAAGGTAACCATGCTCGCAGAGCTCCTCCACGGCACGTCGTACCGTGATGCGACTCACGTGATAGCGAATCATGAGCTCACGCTCGGTCGGCAGATACCGGCCAGGCTGGTAGGAGCCATCATCAATGAGACGTTTCAGATCATCGGAGACCTGCCGATAAAGTGGTGCTGAGCTGCCAGATTGCACGAGATCACCTCCGCGATTCGTGACACCTCATCTTAGCGCATATGCATTTCGATACCACTTCAGCCGAGCACCAAGGCCGGCAGAGCCACGAGCCTCGTGATGGTCACCTCGGCGGCCGACTGGTCGCATTCCGGTGACACGTACTGGGAAAGCGCGGTTACATGCGCCCCGGAGTCTAGCCCGGCGGCGATGCCAATCGGAGAGTCCTCCACCACCATGCACTCAGATGGCATTACGCGAAGCTCCTCCATACACCTCAGGTAGACGTCGGGGGCGGGCTTGTGGGCGGCCACCTGAGTTCCGCTCATCGCACAGTCCACCATGCCGCACAAGCGCAGCGTCTCCTCCAGCCGCCTAATCATGTCGGGATAGCTCGAAGAGGCAATCGCGAGAAGCATACCGGCGGCATGCAGCTTAGCCATCACCGGGCGGGCGTCGACGTTGCCGCAGCGAGCATAGTCCACCGGATGGGCGACGCGGAAGTGATCGTAGCCTGCGTGCAGCCGATTGCGCAGCGTCGTGTCCCCGCCGGAGATCTCGTCCCAGATAGCGCAGTCGTTCAAGCCGGAGAAGTCTGTCGGGCCGGCGTAGTCGGGGAAAGCCTCCGCAAGATAGGCGGCACGCCGCCTATTAAAGAAGCCTTCGGTGTCAGCGAGAACCCCATCCATATCAAAGAGAACCGCCCGGAACACAATCCCTCCCTCCGTGCAGGATTACGACCGGGGCCGAGACGGCATGCGCCCCGGTCCCGGACCACACAGTGCCGGTTGGTGCCGGAAAACGCACCTCCAACATCCCTTCCCCTAGTACTCCAACTTCCACATGTATCGGCGAAGCGTGAGCGGGTGGTTGCGCTCCTTGGAGAGCGCCTCGGCATAGGTGCGGAAGACCGCGGTGTGGATGAAGGGATTGAAGTAGGTAATCACCTCGGGTGCGACGACGTCGGCCAGACCGTAGTCCTTGGTGTCGACCACGCCGACCTTGGCATTGAAGCGATGCAGGAACGTGAGGGCACGCTCATCGAGGTGACGGGTGTTGCCTTCGTTCATCATCAGCACGAACGGAACGTCCTTGTCGACTATCTCGAATGGACCGTGGAAGAAGTCGCCGGTACTGAAGTTCCCGGAGTTAATCCACTGCATCTCCATCATGAGGCAGACGGATTCGCTGTACGCCACGTCAAGGGAGGCGCCCGAGCTCATGTAGTAAATGATTGGGTCGCTTTTGAAGTCACGACCGAACTTGGCCGCGAGTCCCTTAGCCTGCTGGGCGGAACGCTCCCCATGGTCGAAGATCTTGGTAAGCCCATCTATCATGGCATCATAGTGTTCGTAGCCCTCGACCTGCTGGAGCAGCTCGAGTGCCACGTCGAGGACGTATCCCATCTTCTCAAGCTTGGCGGCGTAATTGGCCTCGAAGCCATGGGTGATCACGTAGTCGGCATCCTTGGCAAGGGGTGACTCAGCCTTGTGGGTGACCGCGACAACCGCGGCGCCATGCTGGTGGGCGACGTCGTTGGCGGCGACCGTCTCCGGCGTGTTACCGCCTAGAGAGCAAGTGAGCACGAGGCAGTGCTCGTCGACCCAGGCCGGAGTATCATAGTCGAATTCGTTGGCAGTGAAGTGGAACGGACGCAACTTAGTGGAGGCATCCTTGAGGAAGTAGTAGGCCGGATAGAGCTCGGCGCTCGATGCGCCGCAGCCCACGAAGGCGATGCTGCGTACATCGCGCTTGGACAGGATGTCCGAGACGATATCGCGAGCCCTACTGAGATCGATGCCATTTGACATGTGCTTGATTCCCTTCTCTTTTTTGAATTGATGGCGAGCCGTGCTTTCTCGTACCTTCCTGCGGGTGGAACCGCCGGAAGGTACGAGAATTGGTTCTATGCGAGTACCCCGCAAGCACTGAGCAGAATGCCGCCGAGGATGCAGATGACCAGCAGCCAGCCGGTCTTCACGTTCTTTTTGATCAGGCCATACATGACCATGACCGCAGCGATGGAAAGCATTTGCGGGAAGATCTGATCGAGCACCGACTGGAGCTCAAGCGTGCCGCTAGCGAACGTCGCGGGAGTGGTGATGTCCACCATGGTGGCCACCATGCCGCCGATAGCCATCAGGCCCACGATGCCACAGGCATACATGACCTTCTCCATCGCACCATGTTGCAGTCTCTCGAGATAGGAATTGCCCATCTCGTAACCGAACTTGCCACAGTAGTAGGTGATGGGAATCGAGAAGGCCGCAGAGATGACCATGGCCAGAACCGGACCGAGAAACGAGCCCTGGGCGGCCAAGGAGGCGCCGAGACCGAAGGCTATGACGCGAATGGTGCCCTGGAAGAACGAGTCGCCAATACCGGAAAGGGGACCCATAAGAGAGGTCTTCACGGCATTGATGGTCTCTGGATCGAAGTGCTCGGGGTCACGTGCGTACTCCTCCTCCATCGAGGAGGAGAGCCCAAGGACGAAGGCGCTGGTCTGTGGGGTGCAGTTGTAGAAGGCCATATGCCTCTTGTAGGCTTCCTTGCGCTTCTCGACCTGCTGAGGATCGTTCTCGTCGGGATAAAGCCGGTCGATAGTGGGTGCGATGCCATAGAGGAAGCCCATGTTCATTTGACGCTCGTAGTTCCACGAGTCTTGGATTGCCCAGGAGCGCCAGAAGAACTGGCGATAGCGCTTGGACGCAGAGACCGGGATGGGCTCCTTTGGGCCACCCTGCATGGCAGTCGTGGGCGTATCATGTCCGGTCTGCGTAGTGGTATTAGCCATTGTCATACCTCCTTAATCGTCGTCTTCGAGCGAATCGTGGTCTTCGTCCGAACCGAGCGCCGGCCGCGAGTCCTTGCCGAACCTCAAGGTAGTCAGGATGATGGCGACGAGTACGCCGAAGATGGAGATTGCGGTCACAGACAGGCCCCCGTAGGCGCAGACGAAGAAGCCGACGAGGAAGAAGGCCATCATGCCTTTGTTCATCATCATCGACAGCAGCAGCGCGAGGCCGTAGGCGGTGAGGAGCTTCGCAGCGAAGTCCAGGCCGTTGGTGAACCAGGCAGGGATGGCGTCAACGAGATTCTGCACGAATCCGGTTCCCAGGTAGATCGCCAAGAAAATGGGGATGAAGTACATGAGCGAGTACAGGACGGTGCCCCACACAATATGGTAGTTCGTTGCCTTCTTGAACTCTCCCTCATCGATGGCGGCATCCGCAGCATGGCCGAGACCGGCTATGACCGTACGGAACAGCACTCCGAGCAGCTGTCCCAGCACGGCGATGGGCACCGCGATGGCAACAGCGGTCTGGGGGTCAGCACTTGTGAGAATCGCGAAGGCCGTCGCTATGATGCCCGCCATGCACATGTCAGGTGGTACCGCGGCGCCGACCTGCACCAAGCCCATGCTCATGAGCTCGATGGTGGCTCCGGATGCAAGACCAGCCGTCGGGTTGCCGAGTAGGAGCCCTACAATCGCCGAGGTGATGAGAGGCTGCTCGAAGTTCAACCGGCCAAGCAGCCGCGAATCAAGGATGCAGAAGATGCCGACCAAACCGATGAGCACTGCCATACCAAACGTATTCACATTCCCCACTCTCCCTTCTCTTTCCTTCTCACTGCCAAAAAGCGAACAAACGGATTCACATTCCCCGCTCTCCCCTCTCCTTCCTTCTCTCTGCAAAAAAAAGCGACAAAACCATCCGCGCCTGCGCACGCAGGCGACGTGGTCGCACGATAAACCCCGCACTCGCGTGCGCGGGGAAGCTAGACGGAGACGAGCCGCTTGCGCGACATCATGGGAGTCTGTTGAATGTAGACGAAGACCCCCCGGTCAAGCAGGCGCTGGGTGTCCTCCCTCTCGTTGGCATCGAGGAAGATGGAGTCACCATATTGGTGCGCCCCCTCTTTGTTAGCGGTGGCGCCGTAGTTGATCTCACGTACTTTGGGCCATGCCATACAGAAGCATGCCAGCTCGCGAGTGCTACCAAAGATCATGATGATGTTCTCGTCCAGCTGCTCGACCTTAGGCATCTTCTTGATGGCCATCTCGCAGGTGAACACGTTGAGGCGGACGCCCTGTGGCTTTGCCAGCTTGAGAGCCGACTTCTTGAGGTCGTTGCTGGCCGAGGCGTCATCCACAACAATGATGCGCTGCGCGTCGCAGTGCTGTACCCAGGTGAAGCACACCTGGCCATGTAAGAGCCGGTAGTCAAGGCGCACGAGCTTGATCATAGGTCGTCCCCCTCGTCATCCTCGGCCTCGGAGATCGCGAGGCTACAGTTCTTGATGTTCTCTCGAGCCGTATCAATCGTCTGCCCCAGCGCTGGTCCCCCGAGGTCCTCATTTAGGACGAGCCCTAGGACGAGTGGCATGTTCAGCCCACTTAGGAGCGTTATCTCAGGGTGGTCAGCGAGAAGCCCCACCATGTCGTTGTTAACGCTGGAGCCCACCATATCGGTCACAACGAAGACTCTGTCATCCGGAGAGAATGTGCCGAGCAAAGCGCGCACACGATCGCTGACAGACTCGACGTCATCCCGCCTGAGCGAGAAGGCATAGACCCCCTCCACAGGCCCCACAATCATATGCAGCGTATCGAGCGCGCCCTCTGCAAGCGAACCATGCGACGCCAAGATTACCCTCCTCATAGCGCTTTCTCCCTCCTGCCCACCTGGTGGGCCCTAATACTCGACCTTCCACATGTAACGACGTGTGTGATATTCCTTGTGCCGTACCTCGGAGAGCGCCCGCAGGTAGACATTGTTGAGCACTGGCGAGAAGAGCACGTGGTTGAAGTACTCGCTCACCGAGTCGGGTAGGTCGCTGACTCCCAACTCCCTGCCGTCGAGCACATGGACACCCTTCCCGCCGTAACGGCGCAGGAATCGGAGCGCGCGCTCGTCAGCAGCGCGCGTGTGCCCGACCGAAACTAGCATGAACAGCGACGTGGCCTGGTCCAGCACCTCAAATGGTCCATGAAAGAACTCGCAGCTGTCGATCGTGGGCGAGGCCACCTGCAGCATCTCTTCCAGGTTGCAGATAGAAAAGATGTAGGCTGACCCGAGTGCCGGGCCGGAGGCCATCACATAGATGCAACCTGCATCCCTATTGCGCTCGGCCCACTCGCGAGCACGCGGTCCGACGTCGATAAGGGCCTGGTGATAAATCGAGTCTACTTTGTCAAAGGCCTTCATGGCCTCACCGTGGTGGGGGTAGCCCTCGGTCTGCTGGAGCAGCTCTATGGCAAGGCACAGCGCAATGGTGGAGTTGACCCTTTCCGTCCTGCTTTCGTCGAGCGCGATGCTCTCGTAGGCGATCAGGTGGTCGCAGATGGTTGTGAGGGCGGACTCCTGCACGTAGAGCCCTACCGTGACGGCACCGCGGCCCTTGGCGACTCTGGCGGCCTCGCAGGTCTCTGGCGTCCCACGCATCGAGCAGACCACGACTACGGTACCCGGTCCCACGAAGAGGGGCGTGGCCATCACGAACTCGTTGGATGTGCAGAGATGCGTGCGGATGCCGTGTGCCTCGTGCTCGAGAAACCAGTGACCAGGCCAGAATCCGCCCATCGAGCCACCAGCCGCGACCCATGCCACGTCGCGTACGCCCCCGGCACATTCGGCAACGATGCCACCCACGATTTCGGCGACCTCGTCTTGCATCCTCACGTGAGCCTCCAAAGTTGTCACTAACATGTCTGACCACTTTATATCACCTATGACAGCATAGATACAGGGAGAAACTCGCGAATGGCGTGGAACTTGAGCAAGAGATTAACAAAACTGCTGATGAAATGGCATATTCATCAGAAAAACGATGACCTTTGCAAGATTTGTCATATATACCATAACATGTCTGTTACAAGCTGCATTATAGTGAGCATTGCCAGACATACGAGACATCTACCGCAGAGGAGTACGCTATGCTCAAAGTGAATATGAGTTGCAGGACCCCGCGTTATCTGGCCCTTGCCGCGACCATTCGCAACGAGATCTCCTCTGGCCATTACCGCGTCGGTGACCGCATACCGTCTGAGCCGGACCTCTGTCGCCAGACCGGCCTCAGCCGCTCCACGGTGCGTAATGCACTCAAGCTCCTCTCCGACGAGAAGCTCCTACGACGCATACGCGGCAGCGGGACCTTCGTCGCCGACGGCCACAACTCGACAACCTCGATGGCAGAACGCGTCAGTATCGATGCCCAAGCCGTCGTCAGGGCACCGACCTTCCACAGTTTTACCAGTCATGCGCAAAGCATGGGGACAAGGCCCAGCACCCAGGCCCTCGATTTGCGAGCGGTCTCTCCTACCGCAGCCCAGGCGGTCTTCTTCGGAATCCATCCAAAGAAATCACGCAAGCTCGTGGAGATCACACGCGTTCGCAGCATCAACGACGAACCAGTGGCGATTGAGACGGTCTCGTTGCCCGAAGCCTACGGCGGGCTCACACGAGAGGAGCTTAGCGGATCCCTTTACGAGGCACTCGAGGTTCACTACGGAGTGGGTCCCGCGACCGGCACCAAGACCATCGACATCACCTTCGCCGACGAACGGCAGGCCTTCCTACTCGATGTCGTCCTCGGAACGGCCTTGCTCCGTGTAGAGGACCGCGTCCTGGACAAGGAGGGACGGCCTTTGCACATCTCCGTACAGGCGCTGCGGGTCGACAGATATGCCTATGGCATAGAGATACCATCCATCGCTACGAGCACTTCGTAAGCCCAATGCCTGAAGGAGGCAGATGCCATCATTTCCTTCCGTGGGTTTCTCACATGGCGCTAAAGCCTACTCACACCTACTGGAGAGGTGGCGGAGGTCCAGGACCTCCTCAACGGATGGCCCAGGAAGACCCTGGGATGAGGGACGCCCGCAGAGGCATTGGGCGAGGTACTATCAGCCGGTGCAATCCAATCTTGAATCCGCCAGAGCCCTCCTGTTTGTCACGTCCTATTCCGTAAACAACGTCCTGGCGCGCAACACCTAGGAAAGTACGGAAATGTCGGCGTCCCCACTTGAGCGTTTGCAGGGCCTTGCAGACAAACAGCGCCGAGGCATGAGAGCCGCACTGTGTTGTGACACCTGCTCAGACGAACTCGCAAAGGTGCATCAGTCCGAAGACGGCGTCGTACTCGATGACCTGCAGGCGAGGCTGTCGTTCGGCTCGTCGTAATCCCTGATGCAAAAGCTCTTACGCCCAGGCCTGAACAGGCGCTGGTGCCCTTCGGCCACGCCAGAGACCTCGTCGCATGCCACGATGGAGTATTCCCAATTGCAGACAACGGACACGAGGTGCCACAACGCCATGGGGTCTTGGTCGCCCGCTGCTGCCTCCAACGAGGGCAGCGTCCTCGCCACCTCATCGGAGATGAGCAGCTGGATGGACAGCCCGGTGACTTTGTCTACGGTCGTGGTCCTTTCTTTGTCTAATCCAGTGTCAGGACGTTGAGCTCGCTCGTCCCCGGGAGGGCGACGCAGTCCTCCAGGTACTCCACCAGTTCCCGCTTTCCCGCCGCCTGGCGTTCAAGCTCCTGCCAAGACATCCTCGCCGTGAGGATCGTCGTCTGGCGCCACGCGTTGCGCGCCCTCACTATCTCGCCGAGAACCTCACCCCCATAGCGGTCTGTGATGGCGACGTCGATGGCGTGGAGCGTCAGGATGCCTTTTTCCTTGTACTCGGCGATGATGGCCGCCCGAGACGCCTCCCCGTAAAGAGGCGACGCCCTGCACCTGTCCAAAAGCCCAGGGTAGTCGACGAACGCTCCCCAAAGCCCGCCGTTGCGCTTGTAGGCCTCCAGAAGCAGCTCGGCGGCGACCCTACCCCTCCTGACGTCGCCACCACCGCAAATGAGCACGCCCGAGGCGCCCTTCTCGGCCAGGATGCCATCCGTACCCTGCAACCCCGCCACGCCCGATGCCTTCTCAGGCCTATACCCAACCGGGATCTCCGGTGGCTCAGCCTTCTTCGTGGGAGCAGTTCTCTCGGGCCCCTCGAACCCGTGCTCGACGCGCCACTTGCGAGGGGCGTCCGAGGGGAACTCCGCGTAGTGCTCGTCCAGCTGCTCCTGGGTGATGTGCGATGTACGACCCCACTCGCTCGGCGTCATGGTTGGCCTCCATTTGTCCTCGTGACCCGATCTCGGTGCACGCCGCCTTCGTTCTCCTGGGTCGTGTTTGATGTACTTTCTGGTACTCTATGGAAAGAAGGGCTCTCGTCCTCCCCATCGACCGGTCGCCCGCGTCCGTTCGAAGGGCCCAGGCTGACCCCCTCCAAGGGCTCAACTTGGGCCGATGGGGAAGGTTTGGCCGACCTCTGGCGATGCGAAGCATCGAAGGCCGTGGCCTCTGCGGACGAGCCGACCGTCCGCGCGAGCGCCTCCTCGTCCACCGAATAGAGCTTCGTCCGGTTATAGGAGTTGCGCTGGCGGGAGAGCACGATGCCCTTGGATTCCAGGCTGCACATTGCCCGCTTGATGGTCTGCGCGCTCAGGAACGGGATCTGCTCGGTTGCCCACTGGCCATACGTATTCCACACCCAGACGCGCCCCTCGAACGTATGGCGAGGGTTGCCCTCGGCGGTACCGATGAGATACCGGAGCTGCTGGAGAACGATGGCCTCGTTCAGGCCAAGGGCGACCGCGACGCAAGTATCGACGGGAATCTGGGGGCCAAAGGCCCGAGGTCTGGTATGTCGGTGCTCGCCAGTCATGCTACCTGCTCGCGCGCGTCAGGAAGTCTACGAGCCACTGGCGGCGAATCCGGTAGTTCTTCCCGCACCTGGCTGCGCGAAGCCTGCCATCACGTATGTACGCTCGGACGGTGCGGACGTCGAGGCCGAGGTATGCGGCACACTCGTTGGGCACGAGCACGTCGGGAAGCTCCTCGAATTTTGTTTGCCTTCCGATGTCCATGGCATACTCCTTGCAGTAGTCTTCGTTCTTTAGTGCAAGAATATACTAATCGGCCTTGACTTGCAACATTTTTCGGATTATGATTCAATCACGAAGCCTCAATGATTGGAAGACTATGAACAGCGACGGTTGGAATCCCGGACAGTTGGCGCGATATGGGCTCCTTGAGCCCGGGCAGCCAAGAGAGCTTCGACCTTGGTGCGTCTACGAGACATCCGTCTCGTACGGCGAGCTGGACGGCAAGCCGTTCCCCTACTTCGTGGAGAACGGCGAGCCAAAGACGCTCGGCGTCGAGACCCTGGTCGAGGCCGAGCTGTTCAACGGGGACCTGCAGAAGGTCGATGCGACCAACACCGCGAGCCTGCTCACGTTCTGCAGCAAATACGGGCTCCCCGCCTCACCCCTGTACCCGGGCGCGGCGCGGCTTGAGTGGTTCCGTCGCCGCTTCGATAGAGGCATCCGAAGGTTCGATCCCATCGGCCTCGCCGACGAGGAGTCCGCAGCCCGTGCCATCAACCCCCGCCCCTTCCACACGGAGCGTCTCGACTTGCCCGAATCCATCAAGAGGACGATCTCGGATGACCTTCTCGGCCTCCGTCCCGCCCTCCTGTCAGAGCGCGCCCGCGCCATCACTCTCGATGACCGAAACGTGGTGGGTGCTATTTCCAAGGCCGAGGTTGCCCAGACGGTGCGGGCCCTCCAGGTTGCGTGCGTACTTCCAATGGCTTATCAGTACTTCGCGGAGACGGGCGGAACTGCCGACGACTTGCTGGCATATCTTGGAGAGAAGCGCTTCCTCTCCCAATCCGGCCCAGAGTACTTCCTCCACGTGGACGAGGACATCGTGAGGGGGGCGAGGCTTGACACCTTCGAGAACAGCATGAGGAACAACGCCCTCCTCCCGCCTACCGTGCAGACCGCCGAGGCAGAGGGCTTCAACGTTCGCGCCGGGTACGATGCCGCCCTCTCGGACGGGCTGTGGATCGGCACCAACAAGGCCCTGCGCTTCCTGTTCGAGTCTGACGCCTCGTACCGCAAATCAGACTACCAGTGGGAATGGGGCGGCGCACCTTCAAATGCTCCCACAAACCCGTTTGCCCGCTTCTCCCTCAACCGAGGCAATGGCAGCAGCTGGGGCGATTTGCCAGATTTCTCTGCCACCGGCTCCGTCGGCGAGGCTGTCATTCACCAGTTTTTTCATCTCTGGGCAGACCAGACCCCATGGCGCCGCTGCGAGAACTGCAAACGCATCTTCAAGAAGTACCGTGAGGAGAAGTTCGACAAGAACATCCGCGAGACTCGCTTCTGCCGCCGCAGTTGCAACGTCTCCTTCAACCAGCGCAGCAAGCGCTAGCGGCTCGAGCGCCCTTCCGGGCTTGAGATAGTCCCATCCTCACCGAACGCATGGAAGGAGGTGAACAGAATGAGGTCAGTAAGCAAAGGAAGCGTGGAGCAACGGGCCAAGGGCGGGTTAAAGGACAAAACGTGTTGCTGATCTGTCACGTTCTTGCAGGTAACAC
>ENA-UOOM01002847-UOOM01002847.1-fermentation-metagenome-genome-assembly--contig:-NODE-2847-length-13515-cov-3.219539_pt1 | contig 13515 bp, 9 predicted proteins | sample MGYA00245781_ERZ724031 | MGnify/ENA primary metagenome ERZ724031 (study PRJEB28704, sample SAMN03018317) | fermentation metagenome | biome: anthropogenic terrestrial biome; feature: soil; material... | reverse complement strand
ATCTCCAGCAAGAGCGCCCAGAGCGGCATGAGCCATAAGCTCTCCGATTACAGTATGCGGGAATCCGCCCGCCGCCAGCAGAAACAAAATCAGGAACAGGAGACAAAACCATGAGCTATTTTGGAACCATCTATGCCGAGGATATTTCTCACCGAGCCAAGGTGGTCTATATGTATCTCAAAGATCGGGCCAACACAAGTGGTGCCTGCTGGCCAGGCATCAAAACCATCGCCGCCGACCTGCACCTGTCCCGCAGTACGGTCAAGCGGGCTCTGGATGATCTTACACGCCGCGGCTTCATCAAAAAGGAACCGTGCTACCGGGAAAACGGAAGCAACAGTTCCAATCTGTATCTGGTTAAAAATATCAGGCCGTAATTTCACCTGAGAAAACACAAAATTCCGCCAAGGGTGAACCGCGTCCATGTGCTGGACCGAGGATGGGTTCATAATGGACCCACCAGAAGGTCCCACTCTAAGAAAACGATTATAGGCAGAGAAAGAAACAAGATACCGGTGAAAAGAAATTATTGACCGCGGCAAACCAAGAGATGTACAGAAGATTACCTGCACAGAAATCGACAATCCTATAAAAGATAGGATGGAATATTCCCTGAACACATATTTTTCTGTTTCAATTGCAGACAAATAATGCTATACTTAATATCAACGATATTTCCTTAATAGCGTTTGTGAAGGAGCGACCAAAATGGATGTCTGTTATAACAAACTTTTTAAGCTGCTGATTGACAAGAACATGAAAAAGTCAGAATTTCGTCTTGCAGTTGGCCTAAGCCCTAATACGCTGGCAAAGCTCTCAAACAACGAAAATGTATCTATGGATGTTATCGTGCGTATTTGTCGCTTTTTGGATTGCACGGTAGACGAAATCCTTGATATTGTTCCGAGACCGGAAAATGGGACAACAGAGGGTGTAAAATCATAAGGGAAGGTATAAATCATGGTGATGAAAGAATACAGTGCCGGCGCGGTAAAACTTTCCTTCTGGTTTATGGAGTTCCGCAAGGTCGTTGGTTTGCTGAACGACGGAAAGCAAATAGAAACGATAAAGAGGATAAATCAGAAAGACAATGTCTTCGGTGCACCTACGAAGGATCGTGCGGAAAAAATATTTAATACGGTGGCAGCCCGAATTAGCTGTCTGGCTCCGTCTTTTTATCCGCTTTTCTTGGAGAGTGACATTGCTACACAAAAGCTGTTTGCCCTTGCTGCGGCAATGGCGAACGATACATTATTTTTTGATTTCGTTTATGAAGTCATTCGTGAAAAAATGATTGTGGGCAGTAATGAGTTCTCTGACAGCGATATTAGAATTTTCTTCAGGAACAAACAGGTGCAGAATACAAAGGTTGCCGATTGGACGGATGCAACATTAAAGCGCCTTGGCAGCAGTTATAAGACTATGCTGTTTGAAGCAGGCATAACAGACAAAGGGAAGATCGTTCGTAAGATTCAAAAGCCAATTCTGGATCCAACATTTTTCCGTTGGCTTAATGATAACGGCATGGAGCAAATTGCTAATGCTTTAGCGGGGGTGAGGTAATGGCCACTTTAGAAGATAGACTGGACCAACTTGAATCTGCCATTCGTAAACCTTCCTTCCGGCAAAACAAGGGGAAAGCTAACGAGGTTAATTACTGGGTCTTTGACTATGCTCCGGAACGGGAATTGGATGTCCGGGCGCGAATTGATTATATGAAGAATAAGAACACCAAAGGCACCGACGGTTTCCGGCTTATGGTGTTTGACATTTATGACATTATCATGGATCATCTGGAGGCAAAAAACTTTATTGATAAGTGTGAGGATTTTGAATGCAAAAAGGGCTTTGCCAGAGTGGCCTCCGCAGTGCAGCACACTCTAAAAATCACGGATAAAGATAACCTGATAGTGAGATACATTATTGACCGAACGCCCGAGAATGCCGTAGTGTTTCTGACTGGGATTGGGAAATGCTATCCGCTTCTCCAGTCTCCGGAAATATTCAATAAAGTACTTTACAATATGCCAAAGGAATTCGCAGCCGTGCCGATGGTGCTTTTCTATCCCGGCACCTATACCGAACAGGAACTGGTTGTGTTTAATGAGCTGAAAGAAGATAACTACTATCGTGCATTCCGGATAGTACGCTAAGGAGGAAGCTGCAATGTTAATTAAAGACATGTTTGCAAAGCGGATCGACCGTGAGATTCAAGGCGTCATTATTGTCGGTCAGGATGAAAACACCAATGTACAGCAGGAGCTGGAAGAATACGTTGTGACTAAGGAACTGCAAAAGCACTTTGCGGATTTCTTTACTGCCTACAAAAAAGGCATCGTCGGAACGACACCGAAGATGGGCGTATGGATTTCCGGCTTCTTTGGAAGTGGTAAATCTCACTTTTTGAAAATCCTATCCTATTTATTGGAGAACCGTGAGGTAGGCGGCAAACATGCCATTGATTATTTTGTGGACGATAAAAAAATTGTAGATCGGATGGTGCTTGCTGATATGCAGCTTGCGGCAAACACCGACACGGATGTTGTTCTGTTCAATATCGATTCCAAAAGCGATTCCAATGGCAAAACCAACAAAGACGCCATTGTCAATGTGTTTCTAAAAGTTTTCAATGAAATGCAGGGCTTCTGCGGCGCCATGCCGTTTCTTGCTGATCTGGAGCGCCGTTTGACCGAGGACGGCCGTTATGCTGAATTTAAGAAAAAGTTTGAAGAAGAATATGGCGAGAGCTGGGATAGCTCCCGTCAGGATTTTGATTTTATTCAGGATACAGTCGTGGATGTTCTGACCGGAATGGACTTCATGAGTGAGCAGGCAGCCCGGAACTGGTGTGAAAAAGCCACTGAGCCGTACCGAATCAGCATTGAAGAATTTGCAAAGCGCGTGAAAACGTATATTGACCGCAAAGGTAATAACCGCCATGTGGTCTTTTTAGTAGATGAGGTCGGTCAGTATATTGGGGAAGATTCCAAACTTATGCTGAACATGCAGACTGTGACCGAAGAACTCGGCAAGGAATGTAACGGCAAGGTCTGGGTAATCGTGACCAGTCAACAGGACATTGACTCTGTGACAAAGGTCAAGGGCAACGACTTTTCTAAAATCCAGGGCCGTTTTGATACCAGGCTGTCCCTATCCTCTGCTAATGTGGATGCCGTTATCAAGAAGCGTATTCTGGAAAAGAACGATACTGCAGCACAGACCCTGCGGTTACTTTATGGACAAAAAGCGACCGTTATCAAAAACCTGATTGTTTTCAATGATGGCGTTGAGAAAAAGCTGTATGAGAATGAGAAGGATTTTTCCTGCGTTTATCCCTTTGTGCCATATCAATTTAATCTGCTGGCCAGTGTACTTACCTCCATTCGCACTCACGGTGCATCTGGTAAGCATCTATCCGAAGGCGAGCGTTCCATGCTTGCCATGTTCAAAGAATCCGCTATGGAATATATGGCCTATTGTGAAGGCGCCATTGTACCGTTCCATGCCTTCTATGACGCACTGGAGAATTTCCTGGATCACAGCCATCGCGGCGTGATTATCAAAGCCTATGAAAACAGCTATATTAACCCGGAAGGTAAAGACAGCGATGTGTTTGCCGTCAATGTGCTGAAAACACTGTTCATGATCAAGTATGTGCAGGATATCACTGCCAATGTCGAAAACATCACCAGCCTGATGATTTCCGATATTGATGATGACCGCATTGCGCTGAAAGCCAAGGTGGAGGACGCCTTAAAAGTCCTGATGCGCCAGATGCTGGTGCAAAAGAACGGGGACATCTATGTGTTCCTGACCGATGAAGAACAGGAAATCAATCGTGAGATCGACGGCCAAAATGTAGAAATGGCGGAGATCATAAACAAAATTTCCGAGATGATTTTTGAGGACATCTTCACGGACAAGAAGTATCGTTACCCCGCTTTCAACGGCCGGTACTCCTTTAGCTTTAACCAAACCGTGGACGACCGTCCGTATAAGTCGAACCAGAACTATGATGTTGGTGTGCGTATTCTGACACCGGCCAGCGAGTACAGCATGGAAGAAACCACACTGCGCATGATGTCCGGTCAAGGCAAAGAGGTGCTGGTTGTCCTGCCGGATGACCGTGCTTTTATGGATGAGATCCAGACCTACTTAAAGATTGAAAAGTTTCTGCGCCTGAACACCTCCTCCGCTCTCTCCAAATATGAAACCATCAAAGAAGCGAAGCGCTTGGAAATGCGGGAGCGCAACAGCAATGCCCGCTTGTTCCTGATGGAATCCTTAAAGGCCGCCACCATCTATGTTAACGGTGATAAGGCTCAAATCGGCGCCAAGGAAGTATCCAGCCGAATCAATGAAGCCATAAGCCGCCTGGTCACAACCGTTTACCACAAACTGTCCTATATCGACACTGCCATGGGTGAAGATGACATCCGGAAGATGCTGCGCGCCTCAAATCAGATGAAACTGGATATTGAGGGCGGAAAAGAGGCCAACACCCATGCACTGGATGATGTGCTTCAGTATGTAGCCGGAAATACACATATGCACATGAAAACCTCCATGAAAACCATTAAGGATCGTTTCATGAAAGCTCCTTACGGTTTTGTGGAAGATGATGTCGAGTGGCTTGTTGCCAGATTGTTCAAGCGTGGGGATTTGGCTTTTACCGTGAATGGAGCCGGCGTAACGTTACTGAACAAGTCGAATGAAGAAATTATCAACCTGATTACGAAAAAGGTCAATGTGGAGAAACTGCTGATGGAGCAGCGGATTCGCGTTTCCGACAAGGACAAAAAAGTTGTTCGTGACGCGATGAAGGAACTGTTCCATTCCACCGCAGTCAACGAAGATGAAGACTCCATGATGAAGACTTTTCAGACATACAGCCAGCATATGGTCAATGATCTGCAAATTCTGGAAGCACGCTATGAAGAAAAGCGTTATCCGGGCAAACAGGCCGTGGCAGAAGGTAAGAAGCTCCTGAATACCGTGCTGCAGCAGACAACGCCGCTGGAATTCTTCAGGACTGTTGCGCAAAATCAGGATGCACTGATCGACTTTGCCTACGACTACGACCCAATCAAGGCTTTCTTTAGCGGTGAGCAGAAGACCATATTCGAGCGTGCCTTGGATATGCTGGCAATCTATGATGACAGCAAGACTTACATTGTCGATGCGGCTCTGGAGTCCGTTGTAGCGCAGATGCGTGCAATCATCAACAAGTCAGAGCCGTATAACGACATCCCCAAGCTGCCGGAGCTGCGGGAGCAGTTCATGCAGGCATACATGAAAGTGTTGCAAGTACAGGAAGCTCCTGTATATGCTGCCATTGATGAGGCCAGAAGCCGCACAATGGAGGTGCTGAGCACAAAGGACTATTGCGACCAAAAGCACGACAAATATCTGAAACTGTTTGCGGAAATCCGTGATGAATCCTCACACTGCAACAATGTCTCCCGTCTGAGAAGCTATGCCGACCGTGCCGAAGCCTTGAAGCTCCGCCTACTGAATGAGATGGATCAACTGGATGCCGACATTGCACAGAAGAAAGTTGAGGAAGAGGACCGGAAACGCAAGGAGGCCGAGGCCAAGGGTGAAAATCCTCCGGTTCCCATAGCACCGGTACAGCCGAAACCGAAGAAGAAAAAGCGTGTAGGCATCAAATCCGTCACTCTGACCTCTTCCTGGAGAATCGAGACGGAAGATGACATTGACAAGGCACTGGCTACCCTGCGTCAGAATCTGAAAGCGCAGCTGGAAGAGGACACGATTGTGAATGTTGAGTTTTAAGGAAGAAGGTATCCACCTTGTCTGTTAGCACCGTTGAGAGTAAGCTGCGTTCCTTGCAAAGTGAACTGCAACGCCTAAGTAGAAGCTTAGAGCAAGAAGAAAAGAGAGAACTAAGCTATTTGAACAGCAAAACTCGCACTGAGAAATCAATCACCAAGAATACATCTGCATCGACGCTGAAATCCAAGATGCGAACTATTTCCGGTTATCAAGACAAAGTGAATGCCAGTCGCAAAAAACAGTCTGAAATCAAGGTAAAGGTAAGCAAAAAACGGACTGAGATTACAAAAAAACAAGCCGAGCTACAAAAAGAGCAAAACAAGGTTTTCTCTGAAATAGAAAAGAAGCAAAAGGCGGTTGTTGAGTCACAAAAGGCGTTGACGGCGGAATTTGCGGCCAGCGCCAAACGAGAAGGAGCATCAATTATGCCCGCAAAAGAGTATGATTTCTTCATATCACATACGTCCGAAGACAAAGAGGCTATTGCAGAACCGTTAGCGAAAGCACTTATCGCAAAGGGTGCACAGGTGTGGTATGACAAGTTCACATTATCAGTTGGAGACAGCCTTCGAGAATCCATTGATGCCGGTCTTGCTCAGTCCAAATATGGAATCGTAATCTTATCCGAAATATATTTCAAGAAGTTCTGGACAGGCAAAGAACTAAACGGTTTGTTTGCAAAGCAAGAAGACGGGCAGAAAGTAATTTTGCCGGTATGGCATAATGTGTCAAAGGATATTGTTAAGCAACATAGTCCGATTCTTGCAGATATGTTGGCTCTGAAAACAGCAGACTTTACTGTTGAAGAAATAGCGGATGAGTTCTTTAAACTGCTGTAAATTGATGATTGAGGAGCAAAAATGATGAATAAAACCGCCATTAAAAACTTTGCAGTTTGGGCGAGAAACAAACTGATTGCAGATATAAGCTATAAGGCCGGTCTGATGGGCATTTCTGAGGATGGGATCAAGTCTGCCCTGCCTCAATCTACCAAAGATACGAAGTTTTATGATATTGGAACCAAAGAACCGTATGCTGTCAGCGGCGAGGCTGTGCGGCAGCGCGGGCGTCTGACTGACCTGATCAATCAAAAAGCCGGTTCTTCTGACTATAAAACCGCCTATCGCAGCGTAATCGAGGAAGTGGCGTACACCTGGTTCAACCGTTTGATTGCCATTCGCTTTATGGAGGTCAACGACTACCTGCCCTCCCACATTCGAGCGCTGTCTTCGGAGAGCGGCACCAAGCTGGAGCCGGATCTGGTGACAACTCCCTTTGATGGGGAGCTGGAGTTGAGCGACTATGAGCAGGCCGAGATCATCCGTATGAAGAATGAAAATCTGGTGGATGATCTGTTTCGTATGCTGTTTGTGAAACAGTGCAATGCCCTGAATTCCGTTCTGCCCAAGCTATTCGAAAAGACCGCCGACTTCACAGAGCTGCTGCTGAATGTGTCCGTGACCGACCAGGACGGCGTGGTGTACCATCTGGTGCATGACATACCGGAAAATGACTTCAATATTAGTAAAATCGGTGAGGATGGCAAGCCAACAGGTCAGGTTGAGATCATCGGCTGGCTATATCAATATTACAACACGGAGCAGAATGAATTAGTTTATGATGGCACATATTCGAAAAACAAGATTCAAAAAGAATTGTTACCTGCTGCGACAACAATATATACACCGGATTGGGCTGTGCGCTATATGGTAGAGAACAGCCTCGGCCGTCTCTGGCTGGAGGGGCATCCCAACGCTGACCTGAAAGCTGGATGGAAATACTATCTGGACGAAGCTGAACAAGAGGCGGATGTACAGGCGCAGTTGGACAAAATCCGCGAAGAATACAAAAAACTCAAACCGGAAGATATTAAGGTAATTGACCCCTGCATGGGCAGTGGCCATATTTTGGTGTATGTCTTTGACGTGCTAATGCAGATTTACGAGAGCGCCGGATATACCCAGCGAGAAGCTGCCAAGAGCATTCTGGAGAACAATGTCTACGGTCTTGACATTGACGACCGTGCCTTTCAGCTGGCGTACTTTGCTGTCATGATGAAGGCACGGCAGTACAACCGCCAGATTCTGAATGGTAAGACGACTTGCCATTTGTATGCCATTCAGGAGAGCAACACAGTCAACCGGTTACAACTTAAATACTTTGGCTCTGGACTGAATGATTTGGAACGCAATGATGCCATGAATCAGATCACCGGCTTGCTGGACACCTTCACCGATGCCAAGGAATACGGTTCCATTTTGGATGTGGATACCTGCAACTGGGACTTGCTGTGCCGGTTCACAGCGAAAACCAATGATAATGGGCAAATGTCGATGGATTCTATTGGATTGAAATATACCAAAGAACAGCTGAAACTGCTGATTGAGATTGGGCAGGTAATGGCACAAAAATATAATGTGGTTGTGACGAATCCGCCATATTTAGGAAGTTCCCGTTTTAGTTCAAAGCTTGATGTATATGTGAAAGATAATTATGCAGAAGAAAAAGCAGATTTGTGCATGGTCATGCTTAAGCGTTCTATGCATGGCTATTCGCTAAAAAATGGCTTTATTTCTTTCATTACCACGTCCTCATGGATGTTTTTATCAAGCTTTGAAAAGATACGTAACTATATGCTTTCAAATTTCTGTATTGACTCTCTTGTGGATTTTGGTACGGAATTATTTGATGGAAAAGTCGGTCATAATCCAATTGCTGCTTGGGTAAACCGGAATAATCTCATGGATTATAGAATGACTGCTATCCGGCTTGTAGATTATTGTTATTCACGGCGAGATGAAAAGGAACCTGAGTTCTTCAAAAACAGTAATCGATACGCAGCTGAACAGGACAACTTCTCCAAAATCCCCGGCTCACCGATTGCGTATTGGGTAAGTGAAAACATGTTTAAGACATTTTATTATCCCAAAATAAGCGAATTTGCAAGTACTAATAATGGCTTTACAACCGGAGATAATAACTTATTTTTAAGATTGTGGTTTGAGGTTCAGTTCCGCAAAATTGATTGCAACAACCCATCTGTTGAGGCTTTAAGGCAAAACCCTGCAAAATGGTTTCCATATAACAAAGGTGGAGATTTTCGCAAATGGTATGGCAATAACGAGTATGTAATAAATTGGGGAAACGACGGTGCGGAAGTCAAAGCGTATGGTCACTTGGTACCACGCAGTATGAAATATATGTTTCATGAGTCAGTTACTAACGGACAGGTACAATGTTTGATGTTGGCGGACTAAGTATGTTTTCATACAAAAGTGAAAACTTAATCTACTTACTTGCATTATGTAATTCAGTATACACAAAGAAATGTTTAGAAATTATATCTCCGACGTTAAATTGCGAAACAGGGCATGTATCGTCAATTCCTGTCATTCAAAATGCTTTGATGGAAGAGCAAATTGTATCGTTGACCAAGAAAAATATTGTTATTTCGAGTGCGGACTGGGATTCCTTTGAAACCTCATGGGATTTCACTCGCCACCCGCTTGTGCATGGTGTGTTTAGGTTAAGCCTTGAAAATGCGCTTGCCGAAAAATATATTGAAGCAAACTATATGGAATGGGAGAAAGAATGTGCCGACCGCTTCAACACCCTCAAAGCTAACGAGGAAAAGCTTAACCGTATTTTCATCGACCTCTATGGCTTGCAGGACGAGTTGACGCCTGAGGTCGAGGACAAGAATGTCACCGTCCGCAAAGCAGATTTGGGGCGTGATATCCGCAGCCTACTTTCCTATGCCGTTGGCTGCATGTTCGGACGCTATTCTTTGGATAGATCGGGGTTGGCTTTTGCTGGAGACGACTTTGATAAAGTGTATTGGAAGTATAAGGGACAAGCAGCCTTGGATGAACACGGTGAGCCGATTGGAGGTGGCTATGCCGGGATAAGTTTTGCAAAATACCACTATCCTAAATTCAAGGATAGTGATGATTGGGAAAAAGCCACACCACTGACCTTCGAGCCTGATGTGGACAACGTTCTTCCCATCACCGATGAAGAGTATTTTGAGGATGATATTGTCGGCCTATTCTGTGCATGGCTGAAAAAAGTATACGGTGCCGACACGCTGGAAGAAAACCTTGACTTCATTGCAAAAGCGCTTGGCAACAAGGGCAACACCAGCCGGGAGGTTATTCGTAATTACTTCCTAAATGACTTCTTCAAGGATCACTGCAAAACCTATTCTGTCACCGGTTCTGGCAAGCGCCCGATTTACTGGCTCTTTGACAGCGGTAAGCAGAACGGCTTCAAAGCTCTAATCTATATGCACCGCTATGATGAAAACACCATCGGCAATCTGCGTATCGACTATCTGCACCGCATGGAGCGTGTATATGACAGCGAAATTGCCCGGATGCAAGACATCATCGACAACGGCTCCGCTGCCCGTGAAGTGACCGCAGCCACCAAGCGCAAGGAAAAGCTGCAAAAGCAGATCAAGGAGTGCAAAGAGTACGACGAAAAGATCGCCCACCTTGCCCTCGCCCGCATCAAAATCGACCTCGACGACGGCGTGAAGGTCAACTACGAAAAAGTCCAGACCGGCACCGATGGCAAGAAATACACCGTGCTTGCAAAGATATAATTGGAGGTACTTAAACTTTAAGCATGGAAGGAGTGTCCTATGGGCTACAGACTATACCCGATACTGATTACGCTTGCGATTATCCTTATAGGACATGTCCTCAAGTGGATTAGTATTATTAATTACAAAAAGCGTAGAGATGAGACGATTGCATTTTCAAATAAATTTATTGAATTGGCGAATTACTACACGACTAATTTTGCCATCGAACCCAATCTGTATGCTGCCTGTATCCATGATGTAGATAACATCCAAGAGGAACTCGGATATGATGGAGTGTTAGCAGATTTTGTCGATCCTTTGAAGAACATCAAGGGCAGGAACTATCAGCTCTTTATGAATGTGTTGCCAGAAATGAGATCCATGGTGAATCAGCTGGATAGTAATATCATTCGGGAGCGAGTTGGGCAGTTGCTTAATCTTTGTGATGATGCTCTGGGAAGACATATTGGAAATTTGGACAGGGCTATCAGCAAAGAAAAATCCAGACTGTTGAACCCTTTTTCCTGCTTTAGCAGTGGAATACGCTGGCTTGTTGGCCTTCCCTTTGATATTTTGTGCTGGTGCGGTCTGTTAAGCCCAAATCGAAATGCAGTGGTACACGGAAACGGCTTTTTCAAAGTGGTGGGAAATATCATTATTTTAATTGGTCTGCTTAGCTCAATTATGACCATTGCGTTGGGGTGGGACGGGTTTCTTGCATTGATCCAGAGTATGTTTCCAAATTTGGCATAAGATAGCCAGCTATGTCAAAGGCCATGGCAAATGCACGATTGCAAAGATTGTCGAGTTGCTGGAAGTCAAAGATGGACGGGCAAGAGTCATCCTCGGGAGCCTTGTAAAGAAACAAATTTTGAAAAAAGAGCGGAAATGCAAGGAATACGGTATATCTTGCGGGTGAACAATTTCCGGAACGGGAGTAAGTGATATGGCAGAATTAAACCTAAAACAAATCATAGACCGGCTGAATGCTGAGTTTACCGGAGATACCCGCAAACTGGTATTCTGGTATGACGACAAGGCCGACTTCGCAGAGGATATTGACTCCGTGGAACTTGCCAATGCGCAAATCATCAAGCTGGAACCGGGCAATCAGTTTGCCACTAAATATTTTTTGGAGCGTCAGGATAAGACCACGAACTATCTGATTTATGCGCCGTTCCCAAAGCCGGATGTGCGGGAAAACCATCTGGAGGACACCATGCTGTACTCTAAACGTTTTTTTGCAGATCGTGCCTCCCTGCTTTCCGTGGACTTGGGCATTTCCGAAAAGTACAAGCCTGTCATTGAAAAGCATATCAAGTTCTTTGCCAATAAAGAACGCACCCAGCGCTTCTATGATCTGGAAATTGAGAACTTCAATGAGGATAACATCCTTGTCGGGCTCATGAGTGCAGTCTGCCGCACCCGCACTTGTTCTTTTGATGAAGTTGTCCGAATCCTGCTGACGGACGACGGCTTGGAGGACAACAAGTTTCTTGCGGAATTTGACAGATATGACCTCCTGCCTGCTTTCTGGAAGTTCTGCGAGCAGCAATTTGGATACTCCGACAGCAAGCCCACCTTGGAAAAACTGGTCGTGACCTTGTTTGTCACCTATGCAGATAAGTACATTCGGAAAGAGCTGCCGCAGGGGTGGAGAACCTTTGTCTCCTATAAATCCGGCAATATCATCGCGTTTCTGGATAGCCTGATGAACAACCTCCTGTACCGGGAACGCTACGATGAACTGTCCGCCCATGTGGCGGCAGGGCTGCATGTGTCTGCCGCATTGGAGGGCTATGATCCAGAAGTGCTGGTGGAATGTGACTCCTTTACACAAATTGACGGCATCATTTTACACTGGCTTACGGAACGCCTGATCGCGGAGGATACCGGCGCCAGGCTGGGCAATCATCTCATCCCGGAAGTTTGCGAAATGCGCCGAAAGATGCACTTTGGAGAAAAGTTTGCTTCGGCCTATGAATTGTTAAGCAGTGCCTATCAGCTAATTCTGGCAGCCGGATATACCTGCCCGGATGGGTTTAAGGCGATTATTTCACAGTATAGATCCGCGGATTATCAAATAGACACCCAGTATCGGCGTTTCTATTACTGTTTTGATAAACTGGAGGATACCGGCTCTTTCCGGAAGCTGCGCAATTTGGTGGAAAACATCTACACCACGAAGTATCTTGGCAAACAGCTCCCACAATGGAATACCGGAATAATGGAGCGGGATACCCTGACCGTGCTGCCTTTGCAGCGGAATTTCTTCGCTCGCTATGTGAAAAATAACAAAGACCGCACTGTGGTCATTATCTCTGATGCAATGCGGTATGAGGTTGGCAGACAACTGTTTGCTAAGATGCAGGATAACCCTAAATGTACCGCCAGGCTGGATTGTATGCTCAGCACCCTTCCCTCCTATACGCGTCTCGGCATGGCGGCAATGCTGCCGCACACCAAGCTGGAGCTGACTGATGATGGTAAAGAGCTGGTGGACGGTGTGTATTGCACAGACAACGCCACGCGGCAAAGTGTATTGCAGGCTGCAGTTCCACAGAGCAGCTGCGAGTCCTTCAATGTCATCAAGCGAATGAATAAAGACAAAGCGGCACTGCGCGAGGTGTTTACAGGAAAGCAAGTGGTTTATATTTATCATGATCAGATCGATGCACATGGCGAACACACCGAAGATGAAGTTTTCAGTGCATGCGAAAAGGCCATCGCAGAAATATCTGATTTGATCAGCAATATCGCACAAAACGGCAATACGCTGCATTTTATTGTGACGGCAGATCACGGCTTTATCTACAAACGTGACAAGGTAACAGAGGGCGATAAGATTGGTGGCGTGGGCGAAAAGAACAGCATTGTGAAGCGTCGTTATATCGTTGCCAAGGAACCCGTTCAGGAGGATGGTGTCTGCAGCCTGAGCTTGGGCTATATTCTGGGCAATGAGGATAGCAAAGTAGTTTCCTTTCCGTGCAGCACCAGCGTGTTCAAAACGCCGGGCAGCGGCGGACTGAACTATGTCCACGGTGGTTCTTCTCCGCAAGAAATGTTGGTGCCTGTCATTGACATCAAAATGGAAAAAGGCCACATGGAAACCAAAACCGCACAAATCATGC
>ENA-UOOM01002845-UOOM01002845.1-fermentation-metagenome-genome-assembly--contig:-NODE-2845-length-13516-cov-7.427977_pt1 | contig 13516 bp, 13 predicted proteins | sample MGYA00245781_ERZ724031 | MGnify/ENA primary metagenome ERZ724031 (study PRJEB28704, sample SAMN03018317) | fermentation metagenome | biome: anthropogenic terrestrial biome; feature: soil; material... | reverse complement strand
TGGAGCTGCCCCCCTATCCCCCGCCCTCCCTCCCCGGCGTGCTTCGCGCCACCTGGGAGCGGGGATGGAGTTTCATCAAGCGGGCGGGCACGGTGATCCTGCTGTCAAGCGTTGTGCTCTGGTTCCTGCAGGGCTATGGCGTGGTGGATGGGGCGCTTGCAGCCGTTGAGGACAACAACCACAGCCTCCTGGCGGCCATCGGCTCCTTTGTGGCCCCGGTGTTTTCGCCCCTGGGCTTTGGCAACTGGAAAGCCGCCGTCGCCACCTTCACCGGCCTTATCGCCAAGGAAAACGTGGTCAACACCTTTGGCGTGCTCTACGGCTTTGCCGAGGTGGCAGAGGACGGGCGGGAGGTGTGGGGCCTCATAGCAGCCGACTACACCGCCCTCACCGCTTACAGCTTCATGATCTTCAACCTCCTGTGCATCCCCTGCTTTGCGGCGGTGGGCGCCATCAGGCGGGAGATGAACTCCCCCGGCTGGACCGGCTTTGCGCTGCTTTACCAAACCGGTTTTGCCTATGCCATAGCGCTGATTGTCTATCAGCTGGGTATCTTCATCACAGGCACAGCCTTCACCATGGGCACCCTGGCAGCTTTCCTGACGCTGGCCGCTCTGCTATACTTGGTCATGCGAAGAAAGCCTCTTCCAACCCCCATTGCGCAAACAGCCGCCGGGCGCTAAGCGCCCAAAAGGAGCAAACGATATGACCTGGATCACGCAAAACCTCTCCTCCCTTCTGGTGGGCATCGGCCTCATCCTCCTCTTGGCCCTGGCGGTCACCGCCACCAGCCGCGGCAAGCAGAAATCCTGCGGCTGCGGCCTGGGCTGCGCCACCTGCCATGGCTGTGGCCGGGCGCAGGAGCATGAACAGCCCCAGGACTCCCTTTGATATCTGCCGCGCAGGCCCTATAATAGGGGGAGCGTGGCGTGGGGAGGTGAGAGGGTGGAATGACGCTGTTTTTGCTGCTGACAGACTTGCTCATTCTGTCGGGCTACGGGGTATATGCCCTGGTCACCTTCCAGAATTTCCAGAGCATTCTGGTGGTGCTGCTGTTTTTCTTCGCCACCAGGGTGGTGGCGTTGGCGCTTCATCCGGCGTTTTCCGTGCTCAATTTGGCGCTGATGTATTTTCTCCTGCCCTATCACCCCCTCATCCTGGCGCTGGCCTACCTGTTTTATGCCGCGCTGTATGTCTATCTGTCACGCCGCGAAAACCAGCAAAAACAGCTCACGCGGGAGAACACCCGGCTTAAGATCGAGCAGAAAAACAGCCTGCGCTATCTGTTTCTCAAAGAAAACTATGACAGCCAGGCCGCGCTCACCGCGCGCCTGGAAGAGCGCAGGGCCATCGCCCAGCAGATTCATGACCTGCTGGGCCACAGCCTCACCGCCGCCACCTTGCAGCTGGAGGCCGCGGCCGAGCTGGTGGACAGGGAGCCGGGCCGGGCCAAAGACCTCCTGACCGGTGCTGCGGCCAAACTTCGGGAGGGCATCGCCCAGGTCAGGGAGGCGGTGCACCAGATGCGGGCGGATGTGCCAGGGCTGAAGAGGGCGGAGATACAAGCGCTGCTTGACCGCTTCCGCCTGGACAGCGGGCTGGTGATCCGCTATCAGGAGGAGGGCCCGGTGGATATCCTGCCCGCCAGCATCTGGCAGGTGCTATTGGGCAATGTCAGAGAGGGGCTCACCAACATCATCCGCCACGCCAGGGCCACCCAGGTCGAGGTGACGCTCAAGGCCCTGCCCGGCATGGTGCGCCTTGAGGTGAGGGACAACGGCATCGGCTGTGACCATATCCAGGAGGGCATGGGCATGGCAGGCATGCGGGAGCGCGCCCAGGAGCATGGCGGAAGCCTGATTGTCCGCAGTGATGGGGGGATGCAGGTGATCACCCTGATCCCCAGGAAGGAGCTGACCGATGATCCGCGTGGCAGTGGTTGACGACGACGCCCTGATCCGGGAATCTCTTCAAATTTTGCTGGAAGGCAAGGAGGGCATCCACATCATAGGCCAGGGGGAACATGGCCTGGACGCCCTGCGCCTGGCAAGCCAGTGTGATGTGATGCTGCTTGACCTGCGCATGCCGGTCAAGGGCGGGCTTGAGGTGCTTAATGATGTGGCGCAAAAGACCAGGGTCTTGGTGCTCACCACCTTTGATGATGACCAGGAGATCATCAAGGCCCTGCGCGCGGGCGCCCAGGGGTACCTGCTCAAAAGCGCCAGGCCCCAGGCCATCATCCAGGCCATCGTCCAGCTGCACCAGGGCAAAAGCGTCTTTGATGCGGTGGCCATGAGCGCCCTGCGCCGTAGCATGAGGCCCGAGGGCGGGGAAAAACTGGCAGAGCTGAGCGAGCGGGAGCAGGACATCGTTTCCGCCATTTCAGAAGGCCTCTCCAACCGCCAGATCGCCGACAGCCTGTTTATTTCAGAGGGGACGGTCAAAAACCACATCACCGCCATCCTGTCCAAAACCGGCCTCTCCCACCGCACCCAGATTGCCATCAGCCATCTCAAGGGCGAGCTTTAGGATAACAGTCCGCTTCGCACCGTCTATGAAAACCATAGCATCAATAGAATCCCCTTCTTTGATGGGGGCATTTTTCTCCTGCACTCACACGCGCATAGATGAACGGATTGATGCCGCGGTCGAAAATCATCCAGCCATGCAACAAAACAGCCTCCCGGTGACTCTTTCTTATGTATTCGGATACAACACATGAAGGAGGCAGATGTGCCCTCTGACACCCAGAAGACCTGTTTCATTGAAGCGGTGGTCAACACCCGGCACGCGATGTACCGCGTGGCGCTTGTGATGCTAAAGCAGGCAGCTGACGCGGAAGACGCGGTGTCTGACGCCGTGGAAGCCACCTGGCGCAACCTGGAAAGGATTCGCGACCTGAAAGCGCTGCCCGCCTACCTGCTTAAAAGCACCATCAATGCCGCGCACAAAACCCTGCGCGGCCGGAAACGGGAAAGCACAATGGAACACCTGGAAGCCTTATTGCCTGAGGATACGCCCGAAACCCCGGTATGGATGTATCTGGGCGGCATGAAAGAAAAGTACAGTTTGCCGCTGATGATGCGCTACAGCGAAGGCATGAGCGACCAGCAAATCGCAAGCGTTCTGGGCCTGCCCAGGGGAACCGTCGCTTCCCGCTTATCAAGAGCGCTTAACATGCTAAAACAAGAGATAGAAAGAGAGGAGAAGGGCCATGGACGATAAAAAAATACAGCAGCTGATTTTCGCCCAGCGGCCCGTGCCCCGCCAGGGGTTTGACCTGCGCATTGATCGTGAGGCACGCCTTCTGGCCGGGGAAGCACCCATGATGAAAAAGAAGATATCCATCCTGGCAGTCGCGGTGGCTGTCATCCTATCCCTGGTGATGTTTGGCGCGGTGGCGGAGTTGCTGGGCGCCAACCTGTTTGAACTGTTTGGCAAAAATGACAAGCGCATCGAACAGCTGGCCCCCAAAGCAGTACTTGAAGAGACCTCGCCCATCACCAACACAAGCCCTGAACTTGGCACCACGACAGCCCTCATCAACAGCGCCTACTATGATGGCCAGTCGCTGATTGTGGCCTTTGGCATTGAAAACGGCGAATACTATGAAGCCTTTACGCCCACATCCGCGCAGTTGTCGGCCATGGAGAAGACAAATAACCCCCTTGCCATTGTGATCACAAACCCGCAGACCCAAGACATCCTCCGCCAATGGAATGAGGCCACCGCGGCCGGAAAACCCTTTGGCTATGCGCAGCTGAGCGTCACCCCCTCTGACCACACCAAAACCCCTGAAGGGCTTGACCTGCCGCCAGAAATGTCAGAGGACCTCATCGGCCCTGACGGCCAGGTGTATACCATCATTCACTATCTGAGCCCCCTGCCTGAAGCAGCCAGGGACCTGGACGCCCTTCCCATAGAAATCGGCCTGCACAAATCGGTTCAGTATCACTACTTTGACGGGAAGGATGCCTTTATCAGCGCTGAGCATGAGCGCCTGGAACCCATGAAGGCCACCATCCAGCGCACCGATGCCGGAACCAGGCGTTTCACGGGCCAGGGCACTTTCGCCGGCATCCCGTTTACCGCGAAAGTAAGCGCCTCCGCCGTTTTTGCCCAGGCAACGCTGACATCAGACGGCCCCCCCTTCCCGCCGCTTCCCGAGGATGCCTGGTATTCCCTGTATTTGCGGGATGGCAGCCAAACCAGCTTCAGGGCCTTGGGCGGCCCGGAAGATGGCAAGGACACCCTGGTGGTCAGCTTCCACGGCATCGGAAAAACGCCGGAGAGCCTCGAAATGCAGCTTCGGGTGGACAGCGAGGAAGGGGTTGTGCTGGATGAACAGCTGACGCAACCCGCCTTCATTGAATTGACAGAAGACAAATAGCGAAAAACGCACTGACAAGACCCGGAGTGTTCACACGCTCCGGGTCAGACTGTCAAGAAGTATATTCGGGGAGGTATCGGAGGGCGGAGCCCTCTGATGGAAATCCGCCCCAGCGACTCGTCGGGAATCCTTGCGCTCCATTTCCGCCATGTGTAACATGGCGGAGGCTTCCGCTTCAGGTTCCCTCCTCCCCGATGAAAGGCATGCCTTTCATCGGAAAAGGAGACGCACTGGAGCGACAAATCCGCAAGTTTTACTTGCGGATTGAAAGCGAAAGTGTGGTGACGCGGGGCGGAACGCCTTGCGTAGCAAGGGTTTCCTTGCCATCCGCCGCCCGGGAACGAAGTGAGAGGCGGATGGTCCATCGTTCTTTTTCCGTCAAAAAACCAAGGTTTTTTGACGGCCTGGCTCGGAGTGTCCCCACGCTCCGGGCCTTTGTCATATAGCCCCGGGCAGAGCATGACTTTTGTCACCCCAACTCGTGACTTTCCTGACTGGGAAGTCGCCCTGTTTTTATTTATCATGGCAGCATAAGGAGGATGAAACCATGCTGGAAGTCAAGAAACTCGTCAAACGCTACGGCAGCAAGCTGGCCGTGAGCGACATCAGCTTTTCAGTGTCCAAGGGAGAGATCTATGGGCTGTTGGGCCCCAATGGCGCTGGCAAATCCACCACCATCAACATCATCACAGGCTTGATCAGAAAGGATGGCGGCAGCGTCACCATCGGCGGGCTTGACCTGGACAAGGACCTGAACCAGGCCAAATATTTGCTTGGCATCGTGCCCCAGGATCTGGCCATCTACAACGACCTGACGGCGCTTCAGAACGTGAAGTTCTTTGGCGCGCTCTATGGCCTAAAAGGCAGCGCCCTTCACAAACAGGCCATGGAAACCCTGGCCTTTGTGGGCCTGGAAGACAAGGCGAAGGAGCTGGTCAAAACCTTCTCCGGCGGCATGAAGCGCCGGCTGAACATCGCCTGCGGGTTGGTGCACCGTCCCAGGCTGTTGATCCTGGACGAACCCACCGTGGGCATTGACCCCCAGAGCCGCAACCACATCATGGAGGCCATTTTAAAGCTCAACCAGGAGGGGATGACCATCCTGTACACCACCCACTACATGGAGGAGGCCGAGCAGCTGTGCAACCGCATCGCCATCATGGACGCCGGGCAGATTGTGGCCCAGGGCAACCTGACGGAGCTGCGAAGCCTGATTGAGGAAGACTGGTACATTAACCTCAAGGTCAAAGGCGAGGCGCCGCTTGCAGCCTTAAGGCAGGTGGCGGGGGTGGAGCAGATCGACCTGAACGGCAACGCCCTGCGCTTCCAGTGCAAAAACAAGCACACCCAGCTGCGGGACATCCTGGATGTGCTGGCCCAGCACGGCACCGAAATCTTGGACATGGCCATTGAGGAGCCCAACCTGGAGGATGTATTCCTGACCTTAACCGGCAAGCGGCTCAGGGATTAGGAGGCGGATATGCGTACACTGCAATTTTTAAAGAAGGAAGCGCTGCACCTGCTCAAGTCGCCGGAGTCTGTGCTGCTCATGCTGCTGTTTCCGATACTGCTCACCTGGGTATTGGGCACCGCCTTCTCCGGCCTCTCCGCGCGCACCATTGACCTGCCGGAGGTGAACATGCCCATCGTTTCAGACGGCGGCATGATCTCCCAGCTGTATCAGTCAAACGGCGCCCACAGCGGCATCAATTTTCAGCCAATCAGCCGCGAGGAGGCAGACAAGGGCCTTCAGGACGGCAGCATCAAGCATTTGGTAGAGCTGAGTGACCGGGCCGTCATCTTCCATAGCGACAACGCCAACAGCCTGGAGGGGATGATGCTGAAGATGTATTCCAGCGCCTTCATCCAGCAGGCCAACCTGGCGAGTGTGGCTGTGAGGGAAGGCCGCCTTGACCTGGCAAACCCCCAGTTTAAGGCCTACACCCGGATAGAGGGCATGGCCGGGCGCAATGAGCCCAATTCCTTTGGCTACTACGGCGTGGCCATGCTCACCATGATCCTCATGTACGGCAGCCTCCAGACGGTGGGCATGCTGTCTTTGGAGAAATCAGGCAGAACCAGCCTGCGCCTCAAATCATCCCCCTATGCCATGAGCAAGGTGTTTCTGGTGAAGGCGGCGGCCTCCTGCGTCATCCTGATGCTCCAGGCCCTGATCCTGATCCTGTTTAACCACTTCGTCTACGGCATCCAGTACCGCCATATCGGCATGGTGCTAATGATGATCCTGCCCCTGGCGGTGTTTGTCACCTCCCTGGGCATCCTGGCCTATCAGCTGCTGCGCACAGAGTCCGCCGCCTCGGTGTTCCTCAACATCATCACCATTGCCCTGGTCTTTTTGGGCGGGGGCTACATGATGGTGTCCATGGATGATCCAACCTTCGCCCTTTTGGCCCGGTTCTCCCCCATCGGCTGGGTGAACCAGGGGCTGTTTCAATACATCTACCGGGACAGCACGGCTCCCATCCTGTCAAGTGACCTGAAGCTGATGGGGCTGAGCCTGCTGCTGCTTTTGCTGGCCTTCTGGCTGTTTAAGAAAGAGGAGGGTTCCGACCGTGTGGCCGCTGATTAAAAACAATATCCAGGTGCTTCTGGCCAAAAAAGGCACGCTGTTTCTGCTGATCATCATGCCAGTCATCCTGTTTTCCCTGGGCCTGCTCAATAATTCCGCCAGCAACATGCGGCTGAACATCGCAGTGATGGACCAGGACAAAAGCGCCCTGTCCCAGTCCCTCACCGCTTTCATGGCAAAGGACGGCAGCCGGGTCAACCCCATCGCCCAGGAGGAGATCGAGACGAAGCTCCTTGACGGCAAGGAAGAGGCCGTGGTGATCATCCCCCCGGGTTTTGAAGCGGATTTTCTCAAGGGCAAAGCGCCTGAGATCACCATCCGCAGCCTCAAGGGCCAGGAGATCACCTCCAGCCTGAAGGCAGGGATTGATATGTATCTGTCAGCTTTGGATAGCCTGAGCAAGATCAACGCGCCAAAGGATGGCCAGGCGCTGGTCAGCGCCATGGAGGAAGCCCAGTCCCAGGGGCTGCAACTTGAAACCCGGCGCATCACCTCGGGCGAGGTCAGCCAGGCGCTGAACTTCGCAAGCGGCATGCTGTACTACATCCTGGCCATGAGCATGCTCCAGGCCACCAGCCTCATCCTGTCTGAAAAACACTGGAACACCCTAAGCCGCGTGCGCCAGGCGCCGGTGGGCAAGTTCACCTACCTCATCGCCAATTTCCTCACCGCCGTCATCTTCCTGCTGTCCAACCTGCTGGCGCTGTTCATCCTGACCAAAACCCTGATGCCGGTGCATACCACGCTGCCCATGTACCTGCTGTGGTTCTACTTTGGCCTCATCTGGATTTTCTTCGGCATCTTCCTGGCGCTGGTGGTCACCTCCCGGGCGGTGTATGCCTCGGTCATCCCCATCATCACCACGGTCTTCGCCATGCTGGGCGGCAGTTTCTGGCCGCTGTGGCTGATGCCGCCTTTCATGCAGAAACTGGCCATGATCACCCCCCACTACTGGGCCATTGACGCCATGACCGTCATCCAAAAGGGCCAGTCCCTCCTGACCCAGAGGACCGACCTGCTGGCCCTCACCGGGTTTCTGGCGCTCTTCCTGGCGCTGGGTGTGTTCACCCTCAGAAGAAGCCGGAGCGTTGAAAGCTTCGTGTAGACAGCTTCCCGCGCGCTGGGCGCTGCAGGCAGACAAATTGATGAAGCCCGCCGGTATATTGCCGGCGGGCCGAGTGTCCTATTCAGTTGTTCTGCCGTTTGTTGCCGTCTTTCTGGCTTCGCCCGGGAACAATCACCATCTCCCTTTAGGGGATTTGGCTGCCCGGGTCAGGGACGATGACATCGGTTGGTTAGGGTTCTAAGTCTTCTGGGTTTCTGATTCGTTGTCATCAAAAGGTCTCTGTCCGGCGCTTGCCTTGGGTGTTACGGATTGCTTGCCTCAGCAGGGCGGGCGAAGCAGACAACAAAGGGTATGATCTCCGTGTTATTCAGTATACCGCCCTCCTTCTGAGCCCATCGTTCAGCTTTCCTTTGGCTCGGCTCCAATATAGCACAGCTATTTTACCTTGTCAATACCGGCGCGATATAAACCGGATTGTATATCCGAAATATATCCCGCCGGTTCAAAAGATGGTTCGTGTTTGAGCCGCTTGACAGGGCGCCGGGGCCGCCGTATGCTCGTCCCACAAAGGAGGGACGGGGCATGAAAACCATCAGGCGCTGGGCCGAAAAACGGCTGCCGGAGGGCAGAAAACGCCGGCGCTTCTATCTGTTTTGCGCGCTGGCGCTGCTGGTGGCCATGATGGCCTGGCTGATGTCCGCCCTGCCGCCTGACGCCTCCCAGGCCCAAAGCGGCTGGCTGCGCGGCTTCCTCCAGCGCCTTTTCGGGGCCGAGGTGAACGAGCTGCTGCTGCGCAAACTGGCCCACTTCAGCGAGTATCTGCTGTTGGGCCTGTTTTTGGGCCTGTCCATCTGCCAATTGGGCTGGCAGGCGCGCTACGCCTTCCTCGCCCTGAGCTTGGCGCTTTTGGCCGCGGTGGCGGATGAGACCATCCAGGTCTTCTCATCCCGCGGCCCCTCCCTTATCGATGTGTGGATCGACCTGGCAGGCGCGGCCACGGGGCTGTTTGTCACCTGGCTCATCAGCAGAAAGTTCCCAATTACATAAACTTCTTGCGCTTGAAGATATAGATGATCGCCAGAATCACCACCAGAAACACCAGCACCAGCGTGGGGTAGGCCCAGGGGTGGTTGAGCTCGGGCATGTGCTTGAAGTTCATCCCATACCAGCCCACAATGAGCGTGAGCGGCATGAAGATGGCGGTGATGACGGTGAGGATTTTCATGATGCGGTTCAGGTTATAGTTGATGACCGCATCCAGGCTCTCCCGCAGGTGCACGGCGCTTTCCCCCATCATCTGGACGCTGGCGGAGATGCGCTGGGCCTTGCCGATAAAAAGCCGGAAATGCCACAGGCTCTCCCGCCTGAACAGCTCGTTTTCGTTTTCCTCCAGCTCCTCGGCGATGTCAATGAGCTGCTCCAGATAGTTGTGCGCCAGGGCCAGGCGCTGGCGGTAGGCATAGATGACGCGGTTGAGCTGACGGTCCGCCTGGTCCTCCAGCAGATCCTGCTCAATCTCAAGGAAGCGCTGCTCCATGTCCTCCAGCATCCGGCCGCTGCCCTGCAGCAGACGTTCAAGGATAGCATAGATGAACTTCTCCAGCGTTCCGCCGCCCTGCAGGCGCTTCACCGCCTCCTCAAACAGGCCCTGCACGCTGCCGTCCGCGTCCTCGATCTCCGCCAGCAAAAACAGGTCCTGCCTCACGATGAAGGCGATGCGATCCCGGGCGGCCTCCATGTCCGCCATGTTGATGATGTTGATGATGCCGATGCTCACATCCCCGTACACATCAATGCTGTTCCTCAGCCTGGCCGGCTCCCGGGCGAAGTCCCGGTCCAGCTTATCGGCAATGCCCAGCATCCCGCTGATGGCTTTGAGCCGCTCCAGGCCCAGGTAGCCCACCTTGATGCCCGGGGCGCTCAGCGCCTCCTCCCCCACGCTGGCCATGTCCTGGGGGCTCAAGAGATAATAATATGCCTGATCCATCGCCATGTCCGCCTCCTAAAGCCTGCTGCCCTGATGATAGCACAAGGGGCCGATCATTTGACAAGCCCCTCAAAGCATCAGTATAATCTTTTTTTGCAGGCAACAAGAGCCTCTAAGGGGGAAACGCATGGGAAACCTGGAAAAAGAGATCAACAGGCGGCGCACCTTCGCCATCATCAGCCACCCGGACGCTGGCAAAACCACGCTCACGGAAAAACTGCTGCTGTATGGCGGCGCCATCCGCCAGGCGGGCAGTGTCAAGGCGCGCAAGGCGGCGGCCCACGCCACCAGCGACTGGATGGAGATCGAGAAGCAGCGCGGCATCTCCGTCACCTCCAGCGCCATGCAGTTTGACTATGAGGGCTACCATATCAACATCCTGGACACCCCCGGGCACCAGGATTTCTCGGAGGATACCTACCGGGTGCTGGTGGCGGCTGACAGCGCTGTGATGCTGCTGGACGCCTCCCGGGGCGTTGAGGAGCAGACCAGGAAGCTCTTCAAGGTCTGCCGCATGCGGGGCATCCCCATTTTCACCTTTGTGAACAAGATGGACCGCGCCGCCAAGGACCCCTTTGCCCTGATGGAAGAGCTTGAGCAGGTGCTGGGCATCCGCTCCTGCCCGGTCAACTGGCCCATCGGCGTGGACGGCGACTTTCAGGGCGTATGCCACCGGGACAGCCGGGTGGTGGAGCTGTACTTTGGCGGTGACCACGGCAAGACCAAGGCCAAAAAAACCGAGGTACCCCTTGACAGCGATGCCCTTTCGGGGGTGCTGGCCGGGCACTATATTGACCGGCTCAAGGAAGAAATCGCCCTGCTGGATGAGGCGGGCGACCCCTTTGACCTGGAGGCCATCCGCCGGGGGGATCTGACCCCCATGTTCTTCGGCTCCGCCGTCACCAACTTTGGCGTGGAGCCCTTTCTCAACCGCTTTTTGCAGTACACCCTGCCCCCCACCCCCAGGGAGAGCGATCAGGGCCTTGTCCGCCCCGACACGCCGGAGTTTACCGGCTTTGTCTTTAAAATACAGGCCAACATGAACCCGGCCCACCGGGACCGTTTGGCCTTTGTCCGGGTGGTGTCGGGGGAATTCAGGCGGGACATGGCCGCCTGGCTATCCAGCACCGGCAAGCAGATTCAATTGAAAGCCCCCCAGCAGTTTATGGCGGATGAAAGGGCCATGGTGGAAACCGCCTACCCCGGTGACATCATCGGCCTGTTTGACCCGGGCGTCTACCGGCTGGGCGACTCATTAAGCGAAAAAAGCAAGCTGCGCTTTGAAAAAATCCCGGTCTTTGCGCCAGAGCACTTCGCCCGGGTGCGCCCCTTTGACTCCATGAAGCGCAAGCAGTTCCTAAAAGGCGTGGACCAGCTCAGCGAGGAGGGCGCCATCCAGACCTTCAGCCGCGAGGAGATGGGTCCGGAGCAAAGCATTGTGGGCGTGGTGGGCATCCTGCAGTTTGATGTCCTCAGCCACCGCCTGAAAAACGAATATGGTGCTGAGCTGGCCATGGACATGCTGCCCTACCGCTACGTGCGCTGGGTGACCGGCGCCTCCAAGCCCCTGGACCAGCTCTCCCTCACCTCCACCACCCACCTGGGCATGGACAGCCACCAGCATCCGGTGCTGTTCTTTGAAAATGAATGGAGCATCCGCCTCGCCCAGGAAAAGAACCCCGGGCTGGAGCTGGCGGATGTGGAGCCGATGGAGGGGTTTGGGGGCTGAGGGCGGCTTGCCCAAACAACGCGCTCACGGCGCGCCCTGCACCCCACTGCCCCACCTTACTGGGCGGACAGCATATCCCGCCGCAACTGCCCCGGCGTTTTGCCAGTCAGCTTTTTTGCAATGCCGCAAAAGTAGTTGGTCCGCTGAAAGCCCACCCTTCTCGCAATGTCCTCAATGCTCAGGCTGTGATCCATCAGCAGTTGCTGAGCACGCTTGATGCGCACCCGGTGAACATATTCGATCACCGTCATCCCTGTTTCCTGCCGGAAAATGCGCCCGCAGTAATCCGGGCTCAGGTACACGGCGGCCGCGATATTGGCAACGGTCAGTTTTTTATAGTAATACGTGGAGATATAGCACTTCACCGCATAGCATAGCTGCTTTTTCCAGCCTTCCTGCTGCTTGTTTTCCACGCAAGCGGTAAACACCCAGGCCAGGATCCTTAACAAAATAGCCTTCGCGTGGAGCTCCCAAAGGGGATTGTTCCTCAGATACGAGCTGACCAAGGTACGCAGCAGCACTTCCGCCTCATCAGGCGAGGGCAATGCGACCACATCCGGCAGCCTGAAATGCCCGTTGATCAGGGCCTGGGGGCGGATATGCTCCGGGTGCGCCAGCTGCCCTGAAAACAGGCCGGCATAGCTCTTGGCTGTGTTGTAGCAATTGAGAAGCCAGCCGGCATCGTCCCTGTACTCAAGGTCAAAATGAACCCAGATGATCTCCGCGGGCTGATCATCCTCCACCCAGAACAGATGGGGTGTGTCAGGGCGGAGAATGGCCAGGTCGCCCCTTTTGAGCGTATAGCCTCTTTCCTCAATCTTCAGGTTGGCCGGCCTGCCGTAACAATACATCAACGCATGGTCATAGGTGCGGCGGGGATGTCTGCTCCAGCTATCTGTGCCCTGAAACCCTGCTTCCAGCACGCAGGGATTCAGTTCGACCAATGCGTAGTTCTTCTCCACATTCAAGCTTCCTTTCCACTCAAAGGCAGTGAGGCAGATACATCCTGCCTCACTGCCGGGTCGCCTGGCCTGTTATGGCGAGGTCATTCCTCTATTCATTTGATACACCACATGACACAAAGGCGTTTCTTGCCGCTTAGCGCATGTGTGCCTTGCTGTCTTTCCGGATGATGACCACGGCAGCAACCAAAAGTGCAAGACAGCATAGTAGCATAAGGGCAATCCTGTATGCAAGGGTATCCCCGGTTGGAGGCGTTTCGGTGATGTTCGTGAAGGTGATGGCCCCGGCATACGGGACGCCGTCTTTGAGCACATCCACCTTGGCTTGCAGTTGGCCATTGTCCGGCGTCGTTGTCACTTTGAGGGTATAGACGCTTTTATCATAGGCAATGCGGGGGTCTTTGCCCGGAATCTCCCGGATGGTATAGATGTAGTTGTGCACCGCTTTGCTGAAGGTCCTGTCGGGAAACACAATGCTGCCGTCCTGTTGATTTTGTACCTCAGCCAACACTTTCCCATTGATGTCCATGAGCACGAAGGTAAACTGCCCAGCCTTCAGGGCGCCGTTGCGCAGCACCTTGTTCCCTTCAATGCGCACCCTGATCACAGGGTAGGTGGGGGAAGGGGGCGGCGGCGGGGCCTCCTTGGCATTGGTCACCTTGTAGCCTGTCACCGCGTCACCGGTGATGGCCACGGTGTAGCCCGCGACCGTCACTTCCGCCACAGTGTAAACGATTTTCTGGCCGTCTTTGTATTCGTCCAGGTCTGCAAAGCTGCCGGCCCAGTGGTTGG
>ENA-UOOM01002843-UOOM01002843.1-fermentation-metagenome-genome-assembly--contig:-NODE-2843-length-13520-cov-4.813219_pt1 | contig 13520 bp, 10 predicted proteins | sample MGYA00245781_ERZ724031 | MGnify/ENA primary metagenome ERZ724031 (study PRJEB28704, sample SAMN03018317) | fermentation metagenome | biome: anthropogenic terrestrial biome; feature: soil; material... | reverse complement strand
GTCTTTCATTCTACCCGTACCCAGTATCCCGTATCCCGTATCAAAACTCAAAAGATCCTCCATGGAGATACAACTGTTTGGTTCCATCCGGCAAGTGAAGTTCCACAGGCACTTCATCGGGCACCTGACCTGATATTGTGAAGCGTCCTGATTCATGCTTCCAGCTGACCTGTACCATCCCCTTGGGGGTAATCACACTCCCCGAAAAATCGGGAAGAGAAAGAAGCTGGGGCTCAATTTTAATTTTCGTCCAACCCGGTTCCAGGGGTCTTACACCGAGAATACAGCGAGTAAATTCATATAATGCCAAAGCACTCCAGCCATGACAGTCGCTGCGCATGTTCACACTATCCTCAGGGCAGGTAGTCAGGTGTTGATTCAGCATTTCTTTCCAATCATCCCATATTACTTCACTTCTATCGTACATACCGACCATCTCCAGAGCCCGCATGAGGTAAAAACGCATGGAATAGGAACAAATATCGATATCATCCAGAGCCAGAGATTTTTTCATAACGCTCTTCCCGCGTTTTCCCTTAACCAGCCCGGTAAGTACAGCCCACACCTGATCATGTTGACTGAATTTTGCAAATCTGGGACCTTCTCTGAACAGACCGTCGGTATCATCCCAACAGGAATTCTCGATTTCCTGCAAAATTGCCTTGGAGCGCTTTTCATATTCTGCCGCCATGAATTTTCTGTCGGTTAAATCGTTTAATCGTGCAGCTGCTTGAAGCCCTGCTGCATAAAGCAGACTGTGAATGGTTGCAGGTCCTTTTCCCGCAGCTGGCGGAACCCCCTTCTCCCAGCCGTTTACCCAGTCCACAAAGGGCCAGAATTCAAGATTTTCCACTAACCCGCTTGCCCCAATATGATTATGGAACCATTCCAGAATTCCATCTATTACGGAGCGATACTCACGTATGTGATCTATTTTTCCAGTCTGCCAGTAGTAGTCTTCCACCATAAGTATGAAATAAATGTTGAAGGTGGGTATTACCTGAGGTTCCTTTGACGGATAGCGAGACTGCAGCAAGCCATTGGGCAGTAAGGAACATCGATAATCTTCCATAGCCTTTTCAGCCATTCTGGTGTCTGCGCTGACCATATAGCTGAACAAGATCTGCGAACGGGTGTCCATCAGATATTGCAGCTGCTCGTAATAAGGACAATCCTCATAGGTTTCGTGCATACATCTTCTCAAGGTACGCAGGCTGATGTTCCAAATTTCATTAACCCAGGGTGCAGTAGACTGAACGCTTGTCTTCGCCTCCAATGGATAACCTGTTTCCAGGTAATATGGACATTCAAGACTCAAGCCCTCACTACCAGTATCAACCTCTATTTGAATATAACGGAAGGTGCGGAACCAGAAGGGCTCATAGCGATCTGAACCACCGGACGGTTGATATTCATCTTCGTGTCCAATGATAAGTCCATGCTCGGCATCGTCCCTTATCTTCTTTATATAGCTTTCTCCATCCTTTATACTGTAAGATTCAGAATAACGGATTCTGACAGAACTGCCTGTTCCCCCCTGAAGCTTCATAACAAGGTAGCCGGTTGTCAATTCGCCTGCATCTAATACAGCTATGTATCGATTACCAGGGCTTAGGTTTACAGGCATCCCTTCCATCAGTGAAGAAAAAGATATCCGCTCCCTGTCAGAATGGAAAATCGGCATTTCTTTTTGGAAGTAACGGAGATTCTCATAAAGCTGAGGCAGGGGTCTCTCCTTAAGAGACATAGGCGGTATAATGCCATAATCTGCGCTCTCCGAATCATATGCAGATATCCAAAGGCGTTCTACCTTATACCAATCACCTTCCGGTTCTTGTTCTGTCATCCAGCCGCGGGGAAGACAGCTGCCGTTCACCTTTTCCATTGCACCCATCCACCATGTGGGATTATATGGTACCCATTCAGTTGCTTGATCCAAGCTGACAAACCAATTGCCGAAGCCTGTGGTTACATTCGCCAATACCCGTCCTTTGCTTGTCTTACAAGTTCCTTCCACCATAAGCTGAGGTCCGGCTCCATTAGTCATCATGGAAAGTGGCGCTGTGTTGAAGCGGGTTTTCGATTCATAAGCCGGATAGGCAATGACTTTTACAGCAATACAATTGAAACCGGGTTTCAAATACCTGGTAACCTCAAGGGTATCATAATAATGCCGCAGTTTATCTCCTTTTAGAGGTCCTGATGTAATGGGGTGACCATTTACCCATAGGCGATACCTGCTATTGGCACTTATTGCAAACGACAAATCACCTGATTGTGTTACCGTAAATTCACATCGGTAATAGGCGGTAATATTGGTAGTACGGCTTGCTGGAATCTGCGCAGCCAGCCATGCTTCGTCAGGTACTCCTACCCAATATGCGCGCTTTTTTCTTGATTTTGGAGCCATTTTTTACTCACACCTTTTATTTCTGCATTTGTTCCTTAATACTTATACCTTGGTTCCTTCATATCTTCTCTTGTTTCTTTTATAATTCTTCACTTGATTCCTTTATAATTCTACACTGGTTTTTAGCGCCTGTTCACGGTTGTGCCGTGCAAGAGCAAGCTCCAGCAATTGATCAATCAATTCTCCATATGGCAGACCACTGACCTCCCATAGCTTGGGATACATGCTGATTTTGGTAAAACCGGGGATGGTATTGATCTCATTGACAATAAGCTCTCCATTTTCCTTAAGAAAAAGGTCTACCCTGGCCATGCCCTCACAACATAAAGAACGGAAGGTTCGCAGGGCTAGATCCTGGACTTCCTTAACCTTCTTGTCAGAGAGCTTCGCTGGTATTTCCAACAGCGCTCCTTTTTCATCGATATATTTTGCTTCATATGAATAAAAGTCTGCCTGGGGTAAAATCTCACCGGGCAACGAAGCCTTGGGGTGCTCATTACCCAACACTGAGCACTCAATCTCCCGACCCTTGATATATTCTTCAATGATTACTTTGTTATCATATTGAAAAGCATTGTCTATTGCTTTTTCAAAATCTTCTTGATTCCCTGTTTTGCTGATTCCTACAGAGGAACCCATATTTGCAGGTTTAACAAACAACGGCAAACCCAATTTTTCAACCAGTTCACTATAAACAATCTTGTCTTTATCGCTATAGTTGAAAGCAGCAAAGTCTGCAATAGGTATGCAGTCTCCTCGCAGCAGCCTCTTCATGACATCCTTGTCCATACCGACAGCTGAACCCAATACGCCGGCACCCACAAAGGGGATATTAGCCAGTTTCAAAAGACCCTGAACTGTACCATCTTCTCCCAAGGTTCCATGAAGGACAGGGAAAACAACATCTATTTGGCCAGGATGGTTTTGTTCTACAGCGTCAATAATTTGATTGCTTTGAGCTCCGGGTATCAGAGCAAGCTCATCATCGAGAGCATTCATCTGAATAAGTTTGGGATCACTGTCATTCAAGAGATCCATCGATTCCTGATTCCAATGCCATATCCCTGACTTGTCGATTCCTATTAGAACAGCTTCATATTTGTCCGTATCCAGTGCGGTCAGGACATTTTTTGCAGACTGAAGAGAAACTTCGTGCTCTACAGACTTTCCGCCGAATAAAATACCTACTCTGATTTTTTTCAAGCTGTCACCTCCGATAGTGGTAAGACCTGAGTTTTATTTATATGCTCAGTACTTATTATAGCACTCTATTCCAGTTATATCTATGAATCTTTACCTTTTTAAGTATCCCCTGTCTATGGAGTCCTCCACGATCTCCACTACATAATCCCATATTTGAGGAGTACTCTCTTTTATAACAGCCATCCGCTCATAGACCTTTTCGCTGGTAACACCTGGCATCTTCCATGTATGACCTTCCGAATGGTAGTTCAGCAGCAGAGGCTGTAATCTATCGAGACTGGCTGCATAGCGGGATTCGGGAGTTGCTTTTTCTTCAAATTCAAGCCATAGTTCTTTCATTTTTATTGCCTGATCTGTGGGCAGGAGGTTAAAAATCCGCTGGGCTGCCTTCATCTCTCTTTCTTCCTTGTCCTCATATCCTTCTTCGTCATAAGCAAAGGTATCACCTGCATCTATTTCAACTATATCATGTATTAATACCATCTTCATGACTTTGAAAAGATCCAAGTTGTCTTCTTTTACGTGTTCTGACAAGAACATGGCCATGACTGCCAGATGCCATGAATGCTCCGCATCGTTTTCTCTTCTTCGGTCGTTTATCAAAACTGATTGCCGTAAAACATGCTTCAACTTGTCAACTTCCACAATAAACCCAATTTGCTTTTGTAGTCTGTTCATCTCATACTCCTTATAGTTACGGGTTACGGGTTGCGAGTTACGGGTTACGGGTTGCGGGCTGCGGGTTACGAGTTACGGGTTATTCAAAATCGAATTTATATTGAGTAAGGTTTAATGCTTTCTTTAATTGTATGATATCCCGTTGAAGGGCTTCATTTACTGGAACTCCTTTGTCTTTCCGATATTCCCAGGCCAGATGCTCCTTCTCTCCGGCAGTATAGATCCGCTCTTGACCAGGTGCCAGCTTGGAAGCACGAAGTTCTCTGAGAATGTCGCCTGTTGTTTTTTTAAATGCATCCAGTTCGGTGAAAGCTTCAATATTAATGGCAATAAAGAAGTGACCCAGATGATATTGAACCTTCTTTCCATTATCCAGTCCGGTTAAAGCCTTCAGAAAAACTCCACCCTGCAGGGCAGCAGACAGAATCTCAACAACAGCAGCATATCCATATCCTTTATATCCAGCCAATTCCTCACCAATCCCGCCTAGCGGAGTCAATGCTGCACCGCCGCTGACCAGATCCTTAAGCACTTGTTCCGTATCGGTTCTTGTAGTACCGTCTTCACCTATAACCCAACCCGCCGGAAGCTCTTTGCCTTCTCGGGCATAGACTTCTATCTTTCCTCGCTGGGAGATTGAGGTTGCACAATCCAGCACAAAGGGAAATTCTTCGTCTGTTGGTATTCCAAAGGTCAGGGGATTGGTTCCCAGCATGTTTTCCACACCAAAGGTAGGTGCAATAGATGGTCTGGCATTGGTTCCGGTAATTCCAATCATACCTTTTTCAGCAGCCATTAATGTATAGTAACCAGCTATTCCGTAATGGTTGGAGTTACGAACGGCTGCCATACCCATGCCGTAAGCTTCCGCCTTTTCGATGGCCATTTCCATAGCCCGCCTGCCAATTACCTGCCCCATTCCATTGTGTCCATCTATAACAGCTGTGGTTGGACCTTCCTTTACCACCTCAAGATTTGTAACAGGGTTGATAATGCCTTCATTAATGCGATCAACATAAATAGGCTTTAACCTCCCTATACCATGGGAATCGATGCCCCTTTTATCTGAAGTAATGAGAACATCTGCGCAAATCTTCGCATCTTCTTCCGGTACACCTACTCCCATGAAAACATCCACCATAAACTGTTCCATGGTGTTAAAACTGATCCAATGGCTTTTCTCTGACATGTAATTTCCCCTTTTCCAAGTAAATTTGTTGGACTAAGATTTTTAAAAATTTTCACAGCATCAACAAGATAAGTTCTGCTTTTAACTCATCTTTTTATATCATATTCATATTTCTGAAAGCTGTCAATTAAATTGCTTCCAACTTTTTGTAAGCTTCATAGAAAAAAGCTCGACAACTGGTTGCTGAGCTTACGATAAACACTAAAATTAAAAAACAAGGCCCGTTTGTTGTCATAGATATATTCATGCGAAGCTCCACAGATAGGGCAAACGGTATCGCTTGGAACACTACGCGCTGGATAAACCAGCTGCGATTATATTGCACAGCAAGGATCAAAAGACTCGACACGTTCCTATCACAAACAAAAAGCCTGCTACAGTCGTATTTGCAACGCAATACTTACAATATGGGGATTAGCACCAGCGAAGAGTATGTGTTTGTAAACCAAAAAAAGCAACAGCTATCACGCTGGGGTATATCTTATGTCATTGGGAAATATGTCGATATGGCAAAGCTGCACGATGGGTTTGATGTACGTTTCCCTGTCACGGCACATGTATTCCGTCACAGCAAGTATATGCTAAGGCAGACACAGAGACCCGAAGAAAAGCGCTGGAACAGCCCCTATGGGTTGTGTTCGTATTTCGGATTACTGAAGTATCTCACAGTATTTTGCGCATCAGAAGCAGAACTTCCCGCCATCTATGTGGATATCTTCTCCTGTTACATAGCTTCCGGCATCACTGCACAGCATCAGGACTGTTCCGACGCAGTCAGCAGGCACACCAATCCGTCTCATGGGAATGTCGTTTTTCACCTTTTGGTGGTATTGTGCATTTTCCAGCGCTTGACTGTTTCGGTCGGTGTAGATGGTGCCAACTGATATATTGTTAAGGGTAATGTGCTCCGGTGCCAACTGGATAGCTAGGTTTTGGACCACATTACGGACCGCACATTTCTGCGCAGCGTAGATAAGCATCTCGGGATGCGGCTTGCTCTGCTGGGTGCTACCAATGGTAATGACTCTGCCCCAGCCATTTTTCTGCATGTAGGGCACTGCCTGTTGCATCAATTTCACCGTACTAAAGAAGTTCACCTGGGTTTGCAGAAGCATATCTTCCTCGCGAATGGCAAGCCAGGGACTTCTGATTTGGATGGAGGCATTACAAACAAGGATGTCAATTCCCCCCAAACGGGACACGGTCTGCTCCACAAGAGACTGGGCTATGCGGGGATTGCTAAGATCTCCGTATATATCCACGATTCTGGTACCGCAGGTAGACAGTTCCTTAAGCGCGTTATCCATTTTCACACTATTTTGAACACCGTGGACGGCCACATTTGCGCTGTTTTGTGCAAAGCCTTCTGCCAATGCTCTGCCGATTCCCCGACTGGAGCCTGTAATCAGCACATTTTTACCTTTCAGTGAAGAGAAGTATGCGTCCATTATCTACTCCTTTCCGGCCATTTCCATAAGACCTTTCAGATAGCCCACGGCAAACAGCCGTCCCAGCGAGCAATAACCTGGAGAGCCGTTGTCTTCACCGGCGAGAGTCGGAACATGGTCTACCCGGATATAAGCCTCCGGGCAGAGTTTTTCATACAGGCGTACACATGCTGCCATATCCGTCATACCGTTGTCATGAAAGGTTTCGTGGAAGTCAAATTTATTACCCCGGACATCACGGAAGTGGATTAGATGAATCCTTCCTTGATTTGCAAAGCGCGTAATATCCGACAGTACATCGCCGCCCATTTCCACGAAGGTACCTTGACACATGGTAATGCCCATATTGGGGCTGGGGACCAGATTGCAGGCACGCTCCATTGCGTCGGCGCTGTTGAGAATTCTTGCCACATGCTGAATGGAATCCACAGGGGGATCATCCGGATGAAGCGCCAGCTTGACGCCAGCAACTTCTGCCACTGGGACAATGGCCTTTTGCATATACTCCATGTTTTTCCAAAGAAGCTCTGCGGTAATCACGCCGGCCTCCGTTACAACACTATGATCAATATCGGCATGTCGGTAGCCTGTCACCAGGGCACCGCCCCGCTCATGAACACCTGAATTGGTTCTGCTCCAGTTAAAATGGGTGGCAAAGTTATAACACAAAACCTCAATTCCCAGCTTTCCCATATTGGTAATCAGCTTACACATCCGCTCAATCTCTTTATCTCTCCCAGGCAAATTCTGCTTGATTTTCTGATTGAGGGGTGCAGGTTCAATGACTTTCAACTCAAACCCGCCGTCGGTATAGCGCTGCTTCATGGCTCGGAGCAGTTCAAAGCTTTCCGCCGTTTCCTCCATATAAGCGTCCGGCATTCTGCCAACGACATACCGGATACCCATCTGTCTGGCATAATCCCACTGTAGGCCCGGCGTTGAAAGCAAATAATCTGTAATTTTCATAGGTTCCTCCCGTTACACTTCCAGCCGAATCCGGTTGGAAGTGATGCCCTGAACACCGGGGCGTACTGCAAAGATAGCGCCAGCCAGGGGTTCGTCCTTCAGGTGAATATTGTGTGCAGCAGAGGTAATCACCAGTGTCTTTAAATCGGCACCCGCGAATGTACAGCTACTGGGCTGACTCACAGGCAGATCAATTTTATCCACCATTTTACCGGTTCTCGAGTTGATACAGACAACGGAACCACTGCCCCAGACTGCCGTCCACAAATTGCCGTTGGAATCGATGGTCATGCCGTCGGGACCGCCACCGACATAACGAAAAAACTCGCAGCGATTAGTGAGGGTGCCGTCGGTTCCGAAGTCGAAGCTGTCGGTCCGGCCCAGTGGCGTATCATTGTAGTAAAATTTACCTAGATTCACATCCCAGTCGAGTCCATTGGAGTTGCCGACACCATCAAACAATTCCGTCAGGTTTCCGTGAGGATCCATCCGGTAAAAAGCTGCGGAGTAATCACGGCTGAAGGTGCCCAAATACAGCATGCCGTCAGGGCCGACTCGGCCATCATTGAACCGGGCTCCTTTCAGCGGTGTGGGTTTGGAGACCGCACGCATCTCACTTCCGATGATTTCATAGACACCGTCTTCAGCTCCAGCCAGAATCTCACCCTTGCTGCCAAGGACTAAGAAGCCTGCCTGTTGGGGCAGTACCACCTCATTGATACTACCGTCCCCCCAGGAAATGATACGCATCCGCTTTCCCTGGATATCCACCATCAGCAGTCTGTCGTTACGGTCATCCCATAGCGGACTCTCGCCCACAATACAGCGCGCATCTGTAATCAGCTCAATATTATGCATATCTACTTTCCCTTTCAACATCAGCAGAACATACTTACGGTTTCCGTGTTCCAGCTTCCAACAAGGATCTGGGCGTTTTCTCCGTCGGCGAGGCCATCGCAAATGAGGTGCAGTTGCTTGACCTCATTGGGCTTTAACAGGAAGAAATTATCATTGGCATAAAAGCGAGCAACGTCATTTTCCACCTCCACCGTTACTGGGTATGCTGCGATATCCGAGGGATTGGTCAGACGAATGTCAAAATAATGATAACTATCGATCTTGCCCTTGCCAAGCAGTTCCGCGGCAAGGCCAGCCTTCTTTCCACATTGAATTCCATCTTTCAGCCAGGGCCCCTGGGGGAAGGTGAGATTTTCCGCAGGTTCAGAACGGTGTTTCCGATAGGTTTCCGCATCGGCCAACTGGCTGGTACACTTGATGAAGTAGCTTGTCCGGGATAAAAGTCGGCCTTCATCTGACAAATCCGCACAAACCAGGAAACACTGGTCGGTATAGTCGGCATCAGGGACAAAGCTATCGAAGACAAATGTTTCCTGATTATTCTCTACGACACAGGTATACTCTCTGGCAACTGACATATCCGGTGCATATACAGTAACATGTACCTTAGAGCAATTAAGGTTTTCCCTGTTCTGATTGAACAACTTAACATTGAGGGGAACGGTTTCGCCAGGCGCAATCACCGTCCAGGCAATGTTCATAGCGATATTTACCGGCTGGTAAGTATTCTTCACGGCGTAGTAAGGATAGGTTACTCGACCGCAACCGTCCACAATCTGTACTCCAACTGTGGTCCAGGGACGTTTGAAGACCCAGGGCAAAATGCCACCGCAGTAGGGATAGTTTTCATGCATAGCCTGAATCATCAGCGTATAGAATTCATAAGCCTGAACCTGACCTGCCTCACACATCTGTTCCAGTGTAAATTCCTTGATATTACCAATCTGAGAGATCCGGGACAGCATTCTGGGAATCCGGTCCGGCTGATACTCTGTAAAGTGGTTCAACAGTTCCGGGTACTGTTCATAGAATTCCAGGGAAACAATATCGGGCAGTACGCCAGTGGTCTCCTCTTCCCGCAAAAGTCCTTTTAAAGTGTGGTAGGTGGGAAAATTATGAATGCCGGACTCTGCCAGGAAGGGAAGATGGGCGTAGCGATAACGATACCATGCAGGCTCCATATCGTTGTAGACGTGGGCACTGCCGCCATCGGGCGTAGTATAATAATAAAGTCTGGAGGGATCTAGGGACTTGATAATCCGGCTGATGACAAACATACTGGCTGCATTGCCCTTATGATAGGCATTGAATTCATTGCCGCCGCAGTGGAGCACCAGACTGGGATGGTTCCGGATGCGATATAGGTTATAGGCTTCCTGGTCTTCCAGAACCTCCTGGTCGTAACCGGTGGTATCATTGTTATTGGCAATCATGTGGTCCTGCCAAACCATAATTCCAAGGCAGTCACAGAGGTCATAGAAGGCATCAGCTTCCGGCATACCGCCACCGCTCCAGATACGCAGCATCTGGATACCAGCATTTTTCACCAGATTCAGGCACCACTTGTATTCAGTAGGGTCAATATCCAATAGGAAATCGATGGGCATCCAGTTCATGCCCTTCAGGAAAAACTCTCTGCCATTAATAGCAAACAGGAAATCATTCCAGTGAGTGCGGTACCGTGGCCCAGTGGTACGTCTGGCTGTAAAGGTACGGATACCAGTGGTGACAGTATGCTTGTCACAACATCTGCCCGCATCGTACATCTCAATGATAAGCTCATACAAGAAGGGTTCACCCATGCCAACAGGATACCACAGGTGTGGATTGTCAATTTCGATGGTCTTGGAGAAGAAGGGAAGCTCCATGTAATGGGAGTCCCGGGCACCCGTCCGGGTTAAATCCAACAGCTTATGGTTGTCCTTCGATGCAAAGACCACCTTGCCCGTGGACTTTTCTCGGAGCTGGATGCGGAATTCTACTTCTTTGTCTTGGGTAATGCCGGTGATCCCCCCTGCAAAAATGTTGCTGGATTCGCATTGGTTGGCTTCGTAAACATCGTAGGATTTCAGTTCCTTGATGCTGCCGTCGGCGATCTCGAATTCCAAGAACAACTCCGCCTTGACTCCACTGGCATGCCTAGTATAAATATGAGGGCGGCTGATGTGTAGCTTCTCGGTAAACTCCAGACGAATATTGCTCCACAGACCGATGACAATAAATTGGCCATTGCTGGTTGAATCATCTCTGACCAAGTTCCAGGGAACAATCTGGGGCGCACCGGCTTCTCTGCGGAGGTTTAGGGAATCCTTGCAGCCATAGTTGACAGCCTTTACTTCCACCACGATTTCATTTTCTCCGCACAGATTTAGATATTCTGCAACGTCAACAGCGGGGCCACCAAACATGCCCTCGTGGTCACCCAACAGCATGCCATTTACCCACAGGCGACAATAGTAGGCAACACCGTCAAAGCACAGGAAGGCATTCCCGGAAAAATCAGGCTTATTCAGAATAAATTTCTTCCTGTAATACCAAATTTTTTTATCTACCCAGTGATACTGTGTGCAATTCAGTCCCATATAGGGGTCAGGAAGGACCCCAGCCTCGTGCAGAGAATGGTAAACGGATTTAGGGAGGGTGGTTTTATACAGCCACTGCGTCTCGTCAATGTGCTCTGTAATTTCGTCTGAGTAAAAAAAGCTCCATTCTCCATTAAGGTCCAGGTGATTTTCACCTGTGCGGAGATCAATGAAATAGGGTTGATTCAGTTTCATAATTTTGTTCCTCCAATTTATTTTTATGGGTAAACACGGAATGTAAAATGTCAATATTAGAATTTGGATCATCCACGGGGTGTACAACCCCGCAGGAAGCAACAGGACTTACTGCTTGATACCAGAGAGGGCAACACTCTGGACGATGTATTTCTGCAGGAACAGGAACATCACAATAAGCGGCACTGAACCAATGACAGCAACTGCCATCTTGGGACCATAACCTTCGCCGGAAACACCGGCAATACCCGTAACATTAATTAGGGAAATGGCATTGGAAATCAGCTGCATGGACCTATCCCGGAGGATAACCAGTGGCCACAGATAGCTGTTCCAGTTGCTAATAATCTGCAAAATGCTCAGGCTAGCAATCAGAGGTTTAGACAGAGGTACGATAATCGTCAGAAAAATCTTCCATTCACCGGCACCGTCAATCAGGGCTGCTTCCCGGAGAGAATCGGGAATGGCCGCGATGTTGTTCCGGGCGAAGAAAATACCATAGGCATAACAGAAATTACCCAAAATCAGTGGCCAATAGGTATTCAGCGTGCCCCAAGACTTATATTGCATAAACAGAGGAATCAAACGTGCCTCAAAGGGCAACATCATCACACTGAGGAACACAAAATACCACAGCCTTTTGCCGTGGAACCGGCCTTTGGCAAAGGCGTAACCGCAACATAGGGCAAAAAACACGGAGGTAACCGTATTTACAATCGAAATAAAAATGGTATTTGCAAAGTTTCTGGCCAAATCAGCGGTAGCATTTGCCAGCTTGTAATTAAACAGAGAGGGCTTGTGTGGCAAAAGGGAAAACCTTGGCAACACAAAAATTGCAGTTTCATCGAAGCTAAGGCAAATAGCCCACCAGAGCGGAGCCAGCATAAACAACATGATAGCCAGTAAAATCACAGCTGTTATGGCTTTCATAATCCTTTGCTTTTTCATATCAACACATTCCTTTCTCCTGAGATTAAGCGGGATCTTTAAAGAAGCCCGACATTCTAGCACTGATGACCGCAAAGACCAAAGTAATCAGGAACAGCACCATTGCACCAGCAGAGGCCATACCGAACTCCATTTTCTCAAAGCTAAACTGATAGATATACATCATAATCGTCTGCAGGGAGCCGTTGGGTGCTCCAGAGGTGGTATTGCCGCCAATGATGTACAGGTCCGTGAACCTAGCCATGCCGCCGATGACACCGGTTACCAGCAGAAAAACAAAGCAGCTTTTCATATTGGGGACAGTGATGTGAATCAGCTTCTGGAACGGACCCGCTCCATCAATATTAGCTGCTTCATACAACTCTGTGGGAATTGATTGAAGATTTGCAAGATTAATCAGAATGGTGTAGCCCAAACCACTCCAGAAGCTAATCAGCGTTGCGCCCCACTTGGAATAGTTGGAATCGGACAACCAGCCAATGGAAATCTCCCGGCCCAAAATGGCAGACAGGAAATTGTTGAACAAGCCGTCATTGGCCTTCAGAACAACTTGCAGAATCATCGTCACAGTAGCACCGGTGATGATGTGAGGCAGATAGAATCCCACACGAAAAAAGCCCTGCAGCTTTCCTCTCCCCAGACTGTTAATAAGGTTGGCAAGGAGAAAGCCTATGGGTATCGTAGTACCAAGACTGATAGTCAAGAGAATAAGGGTGTTTTTCAGGGCTTTCAGGAAGGAGGAATGCGAGAATAGTAGCTTATAGTTTTTGATTCCCACAAATTTTTCTGCTTCGCCAATCATGGATATGTCGTAAAAGCTATACTTGATCGAGGTGAGCATCGGGTAGTATACCAATACAAGTACGGTCGTAATTGACAAAATAATAAAAGAATACCACGTAAGCTCAATTTTAATTTTCTTCAATTTCATAAACTAACCATCTCCCTAATAACGGTAGTGTAAAGTATTACACTCCCTATTTATTAGTAAAACCTTGTATTTTCAAGGGATGCACCATCTTTTTTTTAAAAAAAACAATGAC
>ENA-UOOM01002842-UOOM01002842.1-fermentation-metagenome-genome-assembly--contig:-NODE-2842-length-13522-cov-11.899978_pt1 | contig 13522 bp, 13 predicted proteins | sample MGYA00245781_ERZ724031 | MGnify/ENA primary metagenome ERZ724031 (study PRJEB28704, sample SAMN03018317) | fermentation metagenome | biome: anthropogenic terrestrial biome; feature: soil... | reverse complement strand
GCCTTTTTATAATAAGCGTCGTAATATCCTGCACTTAATACATAAGTACCGAGCAAAATGCGGCGTTTGACTTCTTTGCCAAAGCCCTCGCTGCGTGTCTTGCAGACCATTTCGTCGCGGTCTGAATAGTGAGGAGTTTTATATCCATAACGGATACCGTCGTAACGTCCCAAGTTTGAGGATGCCTCGGCACAAGCCAGTATATAGTAAACCGGCAGACTGTATTTTAAAGACGGCATATCAAAATATACTATTTCGGCGCCAAGTGATTCGTAAATTTTTATTGCATTCTGAACGGCACTATTTACATCATCACGGATACCGTCAAAATATTCTTTTGCAATTCCGATTTTCATGCCTTTAATGCTGTTTTTTAAACTTTTACAGACAGGTTCGTTAACTCTGCCACGGCAAGTTGAATCTTTATCGTCATAAACTGAAATTGCATCATATACAAGTGCGGTGTCTTCTACATTGGTTGTAATAGGACCTATTTGGTCAAAGCTTGATGCATATGCAATTAAACCAAAACGAGATACAGCACCGTAAGTTGGCTTTAAACCGACTAAGCCGCAGAAACTTGCCGGCTGACGGATAGATCCGCCTGTGTCTGAACCGAGGCCGTAAACCGCAAGGTTGCCGCCGACTGCCGAAGCAACACCGCCGGAACTGCCGCCTGCAACTCGAGAAAAATCATGTGGGTTTAATGCTCCGCCGAAACATGAAGTTTCGCTTGAAGAACCCATGGCAAACTCGTCCATGTTTGTTTTTCCAAGGAGTACGGCATTTTGACTTTTGAGAATTTCCCATACAGTTGCATTATAAATTGGATGATATCCCTTTAAGATATTTGAACAGCAGGTAGTTTCAATACCTTTTGTGGAAATATTATCCTTTAAAGTCATAGGGATACCTTCGAGCGGAAGGAGTGTTTCTCCCGATGCAATTTTCTCATCAACACGTTTTGCGGCTTCTATTGCCGCATCCGGTGTTTGATTTACGTAGGCATTTATTTTATTATTTTCGTTTTCAATTGCATCTATATATTTTTGTGTAAGCTCAACGCAGCTAATCTGCTTTGAAGCCATAAGTTCGCTTAGTTTTTTAATCTGACTGTCCATCCGTACCTCCTACGCACGTTTTTTAACCAGGAAGTAACCGTCATCCCGGCTTTCGGCGTTTTTAAGAATTTCCTCCCTGTCATAAGAGGGCACAACAACGTCTTCCCTAAATGCATTGGAAAGGTTATTAATATTATCAAAATCCGAATTGTCTGAGCCAACCTCACTTATTGTATTGGCAAATTCAATTATTTCGTTCATATCTTTGGTAAGTTCATCTAATTCTTCTTCTTTTACGGAAAGCTTTGCCAGCTTTGCAATTTTTAATATTTCTTCATGGGTTACCATTTAAAACCCTCCTTTAGTGCTATCTCAATTTGACGTGAACTTCACGCAGCTGTTGTTCTGATACTTCATTTGGAGCACCCATCATTACATCCTGTGCGTTAGAGTTCATTGGGAAAGCGATAACTTCGCGGATATTTTCTTCATCAGTCAAAAGCATAATCATACGGTCAACACCCGGTGCCATGCCTGCGTGCGGCGGTGCACCATATTGGAATGCGTGGTAAAGAGAAGTGAATTTTTCCTTTATATCGTCTTCTGTGTATCCGGCAATTTCAAAAGCTTTTTTCATGATTTCAATATCGTGATTTCTTACTGCACCGGATGAAAGTTCAACACCGTTGCATACGATATCATACTGATAAGCTAAAATATCTTCAGGTTTTTTGTTAAGAAGAGCATCCATTCCGCCCTGAGGCATAGAGAATGGGTTATGTGTGAAAATATAATTTCCGGTTTCGTCGTCAATTTCGTACATCGGAAAATCAACAATGAAACACATTTTATAGGAATCTTTATCGATTAAATTTAGCTTTTCACCGAGTTCAGTACGGATTTGTCCTGCAAATTTTGGAGCAATATCGTCTTCGTCAGCAATAAAGAAGATTACACTTCCGGGTTTCAAGTCAGCTCTTTTAATAAGTTCTTCACGTTTTTCGTCGGTAAGGAATTTATTAATAGGTCCTTTATATTCATTATTTTCGGTAACGCTGATATATCCGAGTCCCTTCATGCCAATGCTTGTTGCGAATTTAAGCATGTTTTCAAAGAAACTTCTCGGCTGTGAAACACAGTCAGGAACGGTAATTCCACGGACAGTTTTGCCCTTGAAAGGTTTAAAATCCAATTCTGCAAAAATATCAGATATATCTATAATTTCAAGCGGATTTCGTAAATCCGGCTTGTCAGTTCCGTATTTAAGCATTGCCTCTTTAAAAGGAATACGTACAAAAGGAGCTTTTGAAACTTTTTTATCTGAAAACTTAGCAAATGTTTCGCTTAAAACTTCTTCGGCAATAGAGAAAACATCTTCCTGTGTAGCAAACGCCATTTCAAAGTCGAGCTGATAAAATTCACCGGGCGAACGGTCGGCTCTTGCGTCTTCGTCACGAAAACACGGCGCAACTTGGAAATAACGGTCAAATCCCGACACCATCAGAAGCTGCTTAAAGAGCTGGGGTGCCTGCGGAAGTGCATAAAATTTGCCCTGATGTTTTCTGCTTGGAATAAGATAATCCCTTGCACCTTCAGGTGAAGAAGCTGAAAGAATAGGAGTTTGTATTTCTAAAAAGTCCATATCTGTCATCTTTTTGCGCAGGAATGAAATTACCTGTGAACGCAGAACGATGTTATTGTGAACCTTTGGATTCCTTAAATCGAGGTAACGGTACTTAAGACGTACGTCCTCTTTTGTATCTGTGGATGTTTCAATTTCGAAAGGCAGGTTAGAAAGAGCCTTGCCCAAAACAGTTAGTGTACTTACTTTTACTTCAACCGTACCCGTACTAATTTTGGGATTAACAGTATCCTCATCCCTGAGAACTACCTTTCCGGAAGCGGTAATTGTAGATTCTTTTGTTACATTTTCGAGTAAACTGTCATCATAAATAACAATCTGAACCACTCCGTAGTGATCACGTAAATCGACAAATTTAACACCGCCGTGGTCGCGTATATTTTCAACCCAGCCCGCAACGCGTATCTCCTTGCCAATATCTTTTTCGCTGACTTCGCCGCACAGGTGTGTGCGATATTGGTTTACACAAATCATATTACGTTAATCCCCTTTTAAAGCTATTATTAAATATCTTAATATGAACAATAATTATACTATAAAATTAACGAGAATTCAAAGAAAATTCTCAGATATTCCATTTACAGAGAAAATTGACTTTATCATTTTACTATATCATATTTTTACTTTTATTGCGACACAAAATATGATAAAAATTCATAAAGAACAATATAACATATTCCATAATGAACAAAATATTTATTAAATACTTATACCCTAAATAATGAAAAAGGCAAAAAGCATATAACAGGATTTATTTTACTACTTTTATAAAGAAATAACAACATTAACCAAAATACCACGCTTTTTTTAAACGTTCAACCGCCGGCTTAATGTCGCAGACCGGAATTCCAGCAAAACCAAGCATAACTTTTGCGGTGCCGTCAATATTATCGGAGTTTTTTACCGGCATTATTTTTACACCGTTTTTTTCAGCCATATCACAAATCTGTGAAGAAGAATAGTTTGTTTTTACAGTTAATATTACCGAAAGTAAAGTTTCTTCCAATAAAATTTCTATATTTTTTCCGAAAGCGTCTTTTAAAGATTGTATAAGCAGCGAGCTTTTGGCGGAATAAAGTTTTCTTAAACGGCGCAGCTGGCGTTCAAGCTGACCGCTTTTTATATAATCACTTAAGGCAAGCTGCTCGATTTTTGAGGCGGTTTGATTATAGTGTTTGGCATGTTTTAAATATTTACCCAAAAGTTTAGGCGGAAGCACCATATATCCTACCCGTACAGACGGAAGAAGCAGCTTTGAAAATGACCCGATATATACGATATGTTCGCTTCCCATACTCTGCATAGCGGGAATGGGACGTGCCTTATAGCGCAGTTCACCGTTATAGTCATCTTCTATTATTATAGAATTGTTTTCTTCAGCCCATTTTATAAGTTCAAACCGCCGGTTCATCGGAACGCTTAAACCGGTTTGAATCCGATTGGATGGGCTTATAAACAAAAGTTTTGTTTCACTTTCTTTTAATGCGTCCATTCTAATTCCACACTCATCGTACGGAAGGTGAAGCACTTTGATTTTACAGTCGGAAAAAACCTGTTCAGCCTGTAAAAAACCGGGCATTTCCATTGCGGCATAATTAAAATCCGAATTTAAAAGTCCGCAGAGTATTGATAAAAGAGGCTGAGTTCCCGCACCTATTACAATTTGTTCCGGTGATGCAACTACACCCCTTACGCCGTAACTATACTCGGAAAGTGCTTTTCTTAATTCGGGTTCTCCCTGATGCTTACCGTATGATGCGATTATTTCCTGGCGGTTAAGTATATCGCGTATATGCCGCCTCCACACCTTAATATCAATATTTTCGCTGTCCACACAGTCACTTCCGAAATTATATAGTATTTTATTGTTAACTTTAGCCTTAATTTCGAATTTTGGCGGCTTTTGCGGTTTTGTATCGTCTTCAACGTTGGGGAGTACAAAATATCCGCGTTTAGGCTTTGAAACAAGGTATCCTTCTACACAAAGCTGCTGATATGACGTTTCTATTGTGGTACAGCTTAGTTTTAAGTCTTCAGCAAGTTTTCGTATTGAGGGGAGCTTGTCACCTTTTTTCAAATGTCCCTTTTCTATTGCGGACTTAATTGTAAGGTAAAGCTGTTGATAAAGAGGTGTGTCAGAATTATAGTCAAGCTTTAAATAATCGTATGTCAAATTATCACTCCATTATAACTGTACTTGTTATATTTTCACGGACTGTATATTTTAATACTAACAGATTTGCATTATTATTATAACACAGCTTTAAAGCAAATCAACTTTGAGGGAGAATTAATATGAGTACCAAGAACTTTAAATCGACAAAAATTTATGTTCTTACTGCACTGTTCGCCGCACTGATATTTCTTGTAACAGCTTATATTTTTCATATACCAACACCGGCGACCGGTGGTTATATCCATTTGGGAGATGCATTTTTGTATCTTGCCGCAAGCATACTGCCGACGCCTTTGGCGATTGTGGCAGGAGGTATTGGCGAGGCTTTTTCCGATTTTATGACCGGAAGCGCCGTATATGTTATTCCTACTTTAATAATTAAATCGCTGATGGTTTTGTGCTTTACTTCAGCCAAAGATAAAATTATTTCCAAGCGCAATATGGCGGCAACAGCTGCCGCAGGCGTAATTTGTGTTTCAGGTTATTATATTACACAGGTGATTTTATACAGCAGTTTTGTTACTCCACTTGTCGAAATACCGGCAAACCTTGTTCAGGCAGGCTCGAGTGCAGTAATTTACCTTTTATTGGGCAATGCGTTTGACCGCCTCAATGTTAAAAAACAAATTGCAATATTTAACAACTGATTTTTATTAAATTTTTGGAGGATGTCTTAATGAATACAAATTTAAATTCACAAAAAACAACGGCAAAATTGGCCCTTACCGGCTTAATGGGTGCGCTTGTACTTGTTGGTACTTATTTGAATATTCCGATTCCCGTTTTGGGCGATAAGACAATGATACATTTAGGAAATGTATTTTGTATTCTTTCGGGATTTATATTAGGACCTTTATACGGAGGTGCCGCCGCAGGAATAGGTTCGTTTATATTTGACCTTATAGGTGGCTGGGCATCAAGCGCACCTTTTACTCTCATATTCAAATTCTTAATGGCATTTGTGTGCGGACTTATTGCAAATAAGAATCCCAATAAAGTCAGCCGTTTGGTTGTTGCCGCGGTTTTAGGTTCAATAACTTACAGTGTACTTTATATTACCAAATCTTATATAGCTGCAGTATTAATCGGTAATGCGGCAGATGCGGTTAAAACAATATTGATTACAAAAGGAACAACAACACTTATAAACGCAATTATTGCGGATGTAGTATCAGTCCCGTTATTTATTGTAATTAACAAAGCACTGCTGAAAAATCATATCGGAATTAAACTTTCCGAATAATTCTAAAAATATTGTTATCTTTTATTAATGATGATATAATATACTTCATGTTTCAGTAAATTTAATTAATATTGGAGTATGTTAAATGGAGAAAAAGAAAAAAGACCCAAAAATTAAAAGTTCCATTGTCAGGGATTCTATTGATACATTTGGAACTAATGTGTTTGGCATTGCATTAAGTTTGATTGCATCCCTAATGGTTTTAAACCGTGTAAACCCGGGCGTAAAGGGACTTTATAATACAGTTCAGCTTTGGGGAAGCGGGCTTTCGACTATTCTTGGTTTAAGCATAAATTCCGCTGTCATATATTTTGTTTCTCGTTATAAAATACAAAATACAAAAGAATCAATCAAAAAACTGATGATTTTAATATCAGCTGCAATTTTGGTAATTGGCTCAGCGCTGATGCTGATTTTAAGCGGCAGTCAAATATTTGAAACTACGCCTGCACCATACCTTTGCGCTATTGTAATATATGGTATCAGCTCATTTATTCTTAATATTTGTACAGCTGTTTTAAGAGGCGAAAATAAATTTAGATCTTATAACATGGTTCTCCTTATTCAGAAAGTATTGGTTACCGCTCTTGCGGTTGTAGTTTTCTTAAAACCATCGGCTGCAATTTGGGTATGGGGTACTATCGGAATATCATTGGGAATGATTTTTTTTGCAGTGTTCGGAATCAAGAGATGGAGCGGTTCAATGCCTAAGCCTGCACCGGAGGATGATTTTCAAGTTCAGACGGACAGTGTTGTAAAATACAGTTTAAAAACACATGTCAGCAATGTAATGACATATGTAAATTCATATCTTGGAAGTTATATTGTACAGGGGAGTTACGGACAGAGCAATTTCGGCGTTTACAATACAGCGGTTACAATGATGCAGTTAGTATGGATTTTGCCTGACGCAGTAAGCCAGGTAATTATGAGCCGAATTGCGTGTATGAAGGTGAAAGAGGACAAAGTAAAACTTACTCTAATTTCATCGAAAATAGTTACTTATATAACAGTTGTTTGTGCAGTGCTGCTTGTTTGGATGGCGGATATATTTGTTCCGATTATTTTCCCTATGTATGTCGGAGCATTAAGTCCGTTAAAATTCTTAATTATCGGTTCGGTATTTATTTCATATGCTAAAGTATTAAACAATTCAATTGCCGCTTATGGCAGACCGGAACTTAATATAATACCAACTATATTGGGTATAATATCTAATCTTTTGTTCAGCATAGCTTTAATACCGCTTATGGGAATAAACGGCGTTGCAATGGCAACATCGATTTCATTAACTGTGCAGGGCGTGTCTTCAATAGTAATATTCTGTAAATTTACACATACGCCTTTTTACCGCTTAATTGTTCCGAGTAAAGAAGAAATTGAATCAGTTAAGGGAATTATAAAATAATTTATTAAATAAAAAAGCAGCACTCCAAAATGAAGTGCTGCTTTTTTGCAGCTTATTTTTATTCGAATAGATTTTTTGAGTGATAGAGTTTTTCAATAGTTTTTATTACAGTGTCGTTTGTACTGTCACCGATTATGCTTTTGGCGGCTTTTTTTATTTTATCATCCGCATTTTCGACCGCATAGCTGAAATCGGTGGATAAAATCATGGATAAGTCCCTTTTCTTGCTTGCAAATGCGATGGCTTTGTCCAATGCATACTCCTTTTTTAATTCTGCTATTGCGTTTTCTTTGGAAGCCTCTTTGCTGCAGACAATAAATATATAGTACCCTTTATTATATAAATCAGGGTAATAAAATGAACTTATTTCATTAAGGCAGTTTAAGCTGCTTATTTCTTTATTAAGCTTTTTTATTATCTCAAGTTTATCTACTGCCATAAAATACAAAACGTCCTGTTTTGGCGGAAGAGGACCGCAGATATAATTTTCAAGAGGAAGAAGTTTTTTGGAATGATAAAAGTTTTCTTCGACAGGGTTAGTAAATTTATCATAATATATGTGCAGAACATCATCTATAACTGTATGCACAAAGCAATTCAAACTGTGACTTTTGAATATCTTTATTATATCCGTTGCGGTTTTGTATGGAATGTATTTACAGTATGAGTACTTTTTTTTATTAATATCATATAATGCTGCGCCGTGCATTGTGATAAGCGGCAGCTTAAAGCCGATTTCTTCTATTATCGGAATAAGTGAAGCAGGTGTAAGTTCGCTTGCGATAGTTATATTTGCACCATTTTGTATAAGCTGATTTAATTTTATCTTTGTATAATTGCTGATTTTACCGCTGCTGTCTGTAAGCGTTCCGTCAAAACCCGTTACAAATAATAAATGGTGGTTTTTTTTCTTTGGAAGGTGGAATGAATTTACAAATAGTGACACAAAAATACCGATGAGCGTATCAATTACACGATTTACTGCAAAAAGGTATGGATTAGCGTCCAATGCGTGTGACACAGTAACACTCATAAAAACAACGCATGTAATATATGATGCGGATGTCTTTTTTAAAAGAACGGTAAAGTATATAAGAGGTATAATCGAAGCTGAAATAAAAATGTATTTAATTATTGGTATGTTCGGCGGAATAAACTGCCTTTCAATAATCATTGCAAACATTCCGAAAATGCCGCCTATAAAAGTTCCCACAATTCTGTTTAGAGCAACTTTTCGGCTGTTTGAAACATAAGGCTGCATACATAGCACAGCGGCAATAGCAGAATAAAACGGAATTCCTTCGCCTCTTATCAGATAGATTACAAAACATAAAAATACTGCAATGGATGACTTGATAATTCTTAGTCCTATTTTTGGCATTTACTTAGTCTCCAATATATAATTTTTCTTAATAATTTTATCACAAATCGGCAAATATGCAAATTGGGCAGTTAATTTTGATTTCTTTACTAAGAATATAATACTATACATAATTTCTTTATATAAATATCACGACTCTAAAATAAAAAAAGAATTATAATTTTAATTATCGTAATGTTGAAAAAGGTAAGGCTATATTTATTGAATTTCAAATTTTTATAAATTTTCTGGGCAACATATAGACGAGGTGAGAATTTTGAAAGCAAGAGATATAATGTCAAAAGAAATTGCAAGCGTAAATTCAGACGACACTATCGAAAAAGCCGCACAATTAATGAAACAGCATAACATTGGTTCAATTCCGGTTTGCTGTCAGCAAAAAGTCGTAGGCATTGTAACTGACAGGGATATAACCTTAAGGGCAGTTGCACAAAATCAAAATCAGCAAAAAGTTAAAGATGTTATGAGTTCAAATCCCACTATAGGAAATCCCGATATGGATGTTCACGACGTTGCAAGAATTATGAGCCAAAAACAAATACGCAGACTTCCGATTGTCGATAACGATAATCTTGTAGGAATGGTTTCTTTAGGGGATATTTCAACTGAACCGTCATTACAGGATAACGCAGAAGAAGCCCTTAAAAATATTTCTCAGGACAGCAATTTTAAAATGTAAAGAGTATGACTCTTTAATAGTATGCAGAAAACAGCAGTTTTTTAAAACTGCTGTTTTACTATATGAATTTTTAAATGGATTTACACACCAATTAAAATGTCAGCTCTTGTAATATTTTGTAATCAGAGCTATAATTAATATTTCTGTCACATGGATTTGAAAGGGTTGATTTTATGGATGAAATTAAAGAAATATACAGCGGTGACATTTTTTCCACATTTATTGAGTATTGTGAACTACATAATTATAAGCAAATGCGTGATCTTGTAAATTGCCGTTTTGACGATTTACCAAAGGTCATTAAAATTACACCGAGAAGATTAAGAAGTATAAAAAGTATATGTTATGTATACTTAAAAAAACATCCTGAATGTTTTAAAGAGGCAAAACCTCAAAAAGAGAGTCCAAAAGAAAATGTTGAGGATTTAAAAGACAGACTTTTGGTTATTTTCCAGCAGAACGCAAACAAACTTATTCATATTTCTGATATAGCCAAACAAATTGGGAAAGGTGTTAAACGCAGTGAAATTATTAGTATATTGGAACGTCAAAAATGGTGTAAAATAGTTGACAGTAAAACATTCTTCTATTCACCTGAAGATTAATTACATAAGAATAAAGAAGAGAGCAGTATGCTCTCTATTTTTTCATTTAGAACAGTAAATTTCAATTGCTTTTGATATAAATTCGGCTGTACCTTTGCCGTTTTTGTCGATGTTATTTTTAAATCGTTTGTCATTTACATACATTGAGCCAAGACTTGCAAGAATATCTTTCGTACAATTATAAAAGTTTTCTGTAATATAATCCTGCCAGTTTTTCACTAATGATTGAATCTTATTGCTATTAGGATTCTTATCCATATTATTTGCAAATAACTTTAAAATTTCTTCAGCTTTGAGATTAATATTTTCCCACTGTTTTTCATCGTAGTTTTTAGATTTCTTTTCATATTCCGAATATGCTTTTGTTTTACCCCAGCGTTCTTTTGATTCTTCGGCATATTCTTTTTTTAATTTTTCAATTTCAGTTGTATCGAATTCTTTGAAGCTCATATAATTTTCTCCTTTTATTGCATTTTCAACAAGTTCTATTATTCCGTCAAGCCTTTTTCTTTTCAGTAAAAGAAGTTGCTTTTGATTTTTCAGTGCATCTGTTTTATTATAATTAGGATTCTTAATAATTTCTTTAATTTCTTTTAGTGAAAAGTTAAGCTCCCTAAAAAACAGTATTTGTTGAAGCTTTTTAATATCATTATTATCATACAGCCGATATCCGGTAGTCGAAATGCTGCTCGGACGTAGTAGACCGATTTCATCATAATAATGAAGTGTACGCACTGTTATACCTGTAAGCTTTGCAACTTCGTTTATTTTTCTAAACATAATTTATCACCTCCTGTTACGATTAACAATAATTTCGTTTGCTCAACGGCAAGTATGATATTACACTATGACGCAACGTAAGAGTCAATAGTTTTTTAAAATTTAGTTATTGACTGAGGATATATTTATTAATATAATATAATAAATTTCTTATAATAGTAAACTATATAAATGTTAAGTAATATTCTATCTATAAGAATGAATATAATTATCACTATTGGGATTTTATTAAAGGGAGAGTAAAAATGGAGAAAAGACAATACGTTTGTTCTAAATGCGGATGTACTGAATTCGTAAGCGACCAATTTCAAGCTACAGGCGGTAATTTTGCAAAAGTTTTTGATATACAAAATAAAAAATTTATTACTATAAGCTGTAAAAGGTGCGGTTACACTGAGCTTTATAAAGCTAACACATCAGACGGATGGAACATTTTGGATTTCCTTATCGGAAACTGATTATAGTTATAAAAAACATCGCTCCAATGCGGTGTTTTTTATTTTGAATTAAAGTGCAAATAAAAGTATTCCTAATTTATATTCAATTACAATAAGGCATATTGTATAATGAACACTCTTTATATTGGAGAAAAATGTATGCACATACAGGAGGTACATATATGATAATAGGCGAAACAATATTTGATATTCTATATCTTTTAACCGTAATTACAATTGGAATTAAAATGCTAAAGAATTCACCGTACAAAAGTCAATATTGGCTGTTTGGACTTTTGGCAGTGATACTTGGTTTTGGCGATGCATTTCATTTGGTTCCGCGTGTTTATGCATTATGGAATGGCGGTACAGCCGCTTATCCAACTGCGCTTGGTTTTGGAAAAGCAGTTACATCAGTCACGATGACAATTTTTTATGTGATGTTGTATCATGTTTGGGAAATGAGATATTCCGTGAAAAATTGCAAAAATATTAAATCTGTTATTTATATTTTGGCGGCTGTAAGAATTATTTTATGCCTGTTTCCTCAAAATAATTGGCTTAGTGCAGACGCTCCCCTCAGCTGGGGCATTTACCGTAATATTCCGTTTGCATTGCTCGGAATGGTTATTATTATACTGTATTACAGAAAAGCAAAGGAATATAGCGATAAAGAGTTTTCTTATATGTGGCTTGCGATTCTGTTAAGTTTTGGATTTTATATTCCGGTCGTTTTATTTGCTGATGCTGTTCCGGCTGTTGGTGCATTAATGCTTCCAAAAACCTGCGCATATGTATGGTCAGTATTTATGGGATACTCTGCTATGAAAAATTCAGTACACAGTAAAGTTGACGTTGTTAAATAAAATTAATTCTTCTTATTTTTTAACAGAATATATAGACGTTATTTAAAAATTAAAATAGACTTATAAAAAAATAACCGTTCCAATTTTGGAACGGTTATTTTGATATTGACTTATATTTGACATAAAGCCAATCATTATAACATGATTATTGCAGAAATTAACTAAGTTTTGATAGCGTTTGTAAAGTAAAAGAAGTGAGTGCGAACGCTCACTTCTTTATATGTTGACTATTTATGCAAAATGATGTTTCATATATTTTTGAATGGGGTAGCAGACTGCATAAGCGATAATACCGCCGATAATGGCTTCCAGCACACCGTTTGTTGCTACGACAATGCCAAGGATTCCAAGCAAATCTTCATATGCTTTACCATTAGCTGCAGCGTATTCTTTACCAAAGAAAATATAAATACCACCAAGAACTAAAATGGTGTTTGTAAGACTTCCTAAAATGCCGCTGATGTTGTAAGCAAAGATATGTCCTTTTTTTAATTTAGAAAACACACGGGAGAAGCCTTGATAACTGATTCCTGCAACAAAACCGATTAAAATGCGGGGAACAAAGCAGATGACTAAACTCCAAAAATTTCCGTGTACATTGCCGAATTGACCAATAGGTGTAAATACAAAAGATACAGGCGAAGGTAAAAGCTGTGTAGACCATACCACAAGACTAAAAAGTCCAGTGAAAAATCCCATGGCTGTGCCGGCTTTTGTACCTAATAGAATGGCAGTAACAATAACAGGAACTGCCGCCAATGTTGCTACCAACGGTCCAATTGGAATAGAACCGAGCGGTGTGAAGCACACAATCATTTCAATTGCCAGCAGTATGGCAAATTGAGTAAGCTGTAGGGTCTTTTTGTTTATTTTCATAAAGTCCTCCTTGCTGCTGCTCCTAATTAGGATGCAACGCAAATTTATTAAAGTCAATTACTATCGTTTTTAGCAGATGATAATTGACTTATATACCACGAGATATTGTTATCTCGATGATATTTTAAATAACCTATCTATGTATCGGCATAGTGGAATTTACTTGCTTTTTATTGTTTTTTGCTTGTACTTTTAAATTCTTTTGTTATTATATCACTTTTATTTTCGCCTATCAATTACTAATTTTCCTAATAACTTTTTTAATAATGGCATAGTAAATATGCTGTTTGTATATAATTCCGTACAGTAATATAAATCAATATGCAATTGTAATGTAATTAAATCCACGCACCCGCGTAGGGTGCGAC
>ENA-UOOM01002841-UOOM01002841.1-fermentation-metagenome-genome-assembly--contig:-NODE-2841-length-13528-cov-8.864173_pt1 | contig 13528 bp, 16 predicted proteins | sample MGYA00245781_ERZ724031 | MGnify/ENA primary metagenome ERZ724031 (study PRJEB28704, sample SAMN03018317) | fermentation metagenome | biome: anthropogenic terrestrial biome; feature: soil; material... | reverse complement strand
AAAATGGTGTTTCAGACTTGGGAGGAAACGCAAGCAAAACTCGACCGCATTTAATTGCAAGCGCTGGAGAATATGAATAATCTGCATGGGAAATAAATTAATTTCCCGCAGATTTTGCAGATTTACGCAGATATAAATAAGTATCAAAAGAATGAGCAGATAAAAAAACAAGGAGATGTCTGAAAATGAATTATCCTACCAAATACGAGGCGCTATTTTCAAAGTATATAATGCCCTTGGTCCCGGATTATTAGAATCAGTTTATGAACATGTATTGGCTTATGAATTAATGAAATCCGGGTTGAGTGTCCGGACAGAAGTAGCATTGCCTGTGATATATGAGAAAATAAAACTCGACGTAGGTTATAGGATTGATATATTGGTTGAGGACAGCGTAATCATCGAGATTAAATCGGTAAAAGAGTTATGCGATATACATTACAAACAAATCCATACCTATCTTAAATTATCGGACAAAAGGCTCGGGCTACTAGTAAACTTCAATACTTCCGACATCACTTCATCGATCAAGAGAATCGTCAATCATCTCATGGAATAAATCTGCGTAAATCTGCAAAATCTGCGAGAGATAAGAAAATAAAAGAACAGATAATGAAAAAAAAACGTATTTTATTCATCCTAAGCGCCGTCGCCTTCGCAATGGTTTCGGTATGTAATAGTTGGGCGCAGGAAACGGCGCAGGATATCCTGAACCGCCGCAGCAACCAAACCGCACAACCCAACCGTGCAACCGCCGCATCGGGCATCCGGGCTCGGCAACTGAACAAAGGGCAAGAAGACATCCTCGACCGCGCAAAATGGTCGCGCATCATCTACCGTTATCTCGACTTGTCGAAGGAAGCCAACGCCCCTCTTTATTATCCGCTTACACCCGAGGACGGGCGCATGAATCTCTTCTCGATGATTTTCCGCCTTCTGCAGGACGGACAGATCAAGGCGTATGAATATCTCGACGGCAAAGAACTGTTCACCGATCAATATACGGTCGATTTTAACGAATTCCTCGACCGCTTCGATATCTATCATACGGTAGAAAACGGGCGCCCCGTGGTGAGTGATGTGGACATTCCCGCCAACGAAGTACAGGGATATTATCTAAAGGAAGCCTATTATTTCGAGACGGGGACGTCGAACTTCCACCGCGTGCCGATCGCGATCTGTCCGGTCATCTTCCGCCAAGGCGATTATGATGCGCAGACGGTGCGTTACCCGCTCTTCTGGATTCCTTATGCCGAAATCGCTCTCTATGCCTTGCAAATGCCTCTGATGACCTCGAGCCTCAACAATACGATGAGCGGCACGGTAGACGATTTTTTCCGCAAGCACGACTATGACGGGGAAATCTATAAAGCGGCCAATCCTCGTAACCTGGCGATTTCGCAATACACTTCCACGCCCGAAGAGGCGGCACGTGAACGGGCGAAAATCGAACAGCAACTCCTCGAGTTCGAAAAGGGTCTATGGAAAGAAGAACCCTATGCCTCCGCACAACAAGCGAAGCAACGGTCTTCCAAGAGACAAAGCCGGAAAACCGGAAGCGGTTCTTCATCGTCCGCCTCTGCGCAAACCATGCGCGACCGAAGGTACTGAAATGAGCGATGAGCGATGAACGATGAACGATGAGCGATGAACGATGAACGATGAACGATGAACGATTTGCTCTTGACACAGAGACCGGAGACCCGTAGCCATCTTTGGCGCAAGTCAGATTATTTATAGCCCGACTTCCTCTATCAATGCCTTTATTTCATTTGCCGTAATGGTATCCCGCTCGCTCTTGTCGTAAATATAAAGCAAGTTGATTTCACGTTCTTCCGGATTCACGATAACCGTCACGGTGATCACTCGCGCGCCGTGGCTCTTGCCGCGCCCTTTGCTGCCGACAGCCATACGCACTTTGCGGATGCCGTTGCCGAGGCTGACTCCCGCCTCGGGATTCTTGAACAATTCCTCCTGCAATATCTGAAGATCTTTTTTTAAAGAAGGATATTTTTTACCGAGTCGTTTGACCTCTTTTTTAAAAGGAGGATTGATAATAATACTATAACTCATCGATCAATTCTTGTAAAGTTTCTCCTTTTCTCCCTGTGCGTTGGCGCTCCTTCATCTCTAAAAGCCCTTCGCGGATGGCGGACAGTATCTCTTCTTTGCCGATGGTTTCTTCTTCCTCGTCAACGGCGGGTTTCGGGGCGGATTGCCCGGCGGTTTTTACCAACGTCTTGACGGCCTTTTGAAGGATGCTCGGATTGTCGATGCTGATCAATGCATGGATGCCTGCCAACTTAAGGGCATTCATATCTGTCTCGTAAGCCGCTTGCGGTTCAGACACCTTATTCGTTTCTTTCTCAACGGATTCATTCTGCTTTTTCGTTTTCATTTCTTTCTATACATAAAATGGTTAATCGTCACAAAGGTATCGTATTTTCCGGAAGAAAAAGAAAGCCGGAAGAAAAATAATCACGCAAATAGTTGGCGGTTTCAAAAATTGTTCCGACCTTCGCCGTGTAATCCGGATGTTTGTGTCCCGATAATATGAATGAACTTCTTTTATATGATAAAAGGGTGTTCATCTATCGTAACGGACGTGAGGTCCATGAGAATCGTATCCCATCCGTCCCCATATTGCCCGCCTTAGACAGCACCTTAACGGCGACCCCGCGCAAAGGGCTTTTCGTATGCCGGAAACCTGCCGCGACCCCGCACAAGAGGCTTTTGCGCTTCCAAACGACATTCATAGACCTCGATAAGGAGGCTTTCCGTTTTCAAAACACCTCTAGAGGACGCCGCGAGACACTTTCCGCACTTCAAAACACATCTTTCGACCCCGATAAACCTGTTTTTGACCTCGAAAATCCATTTCCCGACCTCGATAAACGTGTTTCGGGACTCCGAAATGCATCTATTGACCCCGGTGAGGCGTTTTCGACCCTCCGAAGGTGTCTCGCGCGGGTCTTCAAAGCGTTTTTCAACTCTTGCAGCCCGTTTGTAGAGATCGGCCGTCCGGTTTCATTTTTCCGGCTTTCCATCGCCGGGGTGCACGGGGAAAACATAAGACTTCAAGAGCCGGTAATGGCCGGCGTTACATAGTGTATTAATCAATTAAATGGATATAAAATGGAAAAGATTATCAATTTTGGCTTAGGCAAGCTCAACAATTCCGAACATATCGGATTTCATTCTTCTGTTTCTTCCTTCATCCCCACCGCAAGCCCTGAAAAAATCGGGGCCGAAACCTTGGCGGATCCTTACGGGCAGGCTATCGATGCCGAGCAAGACCTGGTGCATCGCGGCACAGGCAGTTCTACCACGGCGGAAAAAGACGCCCTGGAACCCGAACGCGATGACTATTGCTCCTATATTATCAGTGAAATCCTCAACGCGGCCCGATCGCCAAATTCCGCCAAACGCGACGCTTACACGGCATTAGCGCCCGTCATCAGCCCCTATAAAGGCCTCGCCTCGCGGCCGAAGAACCAGGAGACGGCCGACATCAAGGGGATGGTGCTCGACCTGCGCGCCCCGGCCCTGGCGCCTCACATCGCGGCTGTGGGTATCGCTACGGATATCGATGCGCTGGAAACGATAAACGACAGTTACGACCAATGGGAAAAGCAAACGGTGCTCGACAAGCCCGCAGCAGCCGATACGGCAGCCAAACGCAAGGCGATCGACAAACTTTACGGCCAGATTACCCAACGCGCTTATGCCATGGCCGTGCTTGCCACAGCCGAGCAGCCCAATGCAGAGGCTAAGGAGTTCGTTTCGAACGTCAACAACCTGATCCAACGAACCAAAACGCTCTACAACCAACGCATCGCGCAACTCAAAGCCGACCGGACAAAAAAGGAGACCGGAAAATAAAGGCCTTGTGAAAGGCTTTGTGAATCTCTCGTTAACGGAGGGTGTCGTTAGCGGCACCCTCTTTTATATAGTCATTGCGCTTTTATTCACGCCCAGCACGCTTCGCCCCGGGCTTTAAGTTCCCCGATATAACGGTCAGTTGCAACAGCCATATGCTCCATTTCATATTCTTCAACAACATCCGAAACAAGAGTCAGTTCTATCATATTTTTATCTGTAGGCGGAAGCGCTCATCCAAGCCATCCTGCTTTCGGGCATACCATTGTTTCGCAGACAATAAATCATTCTTAACCTCGTCAAGATAGAAAGCTGCGTATTTCTTCATCTCCTCTTATTGAAAAAGCTGATCCGGCGGATGCAGCCGTCCGGGATGCTTATTGGCTGTTTCCAGACGTGTGTCAATAAAATCCTTTTCCCATTGGGGGAGATCGCCGGTGATCTCTTCAACGCCCATGGAAACTCCATCTTTATCTTTTAATATCTGTGCTTGTATCATAATTCCAATAAATTAAGAAACTGTTTAAATTTCTTACGAAGTCTATATTTGAAATTCTTCGCCTTCAAAAAGTTTCTTTTTTGTATTCTTCTTCCTTTTATTTGGCTCAAATAGCCCGCTATTATCGTCAAAACAAGAAAGAATACTCCTAAAAAATAATTCTTTTTGAAGCAGCGAAACAAATTTAAACAGTTTCTAAGTCGTTTTGCATGATCGGGCATCATTCAAACAAGTTTGATTTCTGCTCCCGCCTAACGAAATAGTTTTTGAATGTGTAAGGCAATCTCGATGAATCGGGACAAGTGGAGGATAGGGCTCGAAAAGGGGATTCATCAGCACATCAGCACATCAATCTTTTTGTCCGATACCCTGATGGTCGAAGCCGTAAGAGGCCAAATCTTCTCGGTTATAGATATTCCGTCCGTCAACCACCAAATGAGAACGCATAATCTTCTTCAGAATATTCCAATTCGGCAGCCGGAACTCTTTCCACTCGGTGGGAACGATCAAGGCATCGGCCTCGTTGGCGGCGTCGTAAATATCCGTGGCATAGTAAATGTCTTCCTGCAAATACTTGCGCGCTTCTTTCATCGCCGCGGGATCGTAAGCCCGCACGTTCACACCGGCCTTCAGCAGGCTCCGGATAAGAGTCAGCGAGGGGGCATCGCGCATATCGTCGGTTTCGGGTTTGAACGACAATCCCCACACGGCAACCGTTTTGCCCTTTATATCTCCCTGAAAATAACGGCTGAATTTATCGAACAAGATGCCTTTCTGCCGGTTGTTCACTTCTTCCACCGCTTTGAGGACGCCCATCTCATAACCGGCCTCCTCGCCGGCTTGAATGATGGCGCGGATATCTTTCGGAAAACAACTCCCGCCGTAACCGCAACCCGGATATAAAAAGTATTTACCGATGCGCGAGTCGCTGCCCATGCCGCGGCGCACCATGTTCACATCCGCTCCGAGGCGTTCGCACAGGTTGGCGATGTCGTTCATAAAACTGATGCGCGTGGCCAGCATGGCATTCGAGGCATATTTCGTCATTTCCGACGAAAGGATATCCATAAAGATTACTCGGAAATTATTCAACAGGAAGGGGCGGTAAAGCCGGGTCATCAGGTTGCGCGCCCGCTCGGTCTCAACGCCGACCACAACGCGGTCGGGACTCATAAAATCTTCCACCGCAGCGCCTTCTTTCAAGAACTCGGGATTCGAGGCCACATCGAAATCGAGGTCTTCCGCACCCCTCAGACGCATGCGTTCCTTTACCTTTTCGCGGATACGGAAAGAGGTTCCTACCGGTACGGTGCTTTTGGTCACGATCAACAGCGGCGTATCGATATGGTCGCCGATGGTACGGGCGACTTCAAACACGTACGAAAGATCGGCATTCCCCTGCTCGTCCGACGGCGTACCCACCGCAATAAACACAATTTCCATGCTGTTCAGCACCGACGGCAGATCGGTGGTGAAATGCAGACGGTCGGCTTCGTAATTCCGCAGAACAATATTCTTCAATCCCGGCTCGTAAATCGGGATCACTCCGTTTTTCAGCCCTTCTATCTTTTCGTTATCGATATCGACACAGGTGACATCCACCCCCATTTCGGCAAAACACGCGCCCGACACCAGTCCCACGTATCCTGTTCCAACAACGGCTATCTTCATACAATCTCGTTACTTTATATTGATTTCAATTTTTTCTTCAGATTATTGACGGGATACAATACGGTCAGCCCGCAAATGACGCTCACGATGGCAAAGACGATGACGACATCGGTAAAGCGGACAATCACCGGATAGGCATCCACGACATACGCGCCCGGCGTATCGCTCAGACGGATCAGCCCGAAATGCTGCTGCAAAAGGCATAATGCCAGTCCCAAAACAATACCGGCGATGATGCCGATAAGCGAAATGAGCCATCCTTCATAAAGGAATACGTGCAAAACGAGAGAATCGGGAGCGCCCATATTCCGGAGGCTTTTGATATCCTCGGTTTTCTCTACGATAAGCATCAGCAGCGACCCGACGACATTAAAAACGGCTATCAACAAGATGAAGGCAAGGATGAGGAACGTCACCCACTTCTCGATTTGCAGCATGCGGTACGACTCTTTTTGTTGCTCGTAACGGTCTTCGACCAGATAGCTGTCGCCCAGCGCCCGCTCGATCTCCGATTTCACCTTTTTCACCGATGCCCCGGCCTGTAATTTGATATCGAGCGACGACACTTCCGTTTCGTAGCGCAACAACTCCCTGGCCAGTTGAATGGGAATGATTGCCAGTTGATCATCGTATTCGGGCTGGTTCAAGCTGAACACGCCCCCGACAAATGCCGATCCGATGGTGAATGCCGACGAAGGATTCGCGAGGTTCACCCGCTCATCGCGCTTCGGGGAATAGATTTCTACCGGATCGATGTAACCGGCGCGTATGCCCAACGTCATCGCCAAACCCGCCCCGATACTCGTATAATCGACCACATCTTCGCGTAAGCGAAAATCACCGTCGATCAGAATGCGATCCATATCGGTCAACAGGCGGAACTCTTCCGACACTCCTTTCAAACGGACCGGCACCTGCCGGTCGCGGTAACGGAAAAGGGCGTTCTCTTCGAGCGATTCCGAAATCATCCCGATCCCCTCGACTCGAAGGGCCCGTTCGAACGGAGGCGTATGATAATCGAAAACCTTGCCTTGCCGGGCGGTGATTTTCAGTTCGGGATCGAACGCACTGAACAATCCTTCCACTACCCCGCCAAAGCCGTTGAAGACCGACAGCACGCACACCATCGCCATGGTGGCAATAGCTATGCCGCACACGGAAATGATCGAGATCACATTGATCGCATTGTGCGATTTCTTCGAGAAGAGATATCGCCGGGCAATAAAAAAGGATAAGTTCACTGCATCGTTTTTTTAGGTGTTGTATACCGGGGGCGTTGCTTGGAGCGACATTCTTTGCAACGCTTTTACTTATCGTCTTTCAATAACTTGTCGATGTTCTCGATATAATCGAGCGAGTCATCGAGATGGAAATTCAGATCGGGGATTACACGTAACTGCTTCCCCACTCTTTTACCCAAGTCGTAGCGCACCGCCTTCACGTTCTCGTTGATATTCGCCAGCAACTCCGCTCCTTTATCGGACGGGAAGATACTCAAATAAGCATGCGCGATGCCTAAGTCGGGCGAAACACGTACATTGGTCACCGAAATGAGTACGCCGTGCATCTTTTTGGTTTCGAGCAAAAAGATCTCGCTCAGTTCTTTTTGAATCAAGCGGTTTATTTTTAACTGTCTGTTTGTTTCCATCGTCTATCTTTTTTTCGTATCAGCGTCAGTCCGTCACGAATAGGAAGAATCACCTTCTCCACGCGATCGTCGGCCGCCAACTTCTCATTAAACTCCAAAATTCCTTTGGTCTGCCAATCGTTGTTTGGCGTCTTCTCCAGCACCTTACCGCTCCACAACGTGTTATCGACCAGAATATAGCCTCCGGGTAGCACTTTGGGAAGAATCAGTTCATAATGTTCCCAATACGCCCTCTTGTCGGCATCGATAAACACCATCCCGAAAAAATCTTTGGCAAAAGCAGGAACAATCTTTGCCGCATCGCCGATATACAGGCATATCCGACCTTCATAAGGCGATGCGGCAAATGCTTCGCGGATAAAATCCTCCATCTCGTCATCCTTTTCAATCGTATAAACAAACGAAATGCCGGTTAATCCCTCTGCGATACACAAGGCGGAATATCCCGTGTAGGTTCCGATTTCGAGTACATTTTGCGGACGAATCATCTGCGTGAGCATTTTCAAAAACCGCCCCTGCAAATGCCCCGATAGCATGCGCGGATGCACCAGACGGATATGGGCTTTGCGATAGAGATCGCGAAGCCATGGCGGCTCGGGATCGCTATGCGACAAAATATATTCTTCCAATGAATCGGTATCGAGCATGCCATTCGGCTTTATAAGGTGAAATCGGGCAGATTATATTTGTCTTTGGCTTCCAGAATCTTTTCCACCTCGCAGATATCAAGGTACGTTGTTCCTCCGGTTTCCCCGAAACTGCCGCCCAAATAAGCCACCCGATCTTCCGGAAGCAATAAGCCTTCGTCCATCAGCTTTTTGATGGCATATATATAATAAGCCCGGCGGCTCTCTTTCGTATTATCGATTCCGCGCCCCGGCTGATGTTCGGCCGTAACCCCGTAAGACAATGCCAACTCCCTCGCCAACCGCTCAGTGGTGGCAATCGCAAACACCGGGCGCCGTCCCCTGAAAGCAGCCAACACACGTGCCGTACGGCCGGTATGACTGTCGGTAACGATAGCCTTCGTGTTGAGGCGGGAGATGGACTTGACCGCTTGTTTAGCCATGAATGTCGTCACTTCCTTATCATCGTCTTCGTCATAAGGAACGGGAATATCGTTTTCCCTCAGTTTCGTCTTTTCCGCCTCATAAGATACTTTTCTCATCGTCCGCACCGCCTCTACGGGATATTTGCCGTAAGCCGTTTCGCCGCTGAGCATGATGGCATCGGTACGATAATAAATCGCATTGGCTATGTCGGTGATTTCCGCACGTGTAGGACGAGGATTCTCGATCATCGAGTGCAGCATTTGAGTCGCGACGATGACCGGCTTCTTGTGATGGATAGCCAGACGGATCAATACCCGTTGTATGCCCGGTATTTTTTCCTGCGCCACCTCGATACCCAGGTCGCCGCGCGCCACCATGATGCCGTATGCCGCATCGAGAATCTCGTCGGCATTGTCGACGCCTTCCTGATTCTCTATCTTCGCGATAATCTTGATAGGGCTTTTATATTCGTCGAGGATACTTTGCACTTCCAGAATATCTTCCTTGCTGCGGACAAACGAGTGGGCAATGAAATCCAGATCATGCTTGACGGCCAACTCGATAAACTTACGGTCGCGCGGGGTAATGGTGGGCAGATTGATGCGCACCCCCGGCACATTGACGCTCTTACGGCTTCCGACCACGCCATCGTTCTGTACCACACAAAGCAAATAATCGGGATGCACTTCCTTCACTTTCAAGTCCACTTCCCCGTCATCGATGAGCAGGTCTTCGCCTTCTTTCATCTCTTGGGCGATTCCTTTGTAAGAAACGCAAATCACTTCCTGGTTGGATATCCCGTCGGGATTTCCTATAATCTTGATGAGTTGCCCGGTAGTCAACTCGATGGGTTTTTCCGCTATGGTGGTCCGTATCTCAGGGCCTTTCGTGTCCACCAATAAAGCAATGCGGTTGGACACAGCCCGCACGTTGTTGACGATTTTTAGAAAACCTTCTTCGTCGAGGTGGGCAGAGTTGAGCCTGACCACGTCCATACCTTCTTCAAAAAGTTGTTTGACGAATGGCACGTCACAGCGCTTATCGGAAATAGTCGCTACGATTTTTGTCTGTTTAAACATATCCTTATTCAGTTATGAGTGATGATTTTGAGTACGAGTCGTTATTTTTAACAAAGCCTCTGTCGCCAAGCGGTACGAATCGGTTCCGAATCCGGCAATCACTCCGGCGCAAACAGGCGAGAGCAGCGATTGATGACGGAACGATTCACGCGCATGCACATTTGAAATATGCACCTCTACGACCGGCGCCGGCACCGCCTTTATGGCATCACACAGAGCAATGGAGGTATGCGTATATCCTCCGGCATTCAGTACGATACCGTCGCTTCCGAAACCGGCTTCTTGAATCTTGTCGATCAGTTCGCCTTCTATATTCGATTGGAAATAGGAAAAATCCACGTGGGGAAATTCGGCTTTCAACGTCTCCAAATAATCGACAAACGACTCTTTGCCATAAATATCCGGCTCGCGCATGCCCAGTAAATTCAAATTGGGACCGTTGATAATTTCGATCTTCATATCAGTAGCTTGTTTTTATGGGCAAAGATACAATTTTACCCCTTAAAAACATATCTCCCGTCTATTTATTTTTCTCCCGCCTAACGGCTTCCCGACATTTGACGGGTAAAAGAACGCCCTCTCGCGGCGCAAGTCCCTGACTTGTTCCAAACAGGATGCAGGGACATGAATAGGAAGCGCCGGCGGGAAAGCGGCGCAGCAGAAACGAGCAACCGTTGATTATGAAAGAAGCGAAGACAATGCCTGATCGAGATCGCCGATCAGGTCTTCCGTATCTTCCAATCCGACGCTGAAACGGAAGAATCCTCCGGAAAACTCTTCGGGGAATAAATATTGACGTTCGTCATCGGGGCCCAGAAAAACGATAAGGCTTTCATCGTGCCCCAGCGATACGGCCGAAGTAATAATTTTGAGGCGGCTGATAAACCGGTTGTGTCCATCCGCATCCAGCTTAAGCCCGAAAGCGATCATTCCCGAAAATCCGGGATGCATCTGACGTTTGGCTATCTCATGCCCCCGATGGCTTTCCAAACCCGGATAAGACACGAAACGAACGAGCGGATGTTCCGCAAGAAAACGCGCAATGGCCAATCCGCTCTCGTTATGTTGACGCATACGAAGCGGTAAAGTAACGGCTCCACGCATAATCAACCAGGCATTGAACGGACTGATAACACCTCCGACATTCACCATGGCTTCCGCACGGATTTGATCAATCCGTTCTTTTTTTCCCAGCACGGCACCGCCCATCGCATCGCCATGCCCGTTAATGTATTTGGTAAGGCTTTCCACCACCAGATCGGCCCCCAACGTTGCCGGAAGTTGATTGTAGGGCGAAGCGAAGGTATTGTCGACCGACAACAACGCTCCGTTTTCGTGGGCGATATGCGCGATAGCCTGAATATCGGAAATATTGAGTGTCGGATTGCCGGGCGTTTCGATATGAATCAATTTCGTATTGGGACGAATCGCCCTTCTAACGGCATCGACATCGGAACTGTCGACGAGCGTAGCGGAAATCTGATATTTTTCCGGCAAGTATTGAGTCAGCAACCGATAAACCGCAATGTACATCACGTTGGAAGAAACCACATGATCGCCTGAACGCAAGAACGTAAAAAAAACGGCATGCAATGCGGCCACGCCCGAGGCCAACACCACCGCATCTTCCGTCTGTGAAAGTGCCGCAAGTTTTTCCTGCAAGTAACGCTGATTAGCCCCTCCGTTGCGGGTATATAGCGCCGTGCCGGCATCGCTCCAGTTCATTTCCGCCGCATCATAAGGCAAGGCATAACTGTTTGCCATGGTGATAGGACGGCGAATCGCCCCGGTTTCTCCATCCACTTCATTCCCTGTGTGTATACTTCGGGTTGCAAATCCGAATTTTGCATCGATATTCTTTGCCATAATACTTTTTTTGTTGATGAAATACAAAGATAAAATCAATTGACAAAATACAACCATTTCGTTGGCGAATTTCTTTTCTTTTAAAAGAAACGGGAAGCTTCATTCACAAGCTTTTTTCCTGAATTCCATCGGACTTACTCCGAATTCGTGCGCGGATGTATAGAATGTAAACAAAAGCGTTTTAGATATTATCCTGCTCTGAAATATGGACAATTTCAAACAACCGGGGTGATAGCAACAAAACGCTCCATGCCTATATGGCGTGGGGCTGTTGCTTATCCATTTACAGGGTGTCGAGACCCTTCACAAAGATAAGCTAACAGTTCCCACGCTTCTTTTATTATAATCATGCTGACCTTGAGGAACGGCGAGGCTTTAATCAATGGAAATTGATAAAATTATATTGAAGTATTATGAAAAGGTATTTTTTAGCTGTTCTTTTGCAGGATTGCGGATATGGAGTTGTGAAAAAAAGACGATCCTGTAGTCACAAGTATTTCGATACCGAATGAAATCACCATGGATATCGGCAGTTCAAAAAAGGTTGAAGTAAAACACGTACCGGCCGATTTACCCGCACCCGAATATGGATGGACGGCATCGGATGCAAAGATTTTCACGGTGGATGCCACTATAGTTGGTTATAATTTAATTTTCCCCTGTTGGTGCCCCTTTTGCCTTTATCTACAGAAATCTGTTTTTTATTTTTTCCGTCATATCCGTTTTTATTGTCTATTGTCCATTCACGGACAAAAGCTTCGGTGAGCAAAAGGGAATTATTTGTCTATGAGCAAAAAAGGAGTTATTTTTGTGAGATAAAAAAGAACAGCATGTTTAATGATTGGGAAGAAAAATCAAGAGGTTTAACGATATCCCCATCTCTGTTATGGGAATATGATTTTGCGAAAGCCGACTGGCAGGCATTGAAACATATTGTGGTAGGCCGTATTATAGAAAGGGGCTGGTTAAATGATTATTATGCGGGAATCAGGTTGTACGGGGGAGTAGAGAACTTTAAAGAAATCATCAAAGAGCTCCCATTTATGAGAGATGAAGATATCGACTTTGTGTGCAAAATATTTGAACTGAATAAAGATGAACTAAAATGTTACACACGGAAACAATCGAGAGAACAACTCTTAAACTCTTAACGGACATTATGCAGGATGAACACTTCAACGGTTTTCATCTCGCCGGAGGAACGGCGCTTTCCTTATATTTGGGACATAGAAAAAGCATCGACTTGGATTTGTTTACAAAGAATGATTTTAATACATCACAATTCTCTGACTATCTAATTAAAGAATATGATTTCAAAGAATCATATCGGGCAAAGAACACCTTAAAAGGCATAATCGGAAATATAAAAATAGATTGCATCGCGCACAAATATGAAAATATTGACCCTATCTACACGGCAGACAATATCAGATTGTATGGTATGAAAGACATTGCCGCAATGAAATTAAATGCCATAGCCGATAATGGTACGCGACTGAAAGATTTTATCGATATTGCTTGCTTATCCACTCAAATAAGCCTTTCGGACATGTTGGAATCCTATCAAAAAAAATACCCGAACACTAATGCTATTACAGCTCTACGCGCACTTACCTATTACAAGGATATTATAAAAGAACCTATTATGCTAATCAAGGGTAACTATAAATGGGACTTTATAGAGACTCGAATTGGCGACATGATAAAGAAGGATACTGCCACATTTACTTCCTTTCCTTTCAAATAAGTAGCCTCGCTTGCGGACAATGATGACGGGACTTAAAAAAAGCGATCAACCCGAAGGCTGATCGCTACGAATATACTCATTCAGTAA
>ENA-UOOM01002840-UOOM01002840.1-fermentation-metagenome-genome-assembly--contig:-NODE-2840-length-13534-cov-5.217301_pt1 | contig 13534 bp, 13 predicted proteins | sample MGYA00245781_ERZ724031 | MGnify/ENA primary metagenome ERZ724031 (study PRJEB28704, sample SAMN03018317) | fermentation metagenome | biome: anthropogenic terrestrial biome; feature: soil; material... | reverse complement strand
TGTCGATAAGCCCCATGTTGAACTCCAGCCTGGCGGAGGCGGCGGCCTCCGGCGTTTTGCCCAATTTAGCGTAAGCCTTTTCTTTTATGAAGCCGGGGATATAGTCAAGCTTGGTGTCAAGACCGGCCACTGTGGGGTTTTGCAGTTCCGCTATTTTTTCAATAAGCCTGTCAAGCGACATATAAATACCTCCAATTTTTATTTTTATCTTTAATTATCCGCCTGTATGTTACAAAACAGTACGGATAATGTTAACCGCCGTTATATACGATTTTGCCGCGGCATACGGTCATTTTTACTTTTCCTATGAGCTTTCTTCCCTTGAAAACCGCGTTGCGGCTTTTGCCGTGCAGTTTTGCAGCGTCTACCGTCCACTCCTCCGCTGGGTCAAAAAGGACTATGTCCGCCGGAGCGCCGGCTTTTAATGTGCCGGCGTTTATTCCCAGTATGCCTGCCGGATTATAAGACATAAGCGCTATGAGCCTTTGTAAACTTATATAACCCGGTTTTACAAGAAATGTAATGCCCGCGGCAAGGCTTGTTTCCATGCCTACGACGCCGTTCGGCGCGTTTAAAAAGTCAGACTTTTCCTTTGGAGTATGCGGCGCGTGGTCGGTCGCTATGGCGTCTACGGTACCGTCCATAAGCCCCTCTATGACGGCCATGCGGTCGTTTTCAGTTCTCAAAGGCGGGCTCATGCGGTAGTCAGCGTCCCTCTTTAAAAGCTCCTTTTCCGTCAGGGCGAAGTAATGCGGCGCTGTTTCACACGTTACCTTAACCCCGTGCTTTTTTGCGGAGCGCACCATTTCAACGGACTTAGCGGTGCTTACGTGGCATATGTGCACAGGGACACCGTAAGACGCGGCAAGCGTTATCTCGCGTGCCGTGCCGCACTCCTCCGCAGCGGGCGGGACGCCCTTTACCCCGAGGAACTTTGAAACGGCTCCCTCATTCAGCTTCCCTCCGTCGGACAGGTACAGGTCTTCACAGTGCGCGAGCACCCTTAGCCCAAGCGCCGGCGCCTCAAGCATCGCCTTTGCCATAGCCTTTGAGCTTATTACCGGCCGGCCGTCGTCGCTTACGGCTGCCGCGCCCGCGTCTTTAAGCCCGCGCAGGTCCGAAACCCCATCTCCGCGCAGCCCCTCGGTAATTGCGCCGGCCGCATAAACGTTCGCGCATGCGCCGCGCGCTTTTTCGAGCACATACTTTACCATCTCGGCGCTGTCGAGAACCGGATTGGTGTTCGGCATGCATAAAAGGCTTGTCACGCCGCCCGCCGCGGCGGCGCGGCAGCCTGAAAAGATATCCTCCTTTTCGGTAAAGCCGGGGTCACGCAGGTGGACGTGCATGTCCACAAGGCCCGGCGCGGCGCAAAGGCCGTCCGCGTTCACTTCAAAAGCGCCGCCGCACGTTATGCCGGCGCCCGTTCCGGTTATTTTGCCGTCCGAACAAAGTATGTTTCCCGTAAAGCTTTTACCTCTTACAGGGTCAATTATGGCGGCGTTTTTTATAAGCAGTTTTTCCAAGCGCAACACCCTCCCGTAAAGTGTTTTTACCTTGCGGATACCCTGCTGCCGGCGTGCGGCAGGCAGGTGTTATTTTATTAAAATACAAGGAATTTCGTTATGGCAAGCACCTCACGCGCCCAGCACGCCGAAAGTATATACGGCGGCGTTTTTGCCGGCACGGCGTACTGGTCTGCGCCAAGGTTTTTCGCTATTGCGCACGCCCTGAACTCATGGTAATCGTCCGTTACTATGGCAAGCCTGCCGTCAAGCCCGCTGTTTTTTATGATTTTGAGCGCGTTCCTGATGTTTTCTTCTGTATTTACCGACTTGTCGTCCGTAAATATCCTCCCGCTCTCCACTCCGGCTTTTATAAGGTTTTCGCGTATTATAGAGGCTTCGCTCGCGCTTTCGCCTTTGCCCTGCCCGCCGCACGCCACGCACGAAGCAGACGGATGCTTTTTAAGGTAGGCGGCGGCTGTTTTTATGCGCGCCCAAAGGTCGGCGCTTGGTATGCGCCCGCTCGCCTTGCTGCCTAAGACGAGCACAGTGGCGCTTTGAGGCGGCTCAGCCTTAACGGCCGCCGCCATACAGGCGGTCATAGCCGCGCTCCACAACGCGCCCGCGCATATAAGCACAAGCAGAAAAGCCGTAAAATACTTTAAAGGGGCGTGTGCTGCGCACGCTTTGCGTATGCCGCCCGCAAAAACGTTAAGCAGTATGAGCAGTGAGCATACAAAAATACCCAAGGCATTGCCTATATTGAGCACATTATGCGAAATAGGCCAGACAAACCACATAAGCCCCAAAACTGAAACCGCGAGCAAAAGGACGCGCAGCACGGTGCATATTATTTTTTTCATTCTTTATACCTTCCGGCTTCATAAAATCATATACTATTATACCACATATAAATATTACGCAAAACAGCAAATTCCCCGAAAATTCTTTTAGAGCCGTGTTAAGCCGCATTTACGGCGCCATGCTTAAAAAACGATGCCGTAAAATAAAATTTTTCAATCGTTTACACTTGAAAACTTAACATTTCTGCAGCCGCGGTGATTGACTTTGACAAAAACCGATATTATAATTATTAATTATTAGCTTATAACAGTCACGGCGTAAAGGCTGCTTTAGTATGGCGGCTGTTTATGTGTTGCGCATAATGCAGGCGCGGTGCCGGGGCATCTTTTATGATATTGCCGGAATGTTATCAAATCATTATAAAAATTTGGAGGTTTACCATGAAGCGAGTTTACAACTTTTCCGCAGGTCCTTCCATGTTACCGGAGGCCGTCCTTCGCCGCGCGGCGGACGAAATGCTTGACTACAAAGGCAGCGGCCAGTCCGTAATGGAGATGTCCCATCGATCTAAAATCTACGGAGGGATAATCGCTTCAGCGGAAAGTTTGCTCCGTGAAGTGATGAATATTCCAGATAACTATAAAGTCCTTTTCCTGCAGGGAGGGGCTTCTTCACAGTTTGCCATGGTGCCGCTTAACCTTATGAACAAAAGCCATAAGGCCGACTACGTGCTCACCGGCCAGTGGGCGACGAAAGCCTACAAAGAAGCCGCCCGTTACGGCGAGGCCAACGTCGTCGCATCTTCAAAGGACAAAACTTTTACCTATATACCAAAGCTTGACCCGTCGGCGTTTACAAAGGATGCCGACTACTTCCACATCTGCATGAACAACACGATTTACGGCACTGTTTACCATACGCTCCCGCAGACCGGCAGCGTACCGCTCGTCGCCGATATCTCATCGTGCGTCCTCAGCGCGCCGATTGACGTTTCGAAGTTCGGCCTGCTTTACGCCGGCGCACAGAAAAACATGGGTCCGGCGGGCCTTACTGTAGTTATAATACGCGAAGACCTCATAGGCTGCGCGATGGAGCAGACGCCTACCATGTTTAACTACAAAACACACGCCGACAACGGTTCCATGTTTAACACACCGCCCTGCTACGCCATATATATCTGCGGCCTTGTGCTTGACTGGCTCAAAAACACAGTCGGCGGCCTTACGGAAATGAAAAAGATAAACGAGAAAAAGGCCGGCGCGATTTATAATTTCCTCGATAATTCCAAAATGTTCCACGGCACGGTTGTTCCGGAGGACCGCTCCATTATGAACATACCGTTTGTGACCGGCAGCGACGACCTCAACGCGAAATTTATCGCCGAGGCCGAGGGGCAGGGCTTCATAAACCTTAAGGGGCACCGCACCGTAGGCGGCATGCGCGCGTCCATTTACAACGCAATGCCTGTCGAAGGCGTCGAAAAGCTCGTCGGCTTTATGGGTAAATTTGAAAAAGCGAACTCATAATAACATTGATTCCCCTGCCGGCGGACGGCAGGGGAAAGTCTTTAACAAGCGGTCCTTTAGTCCCGTAAGCCTTACGTAATGCAAGGCACGGACTGCTGACAGTTTTATATGTGTCATATACGATGTGGGGGTATAAAAATGGTAAAAATAAAATGCCTTAATAAAATTTCGCCCGTCGGCACGTGCAGGTTCGGCAAAAACTACACCTGCGGTGAAGACGTTGAAAATCCTGACGCCATAATGGTGCGGTCGGCTTCCATGCATGAGATGGAGTTCCAAAAGAACCTCATAGCCATAGCGCGCGCCGGCGCCGGTGTAAACAATATTCCGCTTGACAAATGCAGTGAAAACGGCATCGTCGTTTTTAACACGCCGGGCGCCAACGCCAACGCTGTTAAAGAGCTTGTCATTGCCGCTATGCTGCTTTCATCGCGCAGGATCGCAGACGGCATAAACTGGTCGCAGAGCCTTAAGGGCAGCGGCGCGGACGTGCCTAAACTTGTCGAAAAAGGTAAGAAAGCTTTCGTGGGGCCTGAGCTTGCCGGCAAAAAGCTCGGCGTCATAGGCTTGGGCGCCATAGGCACGCTTGTAGCAAACGCCGCCCATTCGCTCGGCATGGAAGTCTACGGCTACGACCCTTACCTCTCGGTTGATGCCGCGTGGGGGCTTTCACGCTCCATAAAACACGCGCGCTCGCTCGACGAGATATTCGCTTTCTGCGACTATATAACGGTACACGTGCCGCTTCTCGACGGCACAAAGAACATGATAAACGAAGCCTCCATAGCAAAGATGAAAGACGGCGTGCACATACTTAACTTTGCCCGCGGCGGCCTCGTGAACACAGGCGACATACTCGCAGCCTTAAAGGCCGGTAAAGTCGCGACTTACGCCACAGACTTCCTCGAAGACAGCCTTTTAGGTGTTGAAAACGTCATACCGGTTCCGCACCTCGGCGCTTCAACCCCTGAGTCTGAGGACAACTGCGCGCGCATGGCCGCCTGCGAGCTTATAGAGTACATTGAAAACGGCAACATAAGCAACTCCGTAAATATGCCCGCCGTTTCAATGAAGAGAAGCTCCAACACACGCATATGCCTTATCCACAAAAACAAGCCAAACACCATAAGCAAGCTCTCCGGGCTGCTCGCGAGCGCAGATATAAACATCGAAGATATGCAGAGCAAAGCAAGGGACGAGTACGCGTACGCCATACTCGACGTTACCGGCAGCGTAACGGAAGAAACCGGCAGGCATTTAGAAGCACTGCCTGAGATAATCCGCGTGCGCGTCCTTGCTTAAAAAGTAAAGCATAAGTGTTCCTGCACAAAGCGCCCCGCTGCGGTTTTTCCGTACGCGGGGCGCTTCGTATTTATAACTTTTCTTATTTTAATTTACAAATCCGCTTAAAGGCGTGCGGCTGTACATTTATTCATACCTCAGCGCTTCTATCGGGTCAAGCTTAGCGGCTTTTTTGGCAGGGTAATAGCCGAAGAAAATGCCTATAAGCATGGAGAACCCTACGCTTATGAGTATTGCCGGCACTGAAATAACGAACTTCATACCCATGGTCGACGTTCCGGCCCAAGCAAGCAGCAGGCCGAATATAACCCCTATTATGCCGCCTATGGTACAGATTATCACAGACTCGACTATAAACTGCATTTTTATATATCCGCTCCGTGCGCCAAGCGCCTTGCGCGTACCTATCTCGCGTGTGCGCTCCGTAACCGAAACGAGCATGATGTTCATAACGCCTACGCCGCCCACAAGCAGCGCTATGGCCGCTATGGCCGCGACTGCCATGGAAACTTTATCGAGGACCGACATCATCTCCGCAAGCTCGTTCTCGGCGTTTTCAACCTGCACTTTAAACTTCGTATTATCTTTATATACTTTGTTCCAGTACTGCTCTATTTTCGATGTAAACGAATTGCTGTCCACACCGTTTTTAAGCCTTAGCGCAAACTGGTAGTAGTTTTGGTTCTCCGCATCTTCTTTCGCAAGGCTCACAGGTATGTACAAAGGCGTGCGCGTGTCCTTTGCAGAAACGGCGCCGTTGTTTGAAAACATGGAGCTTTCATACTTGTAGACGCCTACTATGGTGTAAGTGGTGTAGCCGGCCTCTGTTTCTATGTTTACTTTTTTGCCCAACGGGTCAGTCCTGCCTTTAAATATGTTTGACACAAGTTTGTCTGAAACCACAGCCACCTGGCGGCTGCCCTTTATGTCATTGTCTCGTATAAACCTGCCTTTTTCTGTTTTAATATTGTTAATGCCTTCATACCCCGGGTTAACGCCGCTTATAGAAACATTCGCATAATTATGTCCGTCTACCGCCTTGCCGCTTTCACCGGACTGCGAAACTGAAAGGCCGCTTATGTCGCCGGCATACTTCTCCTGAAATTTATCTATTTCATCCATTGAGATAAGGTCGCTGTCGTCGAACTTGTCGACATAAGTGTCCGAGTCCCTCGCCGTCACGTAAACATAAATATTTGTCGCGCCAAGGTTTGACATTGCGTCGGTTACGCTGCTTGATATGGCGTTGCCGAACGACACAATGGCTATAACGGAGCCTATGCCTATGATTATGCCGAGCATAGTCAGGAACGCGCGCATTTTGTTTGACTTAAGCCCCGCGACGGCAAGCGATATGTTTTCTTTTAAAAACAACTTTACACCTCCGCCTTTCCTCTGCCGGCCCTGTCTTCTATTATCGCGCCGTCCTTTATGGTAACCACCCTGCCGGCCTCTTCCGCAAGCTCAGGGTTGTGGGTGATGAGCACTACCGTTTTGCCGTCCCTTTCATGCACTTCATGGAAAAGGTCCATCACCATACGCCCAGTAGACGAGTCCAACGCGCCGGTCGGTTCGTCGGCAAGCAGTATGGCAGGGTCGTTGGCAAGGGCGCGGGCTATGGCGACGCGCTGCTTCTGCCCGCCCGACAGCTCGTTGGGCTGGTGGTACATCCTGTCGCCCATGCCTACCATTGCGAGCAGCTCTTCCGCGCGCTTTATGCGTTCTTTCCCGTTTACACCGGCATAGAGCATTGGCAGCTCGACGTTCTTCAGGGCATTGTTGCGCGGTATAAGGTTAAACGTCTGGAAAACGAAGCCTATCTTTTTATTCCTTATATCCGAAAGCTCGTTGTCCGTCATATCCGAAGTTGAGACCCCGTCAAGGACGTAGGTGCCGGAAGTCGGCCTGTCGAGTACCCCTATCATGTTCATAAGCGTGCTCTTTCCTGAGCCGGAAGCCCCGACTATGGCGATGAAGCCGCCTTCCTGTATATTAAGGTTTATATTTTTGAGTATATGAAGCTCATTGGGCGTGCCTATATAATAATTCTTCACGAGGTTGTTTATCTCGATTATGTTACCTGCCATTATTTTTCACCCTCGGCAAGCTGGATTGTGTCGCCCTCTGTTATGCCTTCGGGGTCGTTTATGATTATCATGCCGTCTTTAAGTTTGTCTCCGGAAACTTCGACGGCTATGTCCGTTTCAAGCCCTGTCTTTACCTTAACCGCCACAGCCTTGTAAACGCCGCCGGTGCCTTCCGCCGCGTAAAGCCTGCCGGCTCCGTTTGACTCATCGGCAAGGGCGTCGTACGGCACCGAGTAGACGTTCTTATGTTCCTGCGCGATTATGTCCATTTTAGCTTTCATGCCAATCTTCACCCTTGGGTCGGCTTTCGTTATATTAATTTTCGTAGTAAACGTGACGCTGCCCGTGCCCTCCGTTGAAGGAGTGGCCGCCGGCGCCACGCTCTCGACGACTCCTTTCGAAACGGTGTCCCACGTGGCGTCCGTCCTTATATCGACTTCGTCTCCGGCTTTTATTTCAGACGTGTCTATTTCCTTTATCTGCGCTTCCGCCTTAAGGCTGCCGACATTTTCTATAACGAACATAACGCCCGACGGAGCTACGCCTACCGAAGCGTTGCTCACGGTTACGACGCCGTCGGACGGGGCGGTTATGACGGAGTCTTTAAGGTTCTGTTCAAGCTTTTGCAGCGCGATGTCCTGGCTTTTGTCGCCGCTTTTGGCAACAGCGTCATCGTAAGCCGCCTTAGCGCTTTCAAGGCTCTGCCTTGCCGCCGTCTGGGCAGCCGCAAGGGATTTTTCGGCGTTGCTGTAAGCGCTCTGGGCGTCGTCAAGCTTAGCTTTCTCGGCGTCAAGTTCATACTTTGAAAGCTGGCCGCTGTTGTACATGAATTCTTTGTAACCGTATGTGCTTTTTTCCGTTGTAAGGCTGTTTTTAGCTGTGTCGAGCTGCGACTTCGCCGTAACCACCCCGGTGTCAAGGTCATTGTTGTAAAGGCGCAGGGCGCTTTCATAGTCAGACTTTGCCTTTGTGAGAGCTATGGCCGTGCTTGTTTCTGCCGACTCGGTGCCATACTTCTGCTGCTCTATATCCTGGTTTAAAGACGCCGTGTCAAGCACCGCGAGGGTGTCGCCTTTTTTAACTTTATCACCGACTGAGGCCGCGACCTCTTTAACCGGAAAAGTAAGCGTAGTGTAGACGTTTGTTGACTCCCTGCTTTTAACGGTTCCCGAAACGCTGACCGTATCTTTTATGTCTGACTTTTTAAGCGTCGTATACGCCACATTGGCGTGCATACTTTTGGCTTTGGAGCTTATGGAACACGAATACGCGACAATTACGATGACGACTAAAGCAATAACGGCAGCTATGATAGCTTTCTTTTTCGATTTAGGCGATTTAGGCTTTTTAAATTTAAATTTTATACTCATGCGGATATACTCCCAAGACCATTTTTCATATTTGTATACTGAAGGTAATTAATATAGACGCTGTTCCTTGCGGCAAAATACGCGCTTTTCTCACTTTGCAGGGCAAGCGCCGCGCTGTCAGCATCGGCCTGCGACGAATAGCCCAGCTCCGACTTTTTATTTTCCGTGTCCGCCGTCTGCTTCGCCTGCGTATAACTCTGCGTTTCTGTCTGGTAAGCACTGTAAGACGACTGCAGCGTATCGTACAGTTTTTTAAACGCCGCTTTTTCGCTCGCCTCCGTCTGGCTCAGGGCTATCTGTGAGTTCTCTATCGTACCGCTGTCCGTACCTTCGGCATCGGTATAATCGTAATTTAAGTCCGCGGTCCTTATGTTAGGGTCGTTATTCGCCATAAGTATAACATCCTGGCCGTAATTTATGCCCGCTATGCCGCTGAAATCAAACGCGCTGTCAGGAACCGGCTGTATATCCATAACACAGTCAGACGGTATGCTCAAAAGCGTCCTTAAGGCCGCGCGCTCCCTCGTGACTTCGGCGTCTTTAGCTTCGTAGCTGTTCTTTGCCTTGGCGGCATCCTGCGTGTAATCGTTAAAATCATTTTGTGAGATGTAGCCGCCTGCAAGCGCGGCGTTGTAATAAGCGGCCTTGGCATTTTTTACGTCATAGCTTTTTTTCATTGACGCAAGTTCCTCATTGTCGGCGCAAAACGCGAGATACTGCTGCTTTGCGCTTAGCACCTGTGAGCTGACCTTCGCCCCGTACTGGGCTTCGGCTATTTTGTACTGTGTCTTATAGTACTTTTCCTGAACGTCGTCCGTATCCTTTACGTCATTGTAATTGTTTTTAGCTATATGCCAATTATTGGTAATCGTCTTTATGTCTCCGCTGTAAGTTTCCATGACGCTTTGTATAGTGTCAAGCGAAACCTCCACCTTTGTCTTAGCTGCCGCTGTTTCAGCGGCAAAAGCCGGTAAGCACGAGTTCAGCGCGACTGCCGCGGCAAAAATAAAACCGGCCGTCTTTTTAAACCCCATGAACGTATCCCCTTCCTTAAACAACGTAGAAAACAAGTGTTTCTTACTCGCTGCAATTATATAACAAACAGACGTATGTTTTTTCCGCTTTGGCATTAGACTTAATGTTAACAATATGTTAATATTATGTTTTATGCCTTTGGGCTTTGTAATAGCTAACTAATACAATAGTATATCATAAGTATCAATTTGTCAATATAAATATTTCCGTATTATATACCAAAGTATTCCGCGGCCCCAGGCGTTTTTTTATGGCAATATGCTGCAGCATGGAAAAGACGCGCGGCAGCCGGAATTTTTAAAGGGTTATCTCCCGAAAAAAACGTCCACGTCGCCGTTTGAGGACTCGGCGTGCAGAGAGTTCTCCGCTTTTTCCGTGCTTGCGATGTTCATGTCGTACGTTTTGCCGTCTACAGCCACGTTTCCGTATTTAGTTACCAACGTGTACGAGTACTTTTCTTTCGGCAGTGATGTGGATACATGGACTTTGCCGTAGTCCGAGCTTACTTGAGTCGTACCGGCAAGCTCGCCGTCCACGTTTATTTCTCCATTTTTACATTTTACATTTGCCCCGCCGGACTTTACGCCGGTTATATTAACCTTTCCGTAAGTGTTTTCGGCCACGATATTTTTCAGCGTGCTGTTTTTAACGCTCAGGTTCCCGTTTTTAAGCATGCTTTTAAGCGACGACGCGGAAAGGCCGTCAAGCTCCATGCTGCCATAGCTGCTGTCTGCCTCAATGCCGGCGCACTTAAAGTTTTTTACTGTAAGCGAACCATTTTTCGACAGCATTTTCACATCCTGTGTACCGGTTACGTTTATATCTTCAAACGTCCCTTTTCCATAATCGTTATTATAATCAAGCGTCCCGCTCTTAACGTTTTTGAGCACGCACCCGCCGTTTTTAATGTCTATGCCTATATCGCCGCATTCCGATCCGTCAAGATAAAATCTCCCATACTGCAGGCAAGCGCGCACTTTGGAGGCTTTAAGGCCTGAAACCTCAAGGCTGCCGCTATTGTCCGTCACTTCTACGTTTTTCAATTCAGTATTTTTCGGGTAATAGATGCTGAGAGTGTTGCCGCGCGATGTGTTTCCGAAGTCAAAGGAAACAAAACTGTGGCTGTAGTTGTCTGCAGTTACGGCTTTAAGCGTGCCGTTCTCAACTTTATAATCGAAAGTATCGTTCTTGCCGTAATGTACAAACTGTATGCCGTAATGGTCTGACGGTATGAACTCAACATCCGCTTTGTCTATGTTAAGCTTAACTGAGCTAAACTCTGTAAGGTTGTCATCGCTTGAGGAATATTTCTGTTTGTCTATTATCTGCGCACCGTCTTTGCCGAAAGTCACGCCGTCTATACATGCGCCGCTTAAAAATGCCGCGCCGGCAAGCAAGGCTCCAAGCAGCATGGCGCATGCGGAATATACAAGTATCTTTTTAGAATGTTTCAACTCTGCCCACTCCTTTTTATAAACCTGTGCGCAAGGCCGCCGCACATGCCGGCAATCAGGCCTATGGCCTTTTTACCGAGCCAAACCGAAAAAACAAATAAAGCGGTGCCTGCACCCACGGTAAAAATGCCTGCGCCTATATAAAATACAGCGGTTTGAAAGCTGTTAAAGACAAGGCATATGCCTGTCAGTAAAGTAACCGCGCCGAGCGCGGCGGCCCCTATGGCGGCGGCGTAAACGCACGCCACGGCCACCAGTACCAAAGCCGCCGCGAGCAGAACCAATATGGCTATGACGGCGGCCACCGGTATGGCTATCGGTGAAGCGAAGACAGCAAGAAGCACTATCCACACTGTCGAAAGTCCTTTCTTCGCCGAAGGGTCTTTCCCCATGCGCTTTACTGCATAATCCGCCAGTATCTGCGAGGCGACCGTTTCAGGCCGGCCAAATGACGCTATGGCCGCCGCTTCATTTTCGGGGCCTGCATCTTCAAGGTACTCCTCGTAGTACTCCGCCGCGTCACGGGCATCCTCGGGCGGAAGCCGCCTGAGTTTTTTTCTCAGGCGTGACAAAAATTCATTTTTATCCATTATCTATCCCTCCGGACAATATCCTGTCTACTTTCATCTTGTACTGCTTCCACTCTTCGGAAGTTTCTTTTAGCTTAACGCGTCCCTGCTCAGTAATAGAGTAGTAGCGCCTGTTGCGCCCGCCGAAAGGCCGGTCGAAAGTAGTAAGGCAGCCTTCCTTTTTAAGCCTGCGCAAAACCGGATAAAGCGATGACTCCGATATATCTATAACTTCCTTCACCTTTTGTGTTAGTACATAGCCGTACTCGTCGCCTCCCGATAAAACAGCAAGCACGCACGCGTCAAGCAAAGCGGAGCCAAGCTGAAAAACCATAAATACACTTCCTTACTTTTAACGTATAATATTATACGTCATATAATATAGCTTTGTCAACAGTATTTTCCACTTGACTTTTTTGCGCGCCGTGTTATAATCACCTTGTATTTAGATATTTGTTTAAATATCTAAATTATATCCATGCAATGGGGGTGCGGTTTGTCACTTAACATATTATTTAAGGCCCTCTCAGACCCTACGAGGCGTGAGATACTCCAGCTGCTGCGCTCCGGCGATATGAACGCCGGTGAGATAGCAGAGCATTTCAGCATGAGCAAACCGAGCGTTTCGCATCACCTTAGCATACTAAAGCAGGCTTCCCTCATACTTGACGAGCGTAACGGGCAGAATATACTTTACTCGCTTAATACAACCGTCTTTCAGGATGTACTCGACTGGGTCTTTGGGCTTACGGGCAAAACCGGCGGCGAAAACCGCTGAATCCGGCACACACTTATGTACAAATGAAAAAATGTCAGAATTTACTACACTTTAAAGGAGCAATGTTTTACATATGAAAGCAGTCAGAAAAGCCGTAAGGAAAGACTGGTATATCATAATTATCATTGCGGCGGGCCTCGTTTTAGGGTTACTGCTTTATGCGCGGCTGCCTTCGCAGATAGTGACGCACTGGAACGTGGAAGGCATGCCGGACGGGTACAGCTCCAGGCTTTCAGGCGTACTGTCCATTCCGCTGATGAACATCGCGCTGTATATCCTTTTCACGTTTCTGCCGCATATAGACCCAAAGAAATCAAATTACGGGAAATTTGCTGGAAGCTACCAAATACTCAAGCTGCTCATAGCATCATTTATGAGCGTAATACAGGCTGCCATCATGGCATTTGCGGTTGGCTTAAAATTCAGCATGGCAGCATTGACCTGCATATGCGTTTCCTTAGTCTTTATTATAATCGGCAACATGATGGGCAGGTTCAGGTTTAACTATTTTGTCGGCATAAAAACGCCGTGGACCCTCGCGAGCGAAGAAGTATGGCGTAAAACGCACCGCATGGCGGCCCCTCTGTGGACAGCAGGCGGAATACTGATTTTTATTTTAGCATTTTTCCCGCCGAAGTTTACCGTGGCCGGCATAATTTCCATAGCCATCCTTATAAGCGCCGTGCCGGTCGTCTACTCCTACGCGGCATACCGCAAACTTGGAAATTGAAAACGCCCTGCACGTCAACACAGCGTTAAAAAACCGGCACCGCTTTAACCGCGATGCCGGCTTTTAAATTTATAATGTCTCTTTCCGCTGCCTTTGCATATTGATATGTGAAAAATCGTGTATAGCCGTGACGTTTTCTTTTACGCCGCGCTTATCGGCCGCGGCCAAAAGCTTTGTCCTGTTTCTTTTAACCTTGAGTACAGATTCTATGCCTGCCGGCCCTGCTATGCAGCCGCCCTCGCAGACCATGCCTTCAACAAAATCCTCCTGAAGCCGTCCGGCGTTCATAAGTGCAAGAGCTTTTTTGCACTCTGCCGCACCGCTGCATTTGATATATGAAACAGGCATGTTTATGCCTTCTTCTTTCAGCACCT
>ENA-UOOM01002837-UOOM01002837.1-fermentation-metagenome-genome-assembly--contig:-NODE-2837-length-13547-cov-11.374074_pt1 | contig 13547 bp, 16 predicted proteins | sample MGYA00245781_ERZ724031 | MGnify/ENA primary metagenome ERZ724031 (study PRJEB28704, sample SAMN03018317) | fermentation metagenome | biome: anthropogenic terrestrial biome; feature: soil... | reverse complement strand
AAGAGGGCAAGATCTCCCGCTCCGTGTACCGGGAGTTCTACATGAAGGCCAAGGGTGGAATGTTCAAGAGCCGCGCTCACGTGGTCTCTCACCTAAAGTCCGAAGGTCATCTCAAGGAGGGACAGTGAAATGGCAGAGGGTCCAAGATACAGGGTCAACTTCCGCCGCCGGCGGGAGGGCAGGACCGATTATAGGCAGAGGCAGCGCCTACTGCGCGCCCGCGTCCCGCGAGCCGTGGTCAGACTGTCCCTGCGCAATGCAGTGGTCCAGTTCGTAGACTTCAACTTCGAGGGCGACAAGGTGCTGGCCCAGGCAAGCTCCAAGGAGCTGGCCAAGATGGGCTGGACGGGTGCCACCGGCAACATACCGGCCACCTACCTCACCGGCTACCTGGCCGGCAAGAGGGCGCTCGCCAACGGCGTAGAGGAAGCGGTGCTGGATATCGGCCAGAAGGTCCCGGCAAAGGGCTCGAACGTGTTCGCTGCCCTCAAGGGAATGGTCGACGCCGGCGTGGAGATACCCTACGGCGAAGGCGTGTTCCCCTCCGAGGAGAGGCTCGCTGGCAAGCACATCAACGAGGACATCGAGAAGATGATCGAGGAAGTAAAGAGCCGCATGGAGGCTGATTAAGGATGGCCGACTGGATACCAAAGACCAAGCTGGGCAGGATGGTCCTGAACGGTGAGATAAACACCATGAGCCAGGCCCTTGCCACCAAGCTCCCCCTGAGGGAGCCTGAGATCGTCGACATCCTCCTTCCCGAGCTCAAGGACGAGGTCCTCGACCTCAACATGGTCCAGCGCATGACCGACTCCGGAAGGAGGGTCAGGTTCGCTGTGACCTGCGCCATCGGCAACGGGGACGGGTTCGTCGGACTTGGAAGGGCCAAGGGCAAGGAGGTCGGGCCGACCATCAGGAAGGCCATCGACAACGCCAAGCTCAATGTAATCGAGATCAAGAGGGGCTGCGGCTCCTGGGAGTGCGGGTGCGGCACCGCCCACTCGCTCCCCATGACCGTCGTCGGCAAGTGCGGCTCCGTCGAGGTGACCCTTAGGTCGGCGCCTCGTGGTGTCGGGCTTGCGGTCGGCGACGTGCCCAAGAGCATCCTCGGCCTGGCCGGGGTAAAGGACAGCTGGGGCTTCGCCCGTGGCCACACCAAGACTACGGTGAACTACGCCCTCGCCACCTTCGACGCGCTCAAGCGGACCGCTGAGATAAGGATCTCCGAGGAGCAGGAGAAGCGCCTCAGGATCGTAAGCGGCCCCACACAGATCAACATCGCCGGGGCGGACCTCGCCGAGGACGCCGAGGGCAGGGAAGCGTGATTGAAATGGCATTTGCTGTCATCAGAGTGCGCGGGCACATAAACATCAAGGAGGACATCGAGGACACCATGACCCTCCTCCGCCTCAACCGGGTGAACCACTGCGTGGTCATCCCCCAGAACGAAGTGTACAAGGGGATGCTCCAGAAGGCCAAGGACTTCATCACCTGGGGCGAGGTATCGGACGAGATGCTGGCCAAGATGATCCTTAGCCGCGGCCGGCTCTATGGGGAGATGGCCATCGACGACGCCTACGTTGCCGAGAACACTTCCTATGAGAGCGTGGACGCGTTCGCCAAGGGCGTCGCTGCCGACGAGGTCAAGTATTCCGACCTCAAGGGCGTGAAGCCCGTGTTCAGGCTGCACCCCCCCAAGCAGGGCTATGAGGGCGTGAAGAGGCCCTTCACGACCCGTGGCGCCCTGGGGTATCGCGGCGAGAAGATCAATGCCCTCATAGAGAGGATGCTGTGAGGTATCAAAATGCCTAGCAGGACCAATAAGTTCAGGGGTCGCAGGACCCACGGAAGGGGCAAGAAGGCGGGCCGCGGAGCGGGCATCCAGGGCGGACACGGCAACGCCGGTCTGCACAAGCACAAGACCATCTCCGTGCTCAAGTACGATCCGATGCACTTCGGCAGGCACGGCTTCAAGCGCCCTCAGAAGATGGTTTCGGCCAAGATAACCCTAAACGTCGGGGACCTCGACGAGAGGCTTGAGGACTTCCTCAGGGACGGCTTCGCCGAGAAACAGGACGGCAAGGTAAAAGTAAACCTTGCCAATATGGGCGTCGATAAACTCCTGGGATTCGGCAAGACCACCAACTCCTACGATGTTGTCGTGGCCGAGCATTCGGCCAAGGCGCTGGAGAAGTTGGAGGCCGCCGGGGGATCCATCCAACAACCGTGAAGGAGCCTTTAGAGTAGTTCAGGGATGAACATATGGCCGAAACGAAGAGCATGCTGTACAAGTTGAAGCCGCTGACAGACAGGCTTCCCACGGTCCAGCGTCCGGAAGGGCACGTGCACTTCCGGACCAAGATCATGTGGGTCGTCCTGATGTTGGTCTTCTACTTCATAATGACAAACGTCTTCATCTACGGACTGGACCACGAGGGGAGCCTCGACCTGTTCGCCCAGTACCGGGCCATCCTGGCCGGGGCGCAGGGCTCGCTGATGCACCTAGGGATCGGTCCGATAGTGACGGCGTCCATCATCATGCAGCTCTTCGTGGGGGCCAAGATCATCCGTCTGGACCTCTCCGACGACGAGGACAAGGCGGTGTACCAGGGGACCCAGAAGTTCCTGGTGCTCGTCATGATCCTCGTGGAATCGGTCCCCCAGGTGTTCGGCTACCTCGTTCCGTCCGCGACCTTCATCAACGGCCTCAACAATGTCGTGGGCGTTGGAGGCATCATAGACGGCCAGGGGCTGGCGCAGATCATCATTATAGCGCAGCTGTTCATCGGCTCGTACCTGGTCTTCCTGATGGACGAGGTGGTGTCCAAATGGGGCGTGGGAAGCGGCATATCGCTGTTCATCGCGGCCGGTGTGTCACAGGCCATATTCACCGGAACGGCGAACTGGGTGCCCGCAGCTCCCAGCGAGGCGGTCAGCCTCAGCAATCCGCCCTCGGGAACGATCCCCAAGACCATCTATTTCCTTACCAACATGTCCGCGAGCGAGATCGCGGGGGGCGGGTATGAGTCAATATTGATACAACCGCCCAACCCCATGATCGCTCTCATCGGAACGATAATCATCTTCATGTTCGTCGCCTACATCGAGTCGGCGAGGATCGAGCTTCCCCTGGCGCACGGCGGCGCGAGGGGGGCCCGCGGCAGGTATCCGATAAAGCTGCTGTACGCGTCCAACATCCCGGTCATCCTAATGGCCGCCCTGCTCGCGAACGTCAGCATGATCACCCTCCTGCTGTGGAATCCCGACAGCGCCCTGTCGAACATACCGCTCATCGGCCACAACAGCATGCTTGGCTACTTTGAGCCGGGGCAGACCAATCCGGCCGGAGGGCTGGCGTGGTACCTGTCGGCGCCCAGGGGCCTGGCGGACTGGCTGCTGCCCATGCTGAACCCCGAGGCGTACTCGGCGCAGGTGTACGGCCATAGCTCGCTGCAGATATTCATACGCGTGGTGACGTACTTTGGCGTCATGGTCATCGGCTCTATCATATTCGCCAAGTTCTGGATCATGACCACTAACATGGGTCCAGAGGCCGTGGCCCGGAAGATCGAGAGCTCCGGCCTCCAGATACCTGGGTTCAGGCGTGACCCCCGCGTACTGAAGCGCGTGCTGGAAAGGTACATTCCCGTGGTGACGGTCATATCTGGTGCGCTCGTGGGCGCCCTAGCCGCCGGTGCGGACCTTATCGGTACGGTGGGAAACGCATCCGGGACCGGTGTGCTGCTGGCGGTCGGCATCCTGATCCAGTTCTATGAGGCGCTGGGTCGCGAGCAGATGATGGAGATGCACCCCATGCTGAGGGGCTTCTTCGGAGGTGACTAAGAATGACGACGAACTCCGTCCCCGCTCCGGCGGGGCCACAGGCGCCTTCGGCCAAGAAGCAGTCCAGCACCTTCATCACCATATTCATCTTCCTGCTGGCGATGTTCATCCTGTTCGACCAGAACCTCCGCTTCGGGCTGGGTAAACTGGTCGGATACGGTCTGAGCCCGGTCATCGGGTTCGACGGCTCGGCCCCGGTGCTGACGCTCATGCTGGCAGGCATCGTGATGACCGGACTGACCACTCTGCTGAGGCACTTCTTCACTGACTATGTCGGCCAGGCCCAGAGCCAGGCCGTGGTCTCGGCGTTCAACAAGGAGCTGCGGTCGGCCAGGCAGGAGAACAATCTCTACAAGATCAAGAAGCTGACCGAGCAGCAGAACAACATCCTGCAGAAGAGCATGGAGACCTCCACCGCACAGATGAAGCTCATGCCGGTCACGATGCTCATCATCATCCCCATCTTCGCATGGGTCTCGGTGTTCATCGCCGGTCTGCCGCCGGGCGAGGCAATAGTGAACGTGCCATGGGCCGACGCGGTTGACCTTACCGCCTCGACCATCCTGCCCCACTGGATCCTGCTGTACTCGCTGATCAGCATCCCCTTCGCCCAGGTGCTCAACCGCACCCTCCGGTACTTCAGCTTCAAGAAGAAGCTGGATGAGCTTGAGGCCGGGGCATGAGGATAACCATCTCGGGCCCTCCCGGCTCCGGCAAGACCACCGTCTGCCGAATGCTGGGGGAGCGCCTGGGCATCGAGGTAGTGATCTCGGGGCATGTCTTCAGGCAGATGGCGAAGGAGCGCGGCATGTCGCTGCCCGACTTCGGTCGTTTATGCGAGGCCGATCCCAAAGCGGACCTGGAGCTTGACAAGCGCATGGTGGAGATCGCCCGCTCCAACGAGAACGTGTGCCTCGAAGGCCGTTTGACCGCCTATATGCTGACGCGCCACGGCCTCGACGCGCTGCGCGTGCTGCTGACGGCCGACATCGATGAGCGGTCGAGGCGGGTGGCGGAACGGGAGGGCGGCTCGTCGGAGCAGAGGAAGCGTGAGATCGAGGAGCGCGAGGCCTGCGAGGCCAAGCGGTACCTGACGTATTATGATATAGACGTCGGCGACAGAAGCGTCTATGACCTGGTCATCGACACCACCCATATCCCGGCGGAAGAGGTGGCCGGGATGATCGTCCGGAAGGTGAACGAACGTGGCCGAGATGCTTGTTAGGGACAAGAGCCCGTTGAAGGTCGAGGCCGGCAAGCGACCGTCCGAACGGACGATGGAGGAGCTGCTTGAGGCAGGCGTCATCAACATGGACAAGCCCATGGGGCCGACCTCGCATCAGGCGACGGCATGGGTCCGGGACATCCTGCACGTTGAGAAGATCGGCCACGGTGGGACGCTCGACCCCAAGGTCTCGGGCGTTCTTCCGGTGGCGACGGGCCGTGCGGTCCGCTCTCTCAACCTCACCCTCAAGGCCGACAAGGAATACGTCTGCATGATGCGCCTCCATCGCGATAAGAGCGAGGAAGCGATACGCAATGTCATGGGCACCTTCGTGGGGCGGATCTATCAGACCCCGCCGGTGCGCTCGGCCGTCAAACGGCAGCTGCGCGTTAGAAGCATACATGAGCTGGAGGTCCTGGAGATCAGCGGCCGCGACGTTCTGTTCCGGGTCGATTGCGACGCGGGCACCTACATCAGGACGCTGTGCGTGGATGTCGGCGACGCCCTCGCGGTCGGGGCTAGCATGGAGGACCTGCGGAGAACGCGCTCGGGCAGCATGACCGAGGACAATGCGTTCACGCTGCAGGACATAAAGGACGCTTACGTGGAGTGGAAGGAGGACGGGGACGATGAATGGCTGCGCCGCATCGTTCAGCCGTTCGAGGTCCTATTCGAGCCGCTGCCCAAGGTGATCGTCAAGGACTCCGCGGTCGATGCCATATGCCACGGGGCCGATCTTGCCGCCGTGGGGGTGCACAAGATCGACGCCTCGGTGCAGAAGGACACGATGGTCGCTCTCATGACCGCCAAGGGGGAGGCGATCGGCGTCGGCACCTCCAAGATGGCCGCTGCCGAGGTGGTCTCTGCCAAGGAGGGAGTGGCCGTTTCGACCGACAGGGTGTTCATGCCCGTCGGGACGTACCCCAAGATGTGGTAGCTCACTTCTTCCCGAGCGAGCCGTCCCTGAAGCCGACGTTGATGTGGGAACCATCGCAGAACGGCTTAACCTTGGATGCGCCGCAGCGGCACAGCGTGACGCGGTTGCGCGTCTCGTACTGCTCCCCGTCGGCCGAGACTATTGGTATCCCGCCCCGCACCCATAGCGGTCCGGAGACGCCCCTGTGAGGATGCTGGATCACAGCGATCTCCTTCTCCAGCGGCATCTCCAGCGCTTCGCCGGTCTTCCTGTCCCGCACCACCAATCGTCCGGACGGGCAGCTGTTCACCACGCCGATGGCCTCCTCCCTCTTGTCCACCTCGTCAGAATGCTTGACCAGCGTCCATGCACCCGTCCTCTGCTGGCAGTGCCCCGTCCGAGCGCAAATGTCCTGCCGGTCGTACAGGGTGAGGGACGGGCCTTCGAGCACCTTGCAGCGCTTGCTGAACGGCGCACGGTCAGCGGTCTCGGTGCCATTGAAGCCTGCCGACAAGTGTGAACCGTCGCAGTAGGGGGGCGCCCCGGTCTGTCCGCACCGGCACAGGGCGTAGGTCTTCCTCTCCGGATGCTCTTCCTCCTTCTCCCACCCGATGGAGATGCCTCCCTCCGACACTATGCTCTCCTTGACCAGGGGGACGCTGCCGGACACGGCATACGGGCCGTCCTTCATGACGGTGATCTTCCGGGACGGTTCGTTCGACTCGGACATGATGTTCATGAATCATCGCCGCGATAGTTAAACACGCTCCCGATCGGGAAGCGCCCTCGCGCAGCTTCGCGATTCCGATATTACGCAAATGATGTACGATAGTATGCTATGTAGTGTCATGGCGGAATTGTCCGCCGCAGTGTTCTAGATGGCCGTTCGTTCGAACATATCCGCCGTGGGACGCATATCTCAAGATGGCGATTCTCCCCCGGCTCGGTCACGGCTGAGCCACGGGAGGAGAATGACAAATGACACTGGACAATAAAGCGAAATCGAAGGTGCTGAAATATCGTTGGGCGATATTCGGCATTCTGGCCTTCGCGTATTTCTTCGTGTATTTCCACCGCGTATCGACAGCGGTGGTCTCGGAGGACCTTCAGGAGACCTTCGGGGTAGGAGCGGCCTCGATAGCGCTGCTGAGCTCGGCGTACTTCTACGCCTATACCATTATGCAGCTGCCCTCTGGTCTGCTGACCGACAGCTGGGGGCCGCGCAAGACGGTGAGCATATTCACCCTGGTGGCGGCGGTCGGCGCGATCCTGACCGGCATCGCTTCTAGCTTCCTTCTGGTCATCACCGGAAGGCTGCTCATCGGTGTGGGCGTGGCAATGGTGTACATCCCCATCATGAAGATCCTGGCCACCTGGTACCGTAAGAACGAGTTCGCATCCCTCTCGGGCATACTGCTGGCCGTGGGGAACATCGGCGCGCTGAGCGCCGCTGGGCCGCTGGCGCTGATGTCCGACGCGATGGGATGGCAGCAGGTGTTCCTGACGCTGGGCGTCATCACCGTGGTACTGGCGGTGGTGGCCTGGATGATCATCCGCGACCGTCCCGCCGACATGGGCCTGCCCACCATCCAGGCGATCGAATCCGACGAAACGGGAGAGCCGATCCCGCCGGCCAAGGAGGTGGAGAAGATCCCCATGAAGAAGGCCCTGAAGATGACCTTCGGCTCGGGGATGAACTTCTGGCCCCTGGCGATCTGGTTCTTCTTCATGTACGGCAGCATCATGGTGTACCAGGGCCTGTGGGCCGGGCCGTACTACTCCGATGTCCTGGGCTGGGACAAGGCCACCTACGGCATGGTTCTCACGTTCATCGGCATCGGCATGATCGTGGGCTGCCCGCTGGCAGGCATACTCTCCGATAGGATACTGAAGTCCCGCCGCAAGGTGCTGATCATCGGGACGGTGGCCTACACCATCATCTGGGCGGCCATCTGGATGTCGACCGGAAGGCTGGACAGCGTGATCGGGCAGAGCGCCCTGAACTTCATGTTCGGCTTCTTCGGAGGCTTCTTCGTGGTGAGCTATGCGCAGATCAAGGAGCTGTTCCCCATCAGCATAGTGGGGACCACCACGGCGGCGCTGAACATCTTCCCCTTCGCCGGGGGAGCCATCCTTCAACAGGTGACAGGCCTCATGCTGGTGGAGCGCACCGCGGCGGGATATCAGTCCATATGGCTCTTCATGCTGGTATGCATGGTGATCGCCACCGTGGCCGGCTTCCTGTCCAAGGAGAAGGAGCGCGCCCCGGCCACCATTCCGGCGGTGGATAAGCAGCAGGAGAAGAGGGGGCAGGCGAACTGAACGGAACGAGGGGCGCTCAGCGCCCCTTCTCACACATCAATGATAGGACGTGACACATATGGCAACTGAAGAGAGAAATGACAACGGAATGACGCCGCGGGAGCGCGTGCTACGCTCCCTGGCCAACAAGGAGGTCGATCGGCCGGCAGTGGCGGGCATGACCACTGCCGCCACCACTGAGCTGATGGACTACTGTGGAGCGGCATGGCCCGACGTGCATACTGATGCCAAGCTGATGACCAAGCTGGGCCTGGCGATGTATCCCTTCGTGGGCTTGGAGTCCTGCAGGATACCGTACTGCCTGACCTATGAGGCCGAGGCGCTGGGGTGCAAGGTCGACCTGGGGAAGAAGAACAGCACTCCCATGGTGAAGTCCAACCCGCTGACGGACCGCATCGACGAGGGCCTGGAGCTTCCGAGCAGGGATGAGATCAAGACCCTGGCCAGGAACAAGGTCATCCTGGACGCCGCTCGGGCCATGAAGGAGGGGGCCGGGAACGAGCTGCCCACAATCCTTGGCGTCACCGGACCGTTCACTATCGCCGGGCATCTGGTAGGCACCGAGAACCTGATGCTGTGGATCCTCACTGAACCGGAGAAGGCCCACCAGATCGTCAAGTTCGCCACCGAGTACGAGAGGATGTGGCTGCAGGAGGTGGAGAAGCTCCATTTCGACTTCATCCAGATGTCGGAGCCATCGGCCTCGTATGACATGATCAATCCAGACTGGTTCGATGAGTATGCCGGGCCTTATGTCAGGAGGGCGTTCTCCGGCCTGGAGGACACCAAGAAGGTGCTGCACATCTGCGGCAACATGGTGCCGATGCTGGAGCAGATGATCGCAACCGGCGCTGACGGGCTCTCGATCGAGGAAAAGAGCGATCCCTACAAGGCCGTGGAGATCGTGGACGGTCGGGCCGCGCTCATCGGGAACATCGGCGTCGTCAGGCCGCTGCTGCAGGGGACCCCGGAGCAGGTCAAGAAGGACGTGCTGCGCTCGGTGGACGCGGGCTTCAACATAATCTCCGCCGGCTGCGGGCTGTCCGCGCTGATCAAGAAGGAGAACCTGCAGGCCATGGTGGATGCGGTCAAGAGCCTGCCGCCCAAGCGGAGCTGAAACGCCTTGGCAGGCCGGGAGCCATTGCCATGTCTTCCTCACCCGGCCTGCTTTTCTTTTTCAGCGCGCCAGGAAATCAGCCAGCAGTTTTCTCTCGGCTCGGCGCAGCACGACGTTCAACGAGGACTTGGAGCAGCCGACCAGGGGGGCTAGCTGCTCCAGAGTGGTGCGCTGCGGTATGTCGTAATAGCCCTGGTCGAAGGCGACCTCCAACGCCTTCACCTGATGCGGCGTAAGTCCCGTGCTGGAGCTCTGGTCGCGGCTGCTATGGACCACCACCTCCCGTCCGGTCCCTCTCAGATCGGCGACCAGCTTCTTGACGGAGTCGGCCTCGGGACCGAGGATGGTCCATGATACCATGCCATTCCGCTCCGCCCTCGCCGATTCCACGAAGCAGCCGGAGGACGGTATCATCTGGCAGATGTCGCAATCGTTGTTGGACACCATCGCGATGTAATCGCCGGGCGCGTGCTTGGTGAGCTGCACCGTGCACCATTTGCCCAGCTTGCTATCGAGGTTCGAGAGCTCCCTCTCGCACTGCTCCGGCGGCCCCTGTATGCGCACCAGGCTGTATCCGGACCTCGGTCCGGTCGGAGCGCATCTCATCGCTTCTACCGTGAGGCCGTTGTCCACCAGTCCGGGCAGGAAATTGGTGCAGATGTTCTTGTTAACCATCTTGTAGGAGAGAATGACCCGCCGCATATGCAACGACCGGCAATCGTTCTACCTCTGGAAATATCCTTGTATCCTCTTATCGGGGAAGTAGAACGCACAGCGTCAATGAGGACGACCTTCTCGCCTGGGTGGGGAACGGGGGCAGGAGAGAGCGAATCGACCGCCTTAGGCGGCGAAGAACGGCCCCGGGTGCAGCACGTCCTGAATGAACAGCGCCGCCCCCCAGCCTCCCTCGTCCGATATTGCCCACTCTAGGACAGTGGACAATATGCATCGCTCGCGGCAGAACGCATGTTAGAAATTCCTAACATAGTTATATATACTAATGTTATATTTTCCACACATCTAGTTAGAAATACATAACGTTGGTGATAAGGTGGCGAAGATAAACATGGTACAGGCGAGGACGATGAGCATGGTGCTGGGAGGGGCGCTGCTCGTGGCATGCGGCGTCCTGATGATCCTGAACGACACGCTGGAAGGGATCCTGTGGCTGGAGGTCCTTCTGGGCATGAGCCTCTTCGGCGGCGGCCTGTTCGAGTATCTCGGGATGCGCAAGCCGCTCAAGGACGAGCGGACGGAGAGGATCGGCACCAGGGCCGCGACCTACTCCTGGTACTCCATGCTCATCCTCGTCAGCTTCATGGCCATGGTGTTCGGGTTCGGAGGCGGCGACAAGATCACCATGCCCCAGGCCGTGGGGGCGATGCTGATCACCATGGTGGTTTCCATCCTCGGCTTCAACTGGCATCTGGGCCGAAAGGGAGACGTGGAATGAGGACCACCATCAAGGAGCACCGAGCTCGCCTGAACCTAACGCAGGAGCAGCTGGCCGAGAAGGTGGGCGTCCGCCGAGAGACGATCGTCTTCCTGGAGAAGGGGAAGTACAATCCCTCCCTGCGACTGGCGCGCGACATCTCGATCGCGCTGGGCGTCAGCATCGAGGAGCTGTTCCTGTTCGACGATGAGGAAGAGAAAAAGGCTTAACCCCGCGAGCGATGGCTGGAGTATGACAGAGGTGCGGATCGTACCGGTGGACGCCGCGAACGCGGAGCGGTACGTCGAACTGGTCGAGGCATTGGCGAACTTCGAGCACCTAGATCCCCCGAGCGAGGAGGGCCGGGCCCGCCTGGTCCGCGACGCCACTTCGGCCGAGAGGCCGTTCCGCGCGTTCCTCGCGATGGCGAACGACGTCGCTGTCGGCTATGTCACTTTCTTCTTCACCTATTCCACTTTCCTGGCGCGGCGGACGCTGTTCCTGGAAGACATCTTCATCCTGGAGCAGCATCGCGGACGGGGCATCGGAACGCAGCTGTTCCGATTCTGCGTCGATGAAGCGAAAAAAGAGGGCTGCGGACGAATGGAGTGGACCGCCCTCGACTGGAACGAGCCAGCGCACCGCTTCTACGAGAGCTTCGGCGCCAAACGGCTGGACTGGTACCTGTTCCGGCTGTCGGGCGACGGACTGGACGCGGCGGAGCTCTGATCACGGCCTCGCGTACTTCGACTCCTCGATGCGGCGCTGGAGCAGCTCGCCCTCGTCGATAGGCTCTTCGTCCTGCTTCTCTTCCTTTTGCTCAGCAGGCGGATCGCCCCACACGAACAGGGGGGTCAACTTTCCGCATGCGGAACAGCGTCTGATCCTGACCACGAGCAGGTTGATCCCGAACGGGCTCGGGGCGAAGAGCTCGCCGCACCTTCGGCAGCGTCGAATGCTGACCATGAGCAAGGGATTGAGATGCTCGATATATTCCTGACGGGTCGGATGGTGCGAGCGGCAAAATGAGAAAGAGGGGGAAGGGGATTTCGAGCGGACTCACTTCCTGCGCTGACGCAGGAAGCCGAGCACACCGGCCAGCACCGCCGCGATCGCAACGACCGCGATGATGACCGCGCCCATATCACCGGACGGAGCGACCGCGGCCTTGGATGCTTCGATGGTCTCGATGTCGAGCCCCAACCCGGCGACGGCGACGCTCTTCGTAAGGCTCTCGATGCCCTCGCCGCTTATGGTCAAGGTGTGTTCCCCGCGATATGCCATGATGACGAACTTGCCATCAGCGTCAGTGGTCGCCGAGGTCGCGTTGTCCAATGTCACCGTGATGCCGGCCAGGCCGTTGCCTTCGGCGTCGACGACCTTTCCGCTGATCGGTACCAGCGCCGGCCAGGTCTCGGCGCTGAGCACCGAGCTCAGCTCGGAGGCCCCGGCGGCGTTCTTCGCCTTGATTCCGAAGTAATACTTAGTGCCGGCCTCTAGACCCGAAACGGTCGCATTCAATCTATCCGCGGCCAGGTTCTCTTTATGCTTGATCCACTTCGAAGAGTTATCGCTGGTGCCGAACCAGATCTCGTACGCCGAGATGGGGGAGCCGCCGTCGACAGCAGGGGCGGTCCAGTTCAACGTGACCCGGCCATCGCCTGCCGCGGCGGTCAGCCCGGTCGGAGCATTAGGCACGGTGAATGGGATGGCTAGAGCAGAGTTAGACTGAGTACTGTTGCCGGCGGCGTTATGGGCCACCACGACGAACGAGTACTCCTGCCCGTTGTTCAATTCAGCGACGGTGAACGACGCCTCGACCGTCCGGTCCACTTCGACCCCGTCCACGTAGATGACATAGTGATCGATATCCGCCCAACCGTTCTCCGGAGCGACCAGTTCGTTCCAGGATAGAGTAACGCTACCGTCACCGACAGCAGCTGTGATCTGAGGCGCTGCAGGCGTGGTGAACGGCACGGCGGATGCCACATCGGACATGATCGATGGGCCGATGGCGTTGATCGCCTTGACGCCGAACTCATATGTCTTGCCAGCCTCAAGGCCGGTCAATGTGATGGAGCGGTCGTCAGCCGACAAGATGTCGCCGTACCTGCTCCATCCGTCTCCCTCATTATAGAGCACCTCGTAGCCGGTGATGGCGCTATCGCCTTCTGTCAGCGGGGCTTCCCAATTGAGCACGGCCGACACCTTGTGCCCAACGGCTCGCACGTCCTGCGGCGCACCGGGAGCAGACAGGGGTATCAGGTTCAGACTGGCCCATGCCTCGGCATCAAAGCCTTTCGCACTGCTCAGATGATAAATGGTGAGGTCAGGATTGTGGTTCCGGGTCCAGTTCTCACCGACCGTCGGAGCATCGCCCATGAACTCGACCCTAGTCAGCGAGCCGCAGTCGGCGAATGCTTGCCCTCCGATCGTCCCTACATTAGCTGGGATGACCATCGAGGTGAGGTTAGCGCACCTTAGGAATACAGAGCTCCCCAGCGTGGTAAGGTCATCCGGTAACGTCACCGATATCAGGTTCCTGCACTCTCTGAATGCCGATCCATTGATCATGATCACGCTGTCCGGGATGACCATCGAGGTGAGGTTGGTGCAACCTCGAAACGCCTCGCTACCGATGTAGGCCACACCGTTAGGGATGATCGCCGATGTGAGGTTGGTACATCCATAG
>ENA-UOOM01002836-UOOM01002836.1-fermentation-metagenome-genome-assembly--contig:-NODE-2836-length-13551-cov-4.595287_pt1 | contig 13551 bp, 13 predicted proteins | sample MGYA00245781_ERZ724031 | MGnify/ENA primary metagenome ERZ724031 (study PRJEB28704, sample SAMN03018317) | fermentation metagenome | biome: anthropogenic terrestrial biome; feature: soil; material... | reverse complement strand
CCTGCGACATCCTGCTCCCAAAGCAGGCGCGCTACCAGCTGCGCTACACCTCGGCATTAATTTTATGCTTCATGTTAAATCTATACGTTACGTAAATAATAGTATATATCAGGATTCGGATTTTGTCAAATAAACTTGCTGTGTGCAGGATGGCTTTATATTTAAGTAAGAAAAGGCCCTGCTGCGGGCGGGTCTTCCTTATAATGCTTTATTGCGGTGGAGCTGTGCGGACTTTACACAATCTTTACATTCCTAATATTAAACTGTGCTTTCGTGGACTTTGTAAAACGGGTATATTAAACTTGTAAGAAAAATATTAAGGAGTGAAAAGTATGAAAAAATTTTTTGCCGCCTTTACCGCTGCGCTACTCGTTGCAATGTCGTTCTCTGCTTGTTCTGGAACCGGAACATCAGGAACTGACTCAGGAGCGACTGAATCTTCCTCTGGGGAAGGGCTGTCAGGAAGCATAAATATTTCCGGCTCGTCGGCGCTGCAGCCGCTTGTGCAGGAAGCTGCGGACAATTTTAAAAAAACTAACAAGGGCGTTTCAATTACCGTGAACGCCGGAGGTTCCGGCACAGGGCTGCAAAACGTGGCCGACGGAACTGTGGATATAGGGAATTCTGATGTTTTCGCTTCTGAAAAACTGCCGGATGATAAAGCTTCCGAGCTTGTTGACCATATAGTGTGCGTCGTCGGCGTTGCCGTCATTGCAAATCCGGATATCGGAGTAACGAATATTACAAAAGAACAGTTAAAGGGTATCTTCACTGGAAAGATTACAAATTGGAAGGACATAGGAGGAAAAGACCAAAAAATAGTGCTGATAAATCGGCCTAAGTCCTCAGGAACACGTTCCCTTTTTAAAAAGTACGGCCTTGATGGCGAAGAAGAAAAAACTGGTGAGGCACTCACGGAAGATAACTCCGGCACACTTAAACAGAATGTTGCCCAAACACCCGGCTCTGTAGCTTACCTTGCTTTGTCTTACCTAACGGATGACAAGGTAATGTCTTTGTCAATAGACAGCGTAAAGCCTAATTACGATAATATTTACAGCGGTAAATACAGCATATGGGGTTATGAACATATGTATACAAAAGGCACGCCGTCGGGACCTGCGAAAAGCTTCCTTGAGTATTTTAGCAGTACGGAAGCTGAGAAGACCATCACAGATATGGGGTATGGCCTGTCAAGCAAGATGACAGTAAAGCGCGATGCACCTGAAAAATAGCGGGAAATAAAATTTAATAAGTCACTGGCGCCTTCCTGCTTTAAAAATTGTTTTATGAGGGAAGACCCAAGGCGTATATAAGGAAAGGACATTGAATTGAAAACCGAGAAATTTAAAAAGGAATATTTAGGGCGTACTGTCGTAACCGCCGCGGGAATTTTTATAATCATCCTGACGCTCGCAATAGGGGCTTTCCTTTTTTACCGCGGGAGCGCTACTTTTACGGTAAACCACCACAGCGTCGCCGAGTTTCTATTTTCTCCGGACTGGAACCCTGCGGATATCGGTGAAGGCGGAACTGTCGGGGCGGCTGTTTTCATAGTAGGCTCCATAGTTATAAGCCTGCTTGCGCTGCTTATTGCAACGCCTTTCAGCATTGCGGCGGCGCTTTTTATGGTGGAGATATCCCCTAAAGTAGGGGCGAAAATACTCCAGCCGGCAGTGGAAATTTTTGTGGGAATACCGTCCGTCGTGTACGGCTGGGTGGGGCTTACGGTACTTGTGCCGTTCCTTGCCTCGGTTTTTAACCTGGCGTACGGGTACAGCGTTTTAGCCGGCGCTGTCGTCCTTGCAGTTATGATATTCCCGACTATCACAACCGTAGCGGCGGATGCCATACGCGGGGTTCCGGCTGAGTACAAGGAAGCATCTTACGGCCTCGGCTCTACGCGCTGGCAGATGCTCCACAAGGTTGAAGTCCCCGCGGCGCTGCCAGGCATACTTACCGGGGTTGTCCTTGGGCTTGCGCGCGCGTTCGGCGAAGCGCTCGCGGTTTCAATGGTAATAGGCAAGATGCAGGCGTTCCCTGCAGGCCTACTTTCACCAACGACTAACCTTACTTCGGAAATAACGGCGGATATGGGCAACACTACCTCCGGCAGCGAGTGGAACAACGCGCTTTGGTCCATGGCGCTGCTTTTGCTTATAATATCCTTCATATTTATCCTGCTTATACGTATTGTCGGCAGGAAAAGGAGGGCTTAAGCTAATGGATGCGAAACATAAACACGCTAAAACCGCGGACAAGGCCGCGACAGTTATACTTTATATTATAGCGGGATTTTTCCTCGTGCTTTTGGCCGCTTTTACCGTGTATGTCTTATACCGCGGAGCGGTTTCGTTCAGCCCTGAATACCTGAGCTTTACGCGGCAGGGAATAGGCGTGCAGTTTTTCAATACGGTATACCTTGTCTTCCTTTCGCTTATTATCTGTGTCCCGATAGGCATTGCGGCGGGCATATATATGGCGGAGTACGCCGGCAGCGGCAGGCTCACCCGTTTTTTGCGCATGTGCATTGAAACACTTGCGTCGCTTCCGTCCATAGTCGTGGGCCTTTTCGGCTACCTTGTGTTTTTGGTTATGACAGGACTGCACTGGAACATGCTTGCGGGCGCGCTTGCGGTTTCAATACTTAACCTGCCGTCGCTTACTACGGTTACGGAGGACGCCTTCGGCGACGTACCTGACCTTTACCGCGACGGCAGCTTAGGCTTAGGCGCTACGCACTGGCAGACAATAACAAAGGTGCTTCTGCCAGTGGCGCTTCCGCGTATTATAACCGGTATAATAATGGCGGCCGGCAGGGGGTTCGGCGAGGCGGCCGCGCTTTTGTTTACATCGGGCATGAGCTCGGATGTTGACTTTTCAAACTGGAACCCCATGAGCATAAACTCCCCGCTCAGCGTCATGCGCCCGGCGGACACACTTGCGGTACGCATTTGGGCGCTGAAAACCGAAGGCGTCGCCGCTAACGCGGACAAGCTGTCGGATATCTCCGCGGCCGTGCTTATACTTATGGTTTTCGTATTCAGCCTTGCTTCACGCCATATCGGCGCGCGGCTCGAAAACAGGCTTACCGGCGGCAAAGGAGGAAAATAATGGGTACTAAAATACTGGTACAGGACATGAACCTGTACTACGGCGATTTTCAAGCGCTTAAGAACATAAACATGAGTATTTCAGAAAATAAAGTCACGGCGCTCATAGGCCCTTCAGGCTGTGGAAAATCAACCTTTATAAAATCCATAGACAGAATGAACGACCTTATAAACGATGTAAAAATAGACGGTAAAATACTCCTTGACGGTGAAGATATATACTCAGGCGGCGTTGATGTGACGCTGCTCCGCAAGCGCGTGGGGATGGTCTTTCAGAAAGCGAACCCGTTCCCGATGACTATTTATGATAATATAGCTTACGGCCCGCGGATACACGGCGTCAAGAGCCGTAAGAAGCTTGATGAAGCCGTTGAAAAAAGCCTGCGCGGCGCGGCGCTTTGGGAAGAAGTTAAAGACAGGCTGAAAAAAAACGCGCTTGGCCTTTCGGGCGGGCAGCAGCAGCGCCTGTGCATAGCGAGGGCCCTCGCCGTAGAGCCCGAGGTGCTGCTTATGGATGAACCTACAAGCGCCCTTGACCCTATATCGACAATGAAGATAGAGGAACTCATTTCTACACTTAAAGATAAATATACTATAGTAATAGTAACGCACAATATGCAGCAGGCGGCGCGCATCTCAGACTATACGGCTTTTTTCCTGCACGGGGAAGTAGTAGAGTTCGCGCCAACGGCAAAGCTTTTTTCAATGCCGGAGGACAAGAGGACCGAGGACTACATTACGGGCAGGTTCGGCTGACGCCACGCTTTCTTACCGGCATGTACGCCTTAAAACGGCGGTTTGTTCCGTTCTAAAATTTACAAACATTTAATTTTTGTATATAATAAAGGAGGATATATAACAATGAGTGCAAGAGCCGAATTTGACAAGGAGCTTGAGGCCCTGCATTTGGACCTCATACGTATGGGCGGGCTGATAGACGAGGCCATTGACAATTCTATTACAGCTTTGGAAAACCGTGACCATGAGCTTGCAAGGGACGTAGTTGAGAACGACAGGCGCATAGACGACCTTGACCGCTCCATAGAGTCGCGCTGCCTAAGCCTGCTGCTTCGCCAGCAGCCGGTGGCGTCTGACCTGAGGGCTGTTTCCACGGCGCTTAAAATGGTGACGGATATGGAGCGCATAGGCGACCAGGCGGCGGATATCGCCGACTTGACGCTGCGTTTCGACGATACTCCTTTCATAAAGTCGCTTGAGCATATCCCGCTTATGGCGCGTATAGTTTCATCTATGGTAAAAGACAGCATACGCGCTTTCGTAGACGGGGATGCGCAGTTTTCCCAGGAAATAATTCAAAGGGATGAAAATGTCAACGGACTGTTTGAAACGGTAAAAAGAGAGATTGTCGCCATACTCGCGAAATCGACGGAGTCTGTCGACCAGGCTGTTGATTTTCTTATGATAGCAAAGTACCTTGAACGTATCGGCGACCATGCCGTTAATATTTGCGGCTGGGTCATATTCTCCGTAACCGGAAAGCATAAAAACGCTAAAATACTTTGAACACGGGCACGGCGCTGACATTATGGCGGGTGAAACAATGAAAAAACTTGTTTTCATAGTTGAAGACGATGAAAATATACGTGAAATCATCAGGTGCGCTTTGGCTTCCTGCGGGTTTGACGTCAGCGCGTTTGAAGACGCCGTTGAGATGTTCGGCGCCATGGTTAAAAATATGCCGGACCTCATACTGCTTGATTTGATGCTGCCTAAAATGGATGGGCTTGAAGCGCTGAAAAGGCTTAAGTCTGACGTGAGGTACTCACATATACCTGTCCTTATACTGACGGCTAAAAGCAGCGAAACAGACAAAGTCAAGGGCCTTGACCTTGGCGCGGACGACTATATAACAAAGCCGTTCGGAGTACTTGAGCTTATGGCGCGTGTGAGGGCGGCTTTAAGGCGCGGCACCGACCTGCCCAACCGTACGGCCGTGTGTTCCGCAAACGGCCTCAGCCTTGATCCGGTGCGCCACGAGGTAAAACTTGACGGAAAGCCCGTAAACCTTACGCTTAAGGAGTTCGAGCTGCTGCATTTGCTTATGGCAAACGCCGGGCGCGTGCTTACGCGCAACGAGATCCTTGACAGCGTATGGGGGTACGGCTATACCGGAGAAACCCGCACGCTCGACATGCACATAAGGAGCCTCAGACGCAAGATAGGCGACGGTGTCGAAAACGGCGGGTTTATTACTACAGTGCGCGGGGTAGGCTATAAATTCAATCAATGATTATGCAGGCGGGGAGGGTGACGCGGCTTGAAACGCGCCGTTATGATTCGCAGCCTGATAATAGCGCTTGTCGCCATGCTCATTTCAGGCGCGGTTTCGTCGTTCGTCATAAGGCGGCAGTACGTTGAAAGCCGCCAAAAAGAAATGCGCGAGATGCTTAACGTTATCTCGTCCGCCAATTTCGGAAAAGATTATTATACGCTTGCCAAAAATATGGCCGGCCTTTCGGAAAATTCGCTGCGTGTGACGTTTATAGCCGGCGACGGGAGCGTCATGGGCGACAGCGCGGCGGACCCTAAAAAAATGGGAAACCATAAGTCGCGGCCCGAAGTCGCGGATGCTTTAAAGACAGGCTACGGGGAGGACGTGCGCCGCTCGCAAACCACTGGCACAGACATGCTCTATGCCGCCAAAAAGATGCCCGACGGCAGCATATGCCGCCTGTCGCAAAATCTTGGTGCCGTTTACCTGCGCGTGTGGTCACTGCTGCCCGGACTTTTGATAGGATTTGTTACCGCCGTGGCGGTAACGCCTTTTTTAGCATGGCGGCTTTCCAAACGCGTTGAAAAACCTTTCAGCGAGGTCGCCCTTTCGCTCGAAAACATAAACGTCGGCGGGTATGGCACAGACCTGCCTGAACCGGAGTATGCCGAGCTTGTGCCCATAGTACGGCAAATCAATACGCTGTCGCATAAAATAGTTTCTACGCTTTCGGAGCTTACCGAGGAACGCAACCGCATAACGTACCTTCTTGACAATATGAACGAAGGCCTCGTTGTGCTTGACCATGAGCAGAAAATACTTATAGCCAACCGCTCAGCGCGCTCTTTCTTCGGCACGCAGAAAAATCCGGAGGGCGGCAACCTGCTTAAACTTATAAATACGCCGCGGATTGTTGAGTCGGCCGCCAAGGTGGCCGATAGCAACGAATCGGAGTCGTTCGACTCAGTCTCGTATGACGGAAGCAAGATACTGCATCTTTTTGTAAACCCTGTTGCAGGCGACCGCAACGGCGGAGTGATCATTTTGATTACCGACGTGACGGCTACGCGCAAGGCTGAGCAGATACGATCGGAATTCATAGCCAACGCTTCACACGAACTGAAAACCCCGCTTACGTCCATAAAGGGTTTCGCTGAACTTATGGAATCGGGCATTATAACAGACACGCAAAAAACATCGCAGTACCTGTCGCTTATACGTTCGGAAACGGACAGGATGATTGTCATCATAAACGATATCCTCGATTTGTCGGAGCTTGAGTCCATAGAGGAAGATGCGGGCCAGACGGACGTTAGCATGCTCGATATAGCTAAAAAAGCGGCGGCGACACTTTCTGTGCAGGCCGCTAAAAAGGATGTTTCCGTAACGGTCTCCGGCGACGGCGGGACAGTCAGGGCAAACCCGAGCCGCATGGCGCAGCTTGCGGTAAACCTTATGGACAACGCCATAAAATATAACCGCGACGGCGGTAAAGTAATTGTCGCTGTGAAAAAACATAACGGCACGGTGACGTTTACCGTGGCCGACACCGGCGAAGGCATCCCGCCAGAGTCGCTTGACCGTGTGTTCGAGCGGTTTTACAGGGTAGACAAAAGCCGAAGCCGCAAAATGAGCGGAACGGGGCTTGGGCTTTCAATAGTTAAGCATATAGTAGAGCTGTACAAGGGGAAAATAAACCTTAAAAGCAAAATAGGAAAAGGCACCGTCATAAAAGTCACGCTTCCCTCGGGCGGCGGGCAGGTTTTGGAATAATATATAAAATTTAAGTTGACATAATTTTATGGCGGATGTATAATACATTTATATATTAACCGGGTTAATAATTACCGTATGCGGAGATTGTAATCTATGCCATCAAAAGATATTCAGGAAAATGTTCCCGAAATCTTAAAAACGCTTAGGGATATAAGCATAAACTCTATATTTAAGGATATAACCTTCAGCGAATACACTATCCTGAAAATAGCTTTCATTCTCAGGCAGGAGTCTAAAAACGACACGGTGTATGTTTCGCAGATTGTAAAAAGGCTCAGGTCGTCCACGCCTTCAGTTTCAAAAGCACTTAGGAACCTTGAGGCAAAAGGGCTCATACGGCGCGAAACGGATCCCGCAAACCGCAGGCGGACGTTCGTTTGGCTTACACCGGAGGGCTATGCTGCCGAAAAAGATTCCGACCGTGCTTTTTACGCCTTTTTTGAGAGAATATGCGGAAAAGTCGGAAAAGAAAACATGGAAACTTTCGGCAGGATTGCCGTTAAGCTGTCAGCGGCCATAACAACTGAACTGAAATCGATTCAAGAAAGGAGAGAAGGACAATGAAGAGGGATTATTCCCAGATTACACCTCCTATCTCAGAGCTTGCGGGTGTATGCGATGCAAGCTACCCAATAAATCCGGAGTTATACGACAAGTACAAAGTAAACCGCGGGCTGCGTGATTTACAGGGGAACGGTGTACTTACAGGCCTTACAAAGATATCGGAGATCAAGTCTAAAAAGCTTGTCGACGGTGTCGAGGTGCCGTGTGCAGGCGAACTGTACTACAGAGGATACAATATAGAAGACCTCGTAAAAGGCTTTATTTCCGAAGGAAGGTACGGCTTTGAGGAGATAACCTACCTGCTGCTTATCGGAAAACTGCCTGACAAAGAAGAACTCGCCTCTTTTGAAGACCTGCTTAAGAGCTACCGTTCCCTCCCGACGTCTTTTGTACGCGACGTCATTATGAAGGCGCCGAGCACTAACCTTATGAATTCGCTCGCGAGGAGCGTGCTTACGCTTTATTCATATGACAACAACGCCGAAGATATAAGCATACCCAACGTCCTGCGGCAGTGCATACAGCTCATAGCGACTTTCCCGCTGATGTCCATATACGGCTACCAGGCTTATAATTATTATATTAAAAAGCAGCAGAGCTTTATCCTGCACGACCCTGACCTTAATTTGTCGACAGCTGAAAATATCCTGCATATGCTAAGGCCCAACAATGAGTACACAGAACTTGAAGCAAGGGTGCTTGACCTTGCCCTTGTCCTGCACGCCGAACACGGAGGGGGCAACAACTCAAGCTTTACCATACACGTGGTTTCATCCTCCGGAACAGACACTTACTCAGCGGTCGCTGCGGCGCTTGCTTCGCTGAAAGGGTCAAAGCACGGCGGGGCAAATATAAAGGTGTGCCAGATGTTCGACGACATAAAGGCCCACGTGTCGGACACCGAAGACCGTGAAGAAATAGAGCGCTACCTTATTAAAATACTTAATAAGGAAGCTTTTGACCACTCGGGGCTTATTTACGGCATGGGCCATGCCATATATTCAGTTTCGGACCCAAGGGCGCAGCTGCTTAAAAGCTTTTTGTCTAAGCTTTCAGTCGAAAAGGGTAAAGAGCGCGAATACGCGTTTTACAATGCCGTCGAAGAAACGGCGCAGAAAGTCATTTCGAAAAATAAGACAATGTATAAAGGCGTGAGCGCCAACGTCGACTTTTACAGTGGCTTTGTCTACAAAATGCTCGGCATACCGACGGAGCTGTTTACACCGCTGTTCGCCATAGCGCGTATAGCGGGTTGGAGCGCACACAGGCTTGAGGAGCTTACAAACGCAAGCAAAATAATACGCCCGGCATACAAGGCTGTGAATGAACGTAAAAGTTACGTAATGCTTGAAAAAAGATAAAAAATGCCGGCGCTGGAAAACCAGCCCGGCTTTTTACACAGGCTCAATGTCAATAGTTGATGTTACCCCACAACTACCGGCATAGGGCAAAATAAAAAGCGCGTTCCGAGACGTTTTACACGTGACGGGGCGCGTTTTTTGCTTCAGACAAAGCGCGGAACCTGAGGAAAATGGTTTTATTGTTCCGGCAGCGCGGATTTATTCTATGTTAAGTTTCTTCCGCAGCATCCAGTCTGTAATGAAATAAAACACAGCTGCAAAAACAAGGGAGAAAATTATCATTGAAATAAGTTCCGTACGCATAAAGTACGCGAAGCTTTCACCGTCCATTATGTTTTTCCCAAAACGGCCGCCGTATACGTTTGACAAAATTATCTGCTGTACTATGCCAAAGCCTATGAATACGCCGAAACTCGCGAGCATTTTATGCTTTCCGCTAAGGTTGCCTATAACTATCGAAGCATATATCTGGAGTATGCACGCAAGCATGCTCAGTATTACAAAAATAATCGCTTCCGCCGTAAGCTGATGCGCGAGCGGACCGTACTTTTCGTAAACCTCTGAAATACCCATGCAGAATTTGCTGAAGCTCTGCATCGTATTTCCGTTTATAGTCATAATAAAAATCGAAAAGCCGGCGACTATGAGGCTTAAAGCTTCCCACATAAATGTAACTATGAGTTTTGAGTCTATATGGCTGTGTATACTTACGGGAAGCGTAAACGAAAGGTACCCTTCGTCGCCGAGCAGGTTCCTGTAAAACCGCCTTATGAGCACTACAAGCGTAACAACAAAAAGCGCTACTATAAAGGCTACGTATGTCATCATAGAAACGGTTGCCGCTATCTGCATAGCCTTGTTCGTACTGTTGCTGTATACGTAGGTGTTGTTTGCTATAAAAAATTTATTTAAAAGCGCAAGGGCTATTATAAGGCCGTAGATAGGGAGGAATACCCTCGCCGTCGACTTTATCTCATACTTTAAAAGCTTTCCTAACATTTGAACACCTCCCTGAAAAGCGCGTCCACACTTTTTCCCTCGTTCTCGCGTATATCATCGACGGTGGACGTCAGGACTATACTGCCTTTATTTATAAAAATGACGCCGTCGAGTATTTTTTCAACATCGCTTATAAGGTGTGTTGAGATGATGACAGTCGCGTTTTCACTGTAATTGGATATTATAGTGTTTAGTATATAGTCGCGGGTGGCCGGGTCAACGCCGCCGATGGGCTCGTCAAGCACGTACAGCTCCGCTTCCCTGCTCATAACGAGTATGAGCTGCACTTTTTCTTTAGTTCCCTTTGACATGGTCTTAAGCCTGTCTTTCGGGTTGATGCCGAGGCGCTGCAGCATTTCGTATGCTTTGTCTTTCCTGAAGTCTTTATAGAAGTCGCCGAAAAAGTCCGTCATGGTCTTTACGTCCATCCAGTCGTTAAGGTACGTGCGCTCAGGCAGGTACGAGACTATCCGCTTCGTTTCGACGCCTGGTTTCATGCCATTGACGAGTATCTCGCCGCTTGTCGGCGTCAAAAGCCCGTTCATAAGCTTTATGAGCGTTGTCTTGCCGCTGCCGTTAGGGCCCAAAAGGCCTACTATCTGCCCTTTGGGAACAGCGAGGCTGACAGAATTCAGCGCAAGGCACCCGGGGTAATACTTTACAAGGTTCCTGCACTCCATTATGTTATCCATTTTGTTCACTCTCCTCAATCATGCGGTCTAAAAATGCGGCTATCTGCGTGCTTGTGAAACCGAGTTTATACATCCTGCGCAAATATTCATCTGAGATTTCTTTTGCGTAACTTTTCTTTATCTCTTCTATTTTCTCTTTATCCTCGGTAACGAAACGTCCGCTCGTACGCTGCGAAAAGATAAGGCCGCTTCTCTCAAGCTGCGACATAGCCCGCTGCATAGTATTAGGGTTTACAGCCGCCTCCGCTGCGAGGTCGCGCACCGACGGCAGCTTGCAGCCCGGCGGGTACAGACCCGACACTACCATAAGCTCTATCCTTTCGACAAGCTGCGCGTAAATAGGCCTGTCGGACTTAAGCTCCCACGCCATATAATTACCTCCGTTCTAAGTGTACCAATATATTAATACAATATTATTAACGTTTTGTCAATAGGAAATTTGTAATATGTCAGCTTTGTTATATCATATTTTTGGCGCCGAAGTATGTCGCCGCAAAGTAAGCCCCGTACACGGCGACAAATATGCCCGCTGTCGCAAGCGTGTTGGCGAGTACGTTAAGGTGGCCGGCTAACGTTATGATTTTGTTTACGGCGTATATGCCTACGGCTGAGTGAACCGCGGCAAGAGCAAGCGGAAGAAGAAAGTAAACGGCTATCTGCGCCAGAAGCGCGCGGTTCACCATTTTGCCGTCTGCCCCGAGCTTGCGCAGGAGGCCGTAACGGACGGTGTTGTCGGCAGCCTCCGAAAGCTGCTGCAAAGCGAGGACGGCAGCACCGGCAATCAGGAAGACAAGCCCTATATAAAGCGCCACATACGACGAAAAGACCGTGCTCGTCGCCGCGTCGTCGCGTACTTCTTCTTTGCTGTACGATATGTCATACGGCTTTTCTGTGTCGTCAGGGTACGCGCTGGAGAGCATCGACGTAAACTCTTCGTCGGTGACGCCATGCCCGTAGTTGATGTTAAGCACGACGTAAACAGGCTTAAGCCCCTTGAGCAGGCTGTCAGGCACTACGAGTACGCCGGCGTTTGTGCTGCTGCCGCTGTTTGACAATGACAACTTCATAGAACTTTCGGACGTGCAGGCATACGCCGTCAGTTTTTTACCGGCGAACGATACTGTGCCGCCGCTTTTGCAGAAATCCTCAAAAGAAGGGATAATGCTGTCTATGTTGCACACTAACGTAAATTCATTTTCGCCGAGGCTTATTTTCTGCCTGCCCAGAAGGGCGGCCGTACTGTTGTAGTCGCTGACGGACATTGCCGGTACAGTGCTGTTTAAAAAGCTGTCTCCGTATTGCATGAACCCCGGTATCAGCTGCCCGTACGTTATGTCAGTATCATAACGGGAATTCTGGGCGTAGTCGCCGGCAAAATTCATTATGCCGTTTTTTCCTTTTTGGATGCCGCCGACTATATCGCCGCCGCCCTGCGTCGCATCTTTTTGCAGGGATATATCATAAGGAGCCGAGCTTTCAAGGTTTGACGAAAGGGCGTTTGAAACGCCTATGCCGGTCGAAAGCGTGCCTATGGTTATAAGGAGCATTATGCATATGACCGACATGGAAACGAAGTTTGTATTTACTTTTGAGTTTATCTGCCTTATGACGAACATATTGAGGTTTTTGAGGTAAAACTTTTTATGCGACTGCGCTATCTTCAGCGCGAAGCCCGAAAGCGACATAAAAAACAGCAGGGTGCCTATGCTGCCGAGTATTATGGAGCCTAAAAACCTTTTATCGGTAAAATCAAAATTACTTTGAATTATAAACGTATAGGCCGTAGCGAGGCACGCTACGGAAATAATGAAAGCGGCGGCCGCAAATCCCGTGCGGCTTACGCGGAATTTTTCATTTTGCCTTGAAGCGCCGAGAAGGTTTATTATCTTCAGCCGTGAAACGGAAACCGTATTGAAAAACATTATAACAAGGAAAATAATGCCGAAATATACAACAGTCTTTAACAGCGCATCACTGGAAAAGACGAAGCGGAACGGCTTAAGGTTTGCCTTAAAAAGCGATGCCGTGACTGCCGAAAGCCCCTGCGAGGCGAAGACACCTGCCGCAAGTCCGGCGGCAAGTGAAACTATGCCTATGGAGAATGTTTCTGTTATTATTATATTTGAAATGGAGCGCTTCTTCATGCCGAGCACCATGTAAACGCCAAGCTCTTTTTTGCGGCGTTTCATAAGGAAGTTGTTTGCGTAAACAGCCAGAAAACCGAGAATAACCGCTACAAAGACCGAAATATATCCTATGAGCCGGCTGAGCGATTGTATTGACCTTGCCTGTGATTTGCTTAGGTTTATCATGGCCGACTGCGCTCCGAGGGAATTAAAAAGGTAAAAAATACATACCGCGAACATCAGCGTAAGAAAATAAACGGTGTAATCGCGGAAACTTTTACGTACATTTTTAAACGCAAGCTTATAAAACATCTGAATTTGCCCCCCCGAGCATTGTCTGCACACCTATTATCTGTTCGAAAAAGTCCTTGCGGCTCTGCCCTTCGCGCTTTATCTCGTCAAAAATAACGCCGTCTTTTATAAAGAGTATCCGCCTGCAGTAGCTTGCCGTAAAGGCATCGTGCGTTACCATTATTATGGTTGCCTTAAGCTCGCTGTTGAGCGTGTCCATACTTTGCAGGAGTGCGGCGGCGGATTTTGAGTCAAGCGCGCCGGTAGGCTCGTCTGCAAGGACGATTGAAGGCTTTGACGCTATGGCGCGCGCAGCGGCGACGCGCTGCTTTTGCCCGCCCGACATCTGGTAAGGGTACTTCTGAAGTATATCGGTTATGGCGAGTTCCCCGGCGA
>ENA-UOOM01002832-UOOM01002832.1-fermentation-metagenome-genome-assembly--contig:-NODE-2832-length-13570-cov-6.453866_pt1 | contig 13570 bp, 15 predicted proteins | sample MGYA00245781_ERZ724031 | MGnify/ENA primary metagenome ERZ724031 (study PRJEB28704, sample SAMN03018317) | fermentation metagenome | biome: anthropogenic terrestrial biome; feature: soil; material... | reverse complement strand
CGTGGGTCAATTCCTTTCCGGCGTTATGCTTCAATTATATCCCGGCGGTGACATTACTGTAAGACAGTCAAAATCTACAAGCATTTTATACCCCATTACGTACTGATTATATTCTCTTATATAATATCATTCTATAAAATAGATGTAAAATTATAGTAATAATTAAAATCTACATATTTTCCATTTTAAGAGCAGATAATGTTCTTATTATAAAAATTTTATCATGCGGAGAAGCAGAATGATAAATATAATTTTGCTTGGGGATTTAAATGACACCTCGGTTTCAGAAGTCCTTTCACCGGCTCTCGCACGGTACGGCGGGGTAAAGTACGTTTCACAAAATATTCTTTACGAAAGTTCGGCTGAACCGGAATTTTTACTGCTTGACTGTGAAATGCTGCCTAAGCTTGAAATAAAGGGCGGCATACTTTTATTTAAAAACAGCGTGCCGGAACAAAAGAATTTTTGTATCCCAAATGGTTTTGTAAACATAATGGAAAGCAAAAACGCGCGTGCGGCGGCAATGCTGCAAAAAGAGGGCGCTTCCGCTGTAACGTGCGGCAGCGGGCCGAAAGATACCCTGAGCATAGCCGGCCTTGAAAACAATGCCGCCGCTTTGAGCCTGCAGAGGAATTTAAAAATTTTAAACGGCAACATTTTGGAGCCGCGCGACTTTAACGTAAAATTTGCGGAAAAACGCAGCCCGCATCAGATACTTTCTACCTGCGCCGTGCTTCTTGCAGCCGGCGTCGATCCTTCCCAAGGCTATGCCATTTAATTTTGCGAAAAATTAACACTCATAAACTAAGCGCCCATACGCAAAATATTAAAGCAAACGCGAGAGAGATAAAAATGATGTAAGGAGTGTTAGATTATGGCTCAGAACATTGTTCCCGAAGCCCGTGCGGCTCTGGAAAAGTTTAAGATGGAAGCCGCTTCCGAAGTGGGCGTAAATCTTAAGCAGGGTTACAACGGCGACCTTACTTCTAAAGAAGCAGGTTCTGTCGGCGGCCAGATGGTCAAAAACATGATTAAGAAATATGAGGAAAGCATGAAATAACTTTCCGGATAGGCCGCAAGGCCCGTCTGATAGGAAAAGCCCGGCAGCTGCCGGGCTTTTCGCTTTTTTTATTATATTATTGCACTTATGGTTTGAATTCAGCCGTAAGGGCTTTTATTTTGATCCCTTTTTCAGTAAACATAATTTCGTGTTCAGTCATTATGCCGGGTATTGCCTTTTCAGCGTGGAGGTCATACGTTTTATACGTTATTTTAAAACCGCAGCTGTTAAAGTATCCAATGCTGTCTTCAAAAAGGCTGTCGTCATCAGTCTTAAAAAAGATTTTTCCGCCGGGCTTAAGTATCACCTTGTAGTTTTCGAGCTGCCTGGGGTATGTCAGCCGGCGCTTCTGATGCTTCTTTTTAGGCCACGGGTTGCAGAAATTAATATATATCCTGTCTGCCGCATCCGCGGGGCCCATATAGTTGAGCATAAGCTCAACATTAAATGCGGTAAGTATTACGTTTGAAGGCTCCCCATTTACAGCAGTGAAAGCCGCGTCTATATTCCTTTTTGCCGGCCCGAGTACCGCGTCTTTTATATCTATGCCCAAAAAGTTTATACCTGGGTTCTGTACCGCAGCTCCGGCTATGAAAAAACCCTTGCCGCAGCCAAGCTCAATGTATAAAGGCTGTTCTTTTTTAAAAAGAGTATGCCAGCTGCCCTTATGGCTTTCAGGCTCCCGTATGAAATAAGGGCAGAGGTTCAGTTCTCTAGTGGCCCACGGTTTGTTTCTTATCCTCATTGTAAATACCTAATTCCAAATAAAATCGTCATGTAAAAGCTTAAGGCGTCATCGGCGCTCCATTCGCTTTTGCTGACGGACGTCTTTGCCTGCGAATACAAGCCTTTTGTAACTCCCTATAATGCGTGAAGCAAAGCGCTCCGAGTAAAGCCTTACCATCTCGCGCGTTGTAAGGTTAGTGCTTATAATGGTGGGCTTTTTTACGAGCAGCCTTGTGTTTACTATGCCGTATATGGCAGCTGAGGAAAACTGGCTTGAAAACTCTGTGCCGAGGTCGTCAAGTATGAGTAAGTCGCAGCCGTTAAGCAGATTTAAAGTAGCTTCATCCGTGCCGCGCCCGAAGTGCTCGTTTTCAAGTTTCGCCGTTATGGTGCTTACGGAGCAGTAAATAACGCCGAAGCCTTTTTTTATGGCTTCGTTTGCTATGGCAAGCGAAAGGTGCGTTTTCCCAAGGCCTGTGCCGCCCGTCATTATTATATTGTCGGAGCAGGTGGTAAAAGTATCAGCATAATTTCTGCAGAAATCAAGCGTGCGTTTCATAATAACGCGGGCGGGCGGTTTGTCGCCCTCCGCTGAGGCGGAATAATAACCGAGCGAAAAATCATCGAACGTTGAGAGGGCAAGCGGGGTCATTGAGTTTAATTCCCTGTAGGCCTCAGAGCGCAGAAGGTCTTTCATGCAGGCGCACATTTTTCCGTCGACATAACCCGTGTCTTTACACTTGCCGCATGAGTAGTGCGGCTCGAGGGCATCGTCCTCAAGCCCGGCTGAGTGCAGGATTTCCGCAAGCCTTTTCTGCAGGGCAAGGTTACGTGACTTGAGTTCTGAAAGCTGTTCTTTTGTGTCGCTGCCGTTAAGGACGGCTTTGGCGGCCTTTATTGCCGCTTGGGATATTTGCTGCTCTATATGCCTGGCTTCCGGATATTTAGCGTAAAGCAAGGCCCGCTGCTTTTCGGCTTTTCCTTCAGCTGATTTACGCCGCCCGCCCATTGCTTTTTCGGCCGACATATAAACGCCTCTGCCGTACCCCAAAATTTATTCACCCTTTCGAGTCGTAAACACTTGTACGTTCATACTCATCTATATCGAAAGTAAGGGCTTCGGTCTTGTTTTTTTTACGTGAAGCCGCGCGCTCCATTTTTTCCTGCTCGGCTTCCTTAGCTGTTGTTATATTGTTTTTATGCCATCTTTCTAAGATCTTGTTCATATAACTCGCGCTGAATTTGCCGGTGCTGTCTACGGCGCGGTCATATGCTTCGCGTATCATCTCAGGAGAGAAGTTCCAGCTGTTTAACCATGTTACGGCGAAAGCCTCTTCTTTTGCTGACGGCGCGCGGCGGGGCATATGCAGGGTTTCCTGCACGGTGTTCCACGCATGCCGGCTTTCGGTAAGGCGGGCGAGCATTTCCTCGGCCTTTTCATGCGTTGTTATGCCGTTGTCAGCCCAGTCCATGGCGACTTTTTCTATGTAACGCATATTTGCCTTGCCGATGCTCTTTGCGTATTGCAGGAGCATTATTATCACGTCAGACGGAAGGCCGAACTCGTCGTGCATCATGAGCAGGGTAGCTGATTCGCCGTTTGAGATGAGCCTGCCGAGTATCTCCTGCGCGGACTGCATGAGGCACGCGATTTCTTTCGATTCGTTTATCCTTTTGGCTACGAATGCGTTGTCAGGCTTTTCGGGCCTTGTAAGCATGCGCTTAACCGGCACGGCGGTTTCTGCGGGTTTGCTTACGGGCGCAGCCTTTTGCCCGCCTGTTTCTTTTGCGGCATTGGGCGGTTCTTCATTTTCCGTGCGTGAAGGCGGCTTTATGCTGCCGCCGCTGATTGTTATAAGGCCGGTTTCCTGCCAGTAGAGCATTGCATCGCAGACGTCCGCCTTATCCATACCCAAAAATGCGGATATGTCTTCCGCACTGAAATCTTCGCCGGAGTGCCTCAGCACCCATAAGAGGACTTTAAGCTGAACGCCGCCCGCAAGCTTCAGGCTTTTGTCCACGACTGAGCATGGAACCGCAAAAACGGAATTCCAATCCCCAAGGTTTATACTGTAATCCATTCGGTAACACCTTTCAAAATTTTCAGTTAGGCTGAAGCGCTGAAGGGCAAAATTTCAGGCTGCGAGTAATTTATGCCGGCCTGCCTGAACGGGGCGTTTTATATGCATTGTATATTGTATATGGAAAGGGGGAAAACAGCAGCCGGAATATAAAAAAGCCGCTGTCCGTCCACAGCGGCGGCAAATATAAGGAATTATTTCCCCATCATGTAATTGATAAACATAAGCTCGTCCTCGGGGTTGTCCACGCTCAGCTCGGCGGAAACAGTTGAATTTTTAGCTTTTTCCAAAAGCGACCTCACACCGTAAAGCTGGCACAGCTTGCTTTTTAAGTTAAGTTTGTTCCCATCATCGGTAACCAGATAAACATTGCCCTTTGCTTTGTCCAATAATGATATCAGTTCCATAATATCGATGTCGTACAGCTTCAAAATAACTCCCCCTTTTAATAAATTATTACATCCGTATTATATCATGTGACGCCGCATATTACAATGACTTTTTAGCACACTCAGGGTAATTTTGGGCTTGCCGGGATAAAAGGGCTGCGTAGCTGTTCATAGTGTATTTTATTGCAGCTATGGATGGATTAAGGTTTAATCATAGCATGTTGTATTTGCTGCCGCAAAAACAATTTTGATTTATTTTAAACGGCAATGTGGATTTTTGTTTTGTATTACAAATGTCAATTATGTTATGACATTTATCATATAATTCTCATTACAAAAATCAGTTTCATAATTTTCATGTATTTATTATAATAATGTTAAATTTTATTATTAAAAATGGAGGGAAAATCTATGAGAAGAAAATGGATCAGTATGTTGCTTTGCGCGACACTTATCATTGGAGTTACCGCGGGATGCAGCAGTCAATCCAGCAATGGAACAAGTGCCGACACATCTTCAGCAGAAGAAACTTCATCTGCCGCAGATACAGGCGGGTCTAATGACTTTGTAGCAGGTGCCACGGGGAAGGATGCCGATGTTGTTAAAATTAAAGGGAAAGCAATACAAAGGCCGGCAGACGGTTATAAATTTGGCTACACATGCATGGATGGTACAAATCCGTTCTTTGTAACTATTCAAAATGAAATTAAGGAAAAAGTAGAGGCAAACGGTGATACATTAATTGCAACAGATCCGGCCAATAAAGTTTCACTTCAGATTACCCAAGTAGAGGACATGATTTCGCAGGGAATTAATGCTATATTTATGAACCCTGCCGAAGCAGACGGCATACTGCCTGCATTGGACGAACTTAAAAAAGCCGACATCCCAATTATAAACTTTGATACGGAAGTTTCCAGTATGGGTGATTATTGTTTTTCATATGTAGGTTCAGATAACTATAATGCCGGCAAAGTCTGCGCGGAAGACCTCATTAAGCAATGCCCTAATGGCGGGAAAATAATTGTTATAGATTCGCCGACAATGAATTCAATAGTTGACAGAACTAATGGTTTCCTCGAAACCATCGAAGGACATAACTTTACTATTGTTGCACAACAGGACGGAAAGGGCAATTTACAGAAGTCAATGAGCGTAGCGGAGGATTTACTACAGTCTCACGGTGATGTTGTCGCCATTTTCGGTGGAAATGACCCGACTGCTTTAGGTGCATTAGCCGCCGCAAATGCAGCCGGTCTTAAAAACACCATGATTTATGGCGTTGATGGTTCACCTGACTTTAAAGCAAGCCTCGTTAAGGATGGTTCGCTGCTGAGAGCTACAGGTGCGCAGTCTCCTGTCAGCATTGCTGATACTTCTGTAGATGTACTTTACAAGTTTTTAAATGGTGAAGAAGTTGACTCAAGATATCCGGTTAAAACGTTCATTATAAATAAAGACAATGTAAACCAGTACGGGACCGATAAATGGCAATAAATCCTTGACTGTAATTTTAGCCACCGATATATAAACGTATATTTTAATTGAACTCCAAAGAAGAATGGGCCTGTTGCAAAAAGCCGAAAGAATAAAGACAGACAAAGTCGCCAGATCCATTTGCAACAGTCCCATACTTTTTCAAAATAAATATGCGCTTGAAAAGTCAGTAATTGTTTGGCATATATTGAAAAGATGGTGATATTTTGGCTGATAAATTATTACTGAGCATGAAGAACATTAATAAATCATTCCCTGGTGTGAAAGCTCTGCAGTCTGTAAATTTTGAATTAAATTCAGGCGAGGTGCATGCCCTCCTGGGTGAAAATGGCGCCGGCAAATCCACTTTAATCAAAGTGCTTGGTGGAATTTATATTCCGGATGATGGGGAAATTTATATAGATGGCAAAAAAGTAGATATTAATGGAGTCAGATCGGCACAAAAAAACGGAATCTCGATAATTCACCAAGAACTGGTATTAGTACCACATATGACTGTGGCAGAGAATATTTTTTTAGGAAGAGAACCGGGCAAGTATTTTGTAAACAGAAAAAAGATGTCAGCTGATGCACAGAAACTGCTCGACGAGTACCAAATGAATATAAGTGCAAACACATTAGTTGGCAATTTGACAATAGCGCAGCAACAGATGATAGAAATCATAAAAGCAATTTCGTATAAGTCTAAGATTATTGTAATGGATGAACCGACATCTTCAATCTCTGATAACGAAGTCGCAAAACTTTTCGATATTATCCGAACCCTTGTTAAAAACAATGTAGGAATTATCTACATATCGCATAAAATAAGCGAGCTTGGTGAAATATGCGACCGCGTTACAGTTATGCGCGACGGCCAGACAATAGGAACTAAAAATATAAAAGACACAACAAAGGACGAACTTATTGCCATGATGGTAGGACGCGAACTCACTAATTACTATACAAGGGACTATAATGCCAGTGATGAAGTGTTGCTGAAATGTGAAAATATTTCTGACGGTAAAATGGTTAATGACATAAGCTTTGAACTGCACAAAGGCGAAATTATAGGATTTGCGGGACTGGTAGGCGCGGGGCGAAGCGAAACAATGAAATGCATATTTGGTTTGACGCCTGGTTCAAAAGGCAGGATATATATAAGAGATAAAGAAATTCATATAAAATCTCCGAATGATGCTATTAAGCATGGCATAGCTTTTGTACCTGAAGACAGAAAGTTAGAAGGACTTTACCAAGTGCAAAGTGTGAGGTATAACACAACTATAGAAGTGTTGAGGGAATTCGTTAAAATGTTGTCGGTTGATTATAAAAAAGAAAAAGCAATTACCGATGAGTATATCAAAAAGATGAGTACGAAAACTCCGTCTCAGGAGCAGTTAATAGGCAACCTGTCAGGCGGAAATCAACAAAAGGTCTTAATTGGCCGTTGGCTTGCTACAAGACCTGACGTCTTAATTCTTGACGAACCGACCAGGGGCATCGATGTCGGAGCAAAGTCGGAAATTTATTCCATTATGAACAACTTGGTTAAGGAAGGCATGTCCATTATTATGATTTCTTCTGAACTTACAGAAATCATAAATATGAGCGACAGGATTTATGTAATGTGTGACGGCAGCATACGCGGCTGCTTCAGACATGAAGAGGTCACACAGGAAAAAATCATGGCGCTTGCGACAAAATAGGAAGTTACGATTTTATAGTATGCGTTAAGGAGAAAATGCTATGGAAGAAACGAAAATAGAAAATAAAAGGCAGGCACAATATAATCCTGCGATTAATTTCCTAAAAGAAAATATGGGGATACTCGTTGCTTTAGCTGTATTGTGCATAGTACTGATGATTAACCCTACAACAAGCAGAACTTTTTTAACCCAAAAAAATATTTTTAATGTATTACGGCAAACATCGACTAACCTGTACATAGCTTGCGGAATGACAATGGTAATTATTTTAGCAGGCATAGACCTTTCCGTTGGTTCAGTCATTGCCTTGTCGGGATGTGTTGCCGCCGGGTGTGTGGTGCACTATAACCTTCCTCTTTGGTTAGCAATTTTGGCAGGAATTTTTGTTGGATTTTTAGTTGGTTTATTTAATGGTGCGGTCATCGCAAAAACGACTATTCCTGCATTCATTGTAACACTTGCTACAATGAATATAGCTAAAGGCTTTGCTTATGTTTATACAGGCGGAGCTCCGGTACGCGTCATGACTGACGAGTGGCAGTTTATAGGCGGAGGCTATATTGGCATTTTTCCAGTACCTGTTATTATATTGGTTATAGTTTTGATTATAACCGGAATAATTATGAACAAAACTATGCTTGGCCGGCATCTTTACGCAGTAGGTGGAAACCCTCAGGCAGCAAGGTTTTCAGGGATTAACGTTGCGAAAGTTAATTTCATTGTGTACATATTTTCCGGCATTATGGCAGGGCTTGCCGGCGTAGTGCTGGCATCAAGAATGTATTCAGGCCAGCCAACTTCAGGCGAGGGCGCAGAGATGGACGCCATTGCTGCTGTTGTTGTAGGCGGTACAAGCATGGCAGGCGGTTCAGGCAAATTGGGTGGAACTATAATCGGTGGGTTAATTATTGGCGTTTTAAATAATGGCTTGAATCTTATGAACGTCAATTCGTTTTGGCAGTATGTGGTAAAAGGTGTAGTTATACTTTTAGCTGTTTATGTTGACTTTATCAGGCATAGAAAATCGAACTGATAATTCTCACAGATACAGTATAGTTAGTAGATCACAGAACAAGAGGTATTTGACATATTAATTGAAATGTGCTATATCTAAATAGCAGAAGCTTATACTTTTTAAATAAAAAATACGTCTAATGCTTCTGCGTATTTGTTGTGATTATTAATTTACAAGGCAATGTGATGTTATGGGCAAAAAAATATGTAAAAATAAAAATGCAGTTTTCTTAATTATAACGTGTATTTTACTTAGTTGTTTTATAGCGGTTGGCTTCGTCGTGAGGTTGAAGGTAGCAGAGGGCAGTAAGCCTAGAAAATTTGGTGCTACCTATATGACTATGAATAATCCCTATTTTGTTGCCATGAATAATACTATTGAGAAAGCTGTACAGTCAAACGGCGATATACTGATTAGCCGCGACCCTGCACAAAACCAGGACAAACAAAACGGACAAATTCAGGAGATGATAGGGGAAGGCGTAAGCGCCATCTTCCTAAACCCTGTAGACTGGAAGGGGGCCAAACCTGCGCTTATTGCCTGCCGCAATGCTAACATTCCGGTTTTTAATATTGATACATATGTTTATGACAGCAGTTATGTGGCATCTTCTGTCGTTTCGGACAATTATCAGGCTGGAGTCCAGTGTGCGGAGGATATGATGCGAAGAATGAGCCGGGCGAATATCGTCATTTTAAACTGCCAAAAAATGCAGTCCATATGTGATCGTGTTAAAGGGTTTAAAGATACAATTTCCAGTGATTCTCGTTACAAGGTGGTTAAAGAAATTTCCGGCGGTGGCGAGCTGGAGATTTCAATGGCTGCTATGAACGAAATAATACATTCCGGTATACAGTTTAATGTTGTAATGGGCGGCAACGACCCCACTGCGCTGGGATCTCTTGCAGCCTTACAGAAAAATCACTGTGATTCTGTTGCCATTTATGGGGTCGACGGTTCTCCCGACGGCAAAAACATGATACGTGAGGGGCTGATGACCGGAACAAGCGCGCAAAGTCCAATGAAGATTGGCGATACGGTGGTGCGCATTGCTTATGATTATTTGGGCGGTAAAAGAACCCCAAGGACCATTATTATACCTGTAACATTGGTAACAAAAGCGAATATTGAAGAGTTTGATATCAATGGATGGCAATAGAGGTCGGATGACTATGAATTACAATAAGCTGCATGTAATTCAACTATTAATGTTGGCGCTCAATGTAGCTGGTGTGCTTTTTTACGCAGTACTAATTTATGTTACAACAATTAAAATATGTGATCATTATACTGCAAGGGAATTTATTGAAAAAGTTAATGCATTACCACGCAACCCCTTTGACCTTTTAGTACTTACCGCCGTACTTTTAGTGTGTTTTATATTGTCCTTTTGTGTGCGGGAATATTTAGCGCCTACAAATGACAAACTTGGTGTCTTAACGCTGTTCTTTGATATGGCGGTAAGCATTGCTATTGTTTATTTGCTTGACTTTAACTATAATGGCATTCTTCTTCTTGTTTCAGCGAATATTATTGCATTTACGCGCGAAAAAAGTAGAAAATATTACCTGATAATTCTTATTATAGCTACACTACTGCCTACAAACTATGAACTTGTTGCAGTTAAGCAAAATCTTTTTAATATTGAAAATTATATTCAATATTATGATTGTGAGATTCAGCAGTATCTGTTGGTTGCAACAAACCTCATTACTTCATTGAATATTATTATGTTTATTGTTTATTGTGTTTATGTGATTAAAGAAAGAACTGAAGTAATTGATGAAATAAATTCTCTGTACCAAAAGCTGTACAAAGCTAATGAGGAATTGAATGACGCAAATACCCGTCTGCAGGAATATGCGTTTATAACGGAGAAAGCCGGTGAAACAAAAGAGCGCAACAGACTGGCCCGCGAAATCCATGACTCGCTTGGACACACGTTAACGGGGATTTCTGCGGCGATTGATGCATGCATAACTACTGTGGTTCAACAGCCCGAGGAAACAAAGGAACGGCTTGAAGCAATCGCTGGAATTACAAGACAAGGACTTGAGGAAGTCCGGCGCTCTGTCCATGAATTGAAACCGAACCCGACTGAAAGTGTCAACCTTGAGTATGCGCTGACAAAGATGATCAGCAATATAAATGCAATGACAAATACGAAGGTGAATTTTAAGTCGTCTGTCGGCAAGCTCAGGCTTGTTGATGATGAGGAAAATACGATTTACCGTGTAGTACAGGAGAGCATAACTAATGCCATACGCCATGGGAAGGCTTCGATGATATGGGTTACGATTAACCAAACTGAAACTGATATTTTTATTACAGTGAAAGACAACGGAACAGGTACTAAAAAAATCAATAAAGGATTCGGCCTTACTCATATTACGGAACGTGTACAAATGTTGAATGGCACGGTTTCTTTTAATGGGGAAAACGGTTTTTTAGTTAAGGCAAGAATACCAATCAGGTGGGGGGAAAATTATGATTAAGGTATTGGTTGCGGATGACCAGGAACTGATTCGGCAGAGCCTCAGGATTATACTTAGCAGCAAGAAAAATTTTGAGGTCACAGACACTGTGGAGAATGGGCAGGAAGTAATAAAAAGTGTTAGAAAAAATTCTCCTGACGTTGTCCTTATGGATATAAGAATGCCGAAGATGGATGGTGTGCAATGTACACGCATTATCAAAGAAAACCGCCCTGAAATTAAAATTATTATACTGACTACATTTGATGATGATGAGTATGTTTATAATGCGCTTAAATTTGGTGCCAGCGGATATTTACTGAAGGGCGTTTCCATGGACGATTTGTCAAACGCCATAGAAACAGTTTATAGTGGCAGGGCTTTAATTAACCCCGATATAGCTGCTAAGGTGGTGAGGCTGTTTTCACAAATGGCCAAGGCCGACTTTACCATACCAGTTGTAAAAAACGGCGTTAAAGAATTGACGAGGACAGAGTGGAAAATTATACGCCAGGTAGAAAATGGCGCCAGTAATAAAGAAATTGCCGAAACATTAAATCTTTCGGATGGCACCGTTAGAAATTATATAAGTACGGTGCTAAACAAGCTTGAACTGCGCGACCGTACACAACTGGCCATTTGGGCGGTGCAGACCGGTGTTGACAAGAAAGACTTGGGTAAGACATGAGTAAATGGAAGGGAGTCCTTCTTTTAATTGTATGCGCAACTCTCATAGCTAACTGCGGATGCCGCATGTACCAGCCTAAAAAGACGACTTTGGAATTCGGAATGTTTGCAGGCAGCAACTGGGACGTTGCCGATGCAAACAGTTATGTAATAATTGACAAAGCGGTTAAAAAATTTGAAAGTTCCCATAAAAATGTTAAGGTACACTATTACAGCGGGGTTCCTAAGGAAGACTATTCGGAGTGGCTGTCACGGAAGACGCTGCAGGGAGAAATGCCCGATGTTTTTATGATCCTTACAGATGATTTCAATAAGTTTTCAAGTTTAGGGGTAATGAAGGACCTTGGCTCCATTATGGCGAAGGACGAGAGCTTTAGTTCTGCGGATTTTTACAAAACAGCACTTGACACGGGTAAGTATCAGGGCCGTCAGTATGCACTGCCGTATGAAACTGTGCCTGAACTTATGTTTGTAAACAAAACATTGCTGCAGAAAAACGGCATAAGTATCCCAAGCAACGATTGGACGTGGGACGATATGTACAGCATATGCCAGCGTGTTACGAGAGACATCAATAATGACGGTACATTGGACGAATTCGGAGTATACGATTATTCATGGATTGAAGCCGCATACTCAAATGGCACTGATTTATTTAATAACAGCGGCACAGAAGCATATTTTAACGATAAAAAGGTATTGTCTTCAATTAGGTTTGTAAAAAAACTTGCTGATTTAAACCGCGGTGTGACAGTTTCGCTTAAGGATTTCGACAGCGGCAATGTTGCGTTTCGACCGTTTTTGTTTTCTGATTACCGCACATATAAAACATATCCGTATTGCTTAAAAAAATATAACTCGTTCCAATGGGACTGTATTACACTTCCAGCGGGTCCGGACGGAGGAAATATCTCTACAATTAATACACTGCTGATAGGCATTAGCAATGAAACCAGGCATGGAAAACTCGCGTGGGAATTTTTGAAGACGCTTACATGCGACCCGGAGATTCAAATGGACATTTTTAGGTATTCGCAGGGGGTTTCCGTACTTAAAAAAATAACCTGTTCGGATGAATCGGAAAATATTTTGCAAGGGGAGATGGTTAATAATGAGAAATACATAAACACAGATTTATTGGATTCTATTATTACAAATGGAAAAATTGAGCCTAAGTTCAATAAATACAACGAAGCCATATCCTTGGCGGATAATGAAATAAAGGGAATTATTGATGAGGATAAAGATACTGACAGTGAGATGAAAATTTTTCAAAGAAGTATAAGCAGTTTTTTGAAACGATGAAAGGAGAAAATCCATGAAGAAAGAGATATATGAAAAAGCCCGTATACGTGCGCTTGAATTTTATGACAGAGCACATATCGTATTAACGGAAAAAGAAATGGAAAACGTAGAGGTGGCGGATTTCGGGCTTGCACATTTAGCCATAGAGGGTTTGGAACTTGTAACGTATGTAAATACAGACCGTGTCTGCGCTAAGGAAATGGTACTATTTCCGGGTCAGACTTGTCCGGAACATATACATGTTCCGTTTAAAAATTATGTGGGAAAAGAAGAAGTCTTTCGCTGCCGGTACGGCAAGATATTTTTATATATAGGAGGTACGCCTTCAGTATTACCAAAGGTAAATCCCCCTAAAGAAACCGCCGAATACTATACCGTCTTTTCTGAGGTGACTCTAAGCCCAGGAGAGCAGTATATTATTAAACCTAATACAAAACACTGGTTTCAGGCCGGTTCGGAAGGTGCGGTAGTTTCGGAATTTAGCACAACCAGCTATGACGAGTATGATGTGTTTACTAATCCTAATATAAGGAGAATTCCGACGTTAGAATAACTTAATTGTTGTGTGATTTTAAATCGGAAGGTAGGTATTTTATGGCTTTTTTAGGAGTCGATATAGGAACAGGAGGGTGTAAAGCTACAGTATGT
>ENA-UOOM01002824-UOOM01002824.1-fermentation-metagenome-genome-assembly--contig:-NODE-2824-length-13603-cov-6.560378_pt1 | contig 13603 bp, 11 predicted proteins | sample MGYA00245781_ERZ724031 | MGnify/ENA primary metagenome ERZ724031 (study PRJEB28704, sample SAMN03018317) | fermentation metagenome | biome: anthropogenic terrestrial biome; feature: soil; material... | reverse complement strand
CTGTAATTGCAGCGGGAGGAATAAGAACAAAGGATGATATCTCGGAGCTTAAGGAAGCAGGTGCTGACGGTTTCCAGGCAGCCAGTTTATTTGTTCCTACAGTTGAATGTGACGCGCACTATAATTTTAAATCGGCATATATTAATGCAACCGACGAAAGTGTTAAGATTATAAAAAGTCCTGTTGGAATGCCTGCGAGAGCCGTACAAACAAATTTTTTAGCGGCAGGAAAATTAAGCATAAAAAAATGTTACAAATGCATGCCCGGATGTAATCCCAAGGAAATTCCCTATTGTATATCGGAAGGTTTATTAAATGCGGTGGAGGGGAGAGACGGTCTTGTTTTTTCAGGTGCAAACTTAAATAATATAAATAAAATAACAACGGTAAAGGAAGTAATAAATAAATTAATCGGCTGATGATTTCCATATAAACTGTAGAGCAAATATGTATGAAAATGCATAATTGTTCTTTAAATAGACACAAAATTGCGTATGAAGACAATAAAATATAAGTTTATCGGTAAATTAATTCAAAAAATGTCTTGACAAAATATTTGCCATGATATATCATGACTTTTAATATTAATATTTGCTGTGAAGAGGAATAGTAATGAAACATGGACTCAGAGAGAAGGTTGCTTGGTGAAATACCTTTGTCCCAATGTTGATTGAACCCGCCTCGGAGCGTTTGGGGGTAACAACCCAAAGGGCATAACCCTTATTTTTAACGAGATGCTGCATAATTTTATGCAGTTAGAGTGGTACCGCGGACAACCGCCTCTTATAGAGGCGGTTTATTTTATTTAAGAAGGAGGTTCATTATGAGAGGAGATACTTTACAAATTTCAGTATCAATGATTGTTTACATGACTGTTGTTATAGGCATTGGATTATATTTTGCAAAACGTGCCAATGAAAGCAGTGAAAACTATTTTTTAGGAGGTAGATCACTTGGTCCGTTAGTTACAGCTATGAGCGCCGAAGCATCCGATATGAGCGGATGGTTGTTAATGGGCCTTCCCGGAGTAGCATACTGGTATGGGTTAAGTGATGCCGTATGGACTGCAATAGGTCTTGCGGCGGGAACATATTTAAACTGGTTGTTTATTGCTAAAAGACTTCATAATTATTCGGTTGCGGCAGGTAATTCAATAACGCTTCCTGATTTTTTCAGCAACCGTTTTAAAGAAAAAAATAAAATAATAATGACTATTTCAGCAGTATTTATTTTGGTTTTCTTTACTGTTTATGCTTCCAGCTGTTTTGTAACGGTTGGAAAACTTTTTAACGCCTTATTTGGATTTAAATATCAGTATATGATGATATTAGGAGCGGCATTTGTATTATTTTACACCTATATAGGGGGTTTTTTGGCAGAGACAGCATCAGATACAATGCAGGCATTTGTTATGATTATTGCCTTAGTAACAATTTTGATTGTTGGAACTGCTGCTGCGGGAGGTGCTGCTTCAGTTATAGAAAACGCAAAATCAATTCCCGGGTTTTTTGAGTTTTTCGGCATAGCATCACCTAAAGTAACAGATGGAGTTCAGCAGGTTGTTAACGGAGTGCCTCAGTATAATGCTAAAGGTGTTTATGGACTGTATACGGTTTTGTCAACACTTGCATGGGGTTTGGGATATTTCGGAATGCCTCAGGTTTTGCTTAGATTCATGGCAATCAGGAATCCCGATGAATTAAAAACATCGAGGCGGATTGCATCGGTATGGGTAGTAATTTCTTTGGGAGCTGCCGTAGCAATAGGAATAATAGGAAAAGCAATTTTTCCTGCGGAACTTTTAACATACAGTGATTCAGAGAATATTTTTGTAGTATTGTCATCAAATTTGCTTCCTGCATTGCTTGCCGGGTTTGTTATGGCGGGTATATTGGCGGCGACAATAAGCTCATCTGATTCATATTTGTTGATTGCAGCTTCAGCCTTTTCAAAAAATATATATCAGCATTTAATTAAAAAAGATGCAACAGATAGACAGGTTATGAATATTTCACGAATTATCTTGGTTGTAATCAGCATTATAGGAATATTCATTGCCTTAGATGAAAACAGCGTTATTTTTACCATAGTGTCCTTTGCCTGGGCTGGATTTGGCGCTACATTCGGACCAATTACAATATTCTCATTGTTCTGGAAAAGAACAACTAATGAGGGAGCAATTGCCGGAATGCTTTCAGGAGCCATAATGGTATTTGTATGGAAACTTATTCTAAAGCCAATGGGCGGATTTTTCGGAGTATACGAACTTCTTCCTGCATTTATAGTATCCTGCATATTCATTTTCGCGGTATCTAAAATAACTTCTCCGCCTTCGGAGGAAATCCTGCAAGAATTTGAAATGGTAAGAAAGCAAACAAGGGAATAATTGAATAAAGTAAAACTGTCATTCTGAAGGCTGTGCCTTCAGAATGACAGTTTTTATTTCATTTGCCGCATCATCTAATGTTTTATCATTTAAAACTTCTAAGTCACAGTATTTTTTATACAGATGAAGCCTTTCTTGATAAAGTTTGTAAAGCTTGTTTTTTCCCTCCATTAAGAGAGGGCGGGTATTAATATTGATGTCTTCCATTATTTTTTCGGGGGGTCTGTTTAAAAAAATTATTATGGAATTTTGTTTTAAATAAATTATATTTTCTTTTCTTTTAATTATTCCTCCGCCGGCGGCTATAATTAAAGAGGATTCACGGCTTAAAATTTTTGCACACTTGCTTTCTGCGTTTCTGAAATACTCCTCGCTTATTTCAAACATTTCAATAATACTTTTGTTTTCAACGGATTCAATATATTCATCCATATCAACAAATTTCATATTTAACTTTTTTGACAGCAAAATTCCCACAGTTGTTTTACCGCTTCCGGGCATGCCGATTAAAACTATGTTTTTCATTCTTCTTCCTTTAAAATGTTTTGAATTTCTTTGCAGCCCCTCATTATTTGAAAGTATATGTCAGCAATGCATTTGGAGTATTCCTTATTTTCCAATAAACTTATGCAATTGTCCACAACCTGCCTTTCTCTGACTTCATCATAGACGGGAAGTTTTTGTTTTCTTTTGTAATGACCTATTTCATTCACTGTATTAAATCTTTTTTCCAATAATTTCACGATTTCTTTATCTATGTTGTTTATTTCGATTCTTGCTTGATTAAGTTCCATTTTTCACCATCTCTTTCTAAAATTAAGTCAAGAATAACAAGTGCGGCAGCTCCTTCTATAACCGGGACTGCACGAGGTACAATGCATGGGTCATGGCGCCCTTTAATATTTATTACAGTATTTTTCATTAATGATATATCAACTGTGTTTTGCGCACACGGTATTGAAGGTGTGGGTTTTATTGCGGTTTTGAATGTTATGGGCATACCGTTCGATATTCCTCCTAAAATACCTCCGTTATTATTCTTAGCAGTAATTATTTTATTATCTGCCATTATAAATTCATCATTTGCTTCTTTGCCTGTAAGTTCTGTAATTTTAAACCCTGCACCGAATTCAATTCCTTTAACTGCGGGTATGGAAAATATCATATGTGATATTTTGCTTTCAATCGAATCGAAAAATGGTTCTCCGTAACCGGCGGGAACATTGATAATAAATGTTTCTACAATTCCGCCCAAGGAATTTCCCGATTTTTTTTGCTCTATTATGCTATCTGTCATAATATTTCCCTTTTCTGAAGATATAACAGGGAAATTCATTTTTCTTAAAGTTTTTATCAACTCTATTTCAATATTTTCTGCATCATCGTCATTTATATTGTAAATACTTTTTATGTGGCTTCCTATAAATATATTTTTGCTTTCTAAGAGTTGCATTGCAATAGACCCTGCAAACAAAAGAGGTGCTGTAAGTCTACCCGAAAAATGCCCTCCTCCCCGATAGTCGTTATAAAATGAATACTTGATATATCCAGTATAATCACTATGCCCCGGACGAAGTACATTTTTTAATTCGCTGTAGTCCTCGGATTTTTTATCATTGTTATAAATTATTGCAGCTAAGGGGGTACCTGTTGTTTTCCCCCGGAAGAAACCGCTTAATATTTTGAATTCATCATCTTCCCTCCTTGGAGTGGACAATATACTCTCTCCGGGAGCACGTCTTTTCATCTGATGATTTATGTAATCCAAATCAACGGCAAATCCTGACGGCAAACCGTCTATTACAACACCTATTCCAGCTCCGTGAGATTCTCCGAATATACTTATTTTCAGCTTATTTCCTATCATTGAGCTCACTGATAACACCTCCTAAGCTTTGATAATCATCCCAAAATCCCGGATATGATTTTTTGACTGATTGGTAACCTTCCAAAACAACCGGATTATCACATCTTGTTGCTGCAATTGCCATGGCCATTGCAATTCTATGGTCATTCCGGCTGTTAACTGCTGCTCCCTGCAAGGATTTCTTTCCTTTAATTATAAGACCGTTCTCTGTTTCCCGTATGAATGCTCCAAGCTTTTTCATTTCTGATGTGATAGCCTTCAGTCTGTCAGATTCTTTAAGTCTGAGTCTAACCGCATTGATAATATTAGTGGTGCAGTTTTCTTTCAAGGATGCTATCACCGATACTACAGGAATTAAATCGGGTATTTGGGAGGCATCAATGGTTATTTCTTTCTGTTTCGCAGAATATTTTTCAATTATATTTAATATTTCCTTGTCTCCCTGCAGTGAGTCATAATTTAATCCAAGGCATTCAATGCTACTTCCCAATGCATTGGCAGCAAGAAAAAACGCAGCTTGTGAAAAATCCCCTTCAACCATATAGTCCGATGCTTTATATTTTTGTCTTCCCTTTATAAAATAATTATGTTCGTCAATTTTTTCAATATGTATATTGTACCTTTTCATAATATTTAATGTTAAATCAATATAACTTTTGGATTCAAGCGTTCCTGTAATATTTATTTCGGAATCCCCATTAAGAAGAGGAAGAGCAAATAATAATCCTGTAATAAATTGAGAGCTTATATTTCCGGGAATTTTGTATGCGCCGTTTGGAAGCCTTCCTCTTATCCGAAGAGGAAGTTTTCCGCTGCTTGTTTGGAATTCTATATTAAATTTATTGAAAACTTCATAATAAACATCCAAGGGTCTGTCAATTAATCTGCCCTTTCCGGTAAATGTACATTCATTTGCTATAACTATGGATAAGGGGATGAGAAACCTGAGGGTTGAACCTGATTCATTGCAGTCAATTGTATTGTTTGAAATTATATTGCTTCTCTTAACAAGGATGAAATCATCCGATTTTTTGATATCGGCACCCAATGTTTTCATTCCTTCTATTGTAGCTTTTATATCATCCGAAAAAATCACATTGTTTATTTTGCTTTCCCCTTCCATGGAAAGAGAAGCACAGATTATTGCTCTGTGGCTTAAACTTTTAGAAGGGGGAATAACAATCTTTCCATTCAACAAAGAAGGGTTTATCAATAAACTCATAATCTCTCCTGCTCCACATTAATAAAGTTATATAAATTATCCAACGGTACTTTTTGAATATATGCATTGCCTATTTCTTTCAGCAATACTAAATTAATAAAATCCGAATTGTTTTTTTTATCTGAATGGATAAATTTAATTATTTCTGCCGTTGATAATGGCAGATTATATTTTATATTGTAATTCTCCAATAAAGCAGTCAGCCTTTCAACAGTGTTTGTTTTTGTAAATCCTACCCTCTGGCTATTTTTGGTTATATGGTACATACCGATACAGACTGCTTCCCCGTGACTTACAGCATAGTTAAAATATTGTTCAATTGCATGTCCGATGGTGTGACCGAAATTCAAAAGCATTCTTAAACCATAATCTTTTTCATCCTTTTCAACTATTTCCTTTTTAATATTTAAACAAGCGTAAATAAGTTCCTCAATATTTTCGTTAATATTATATTTTGATGCCATTAATTCATTAAATAAATTCTCGTCTTTTATACACGCATATTTTATGGCTTCTCCCAAGCCGTCGATGATATATTTATCCGGCAGAGATTTTAGTAATAAAGGGTCAATTATTACTCTTTCAGGATGATAAAAGCTTCCGACCAAGTTTTTTGCTTCGGGAAGATTGATGGCCGTTTTGCCCCCTACGCTTGAATCTATCTGGGAAAGCAGTGTAGTGGGAATTTGTATAAGTTTAACTCCCCTCATATAGGTTGACGCGGCAAAGCCAGCCAAGTCACCTACAACACCTCCGCCAAAAGCGGCTATGAGGTCATTTCTTCTTAAAAACCCCGATAATTGTGAATATATATTAATTAGGGTTTCAAAGGATTTGGAGCTTTCTCCCGGCTTTATTACAATTACTTTCAGGTCATAACTTTCTTTTAACAAAGAAAATCTCAATTGTTCCCCGTACAAGCCGTATAGATTTTCATCGGTAATAACTGCCAATCTAAAACCTTTATAGACTTCTTTAATTTCTTTTACTATGTTGTTGAATGCACCCTTTTCAATTATAATTTCATATTTTTTCGGCATGCTTATGTCTATTTTAATCATATTTCCCTGCCTGCCGCTTTTGCTATAAGTTTTAACTTTTCCATTAGTAAAGCAAATTTGTCGGTCTTAATTGATTGAATCCCATCGCATAGTGCATTTTCAGGGTCATTGTGCACTTCTATGAGAAGCCCGTCCGCTCCTGCGGCAACAGCTGCCATGGACAAAGGTTCAACCATCCACCATATTCCTGTCGCATGGCTTGGGTCAACAATAACAGGGAGGTGGCTCAGTTTTTTAATTGCAGGTATGGCACTTAAATCTAAAGTATTTCTGGTGAAATTTTCAAAGGTTCTGATGCCCCTTTCACATAGTATTACATTGTTATTTCCTTCAGCCATTATATATTCCGCAGACATAAGCAGCTCTTCTATAGTGGAAGAAAATCCCCTTTTCAACAGTATTGGCTTAGCTGTTTTTCCTAATTGCTTCAGCAGCTCATAATTTTGCATGTTTCGGGCACCTACCTGTATTATATCTACACTTTCAATGTATTCATCTAAATATTCAATTGAAGTTATTTCTGTTACTATGGGAAGATTTGTTTCATTCTTTGCTAATTTTAACAATTCCAAACCTTCTTTTTTAAGTCCCTGAAAACTATAGGGAGAGGAGCGAAGCTTATATGCGCCGCCTCTTAAAAATGTTGCTCCTGACGTTTTCACATCTTTTGCAATCGATAAAATCTGCTCCATACTTTCCACGGAGCAGGGACCTGCCATAACGGCCAACTTTTTGCCCCCTATTATATTGCCGTTTATATTAATTTCAGTATTATTCGGATGAAACAATCTATCTGCTCTTTTGTAATTTTCGCTTAACATTTACTCACCTACTTAATATTTATGATTAAAATCTATCATAATATCTTAAGATGTCAATAGTTTTTTGGATGTTAACCTTTTTGTTAAAAGTAAATTGCTAAATTAAAAATAAAATGGTACAATAAATTAATAATTTTTTAGAACTTTTAATGTAAAGAAATCGTCTATATTAAGATACGCGGAGGAGTATATGAGCAAAATTATAGTATTGGCTTTAGGTGGAAATGCTTTGGGCAACAACTCGGAAGAGCAAAAAGAGGCTGTAAAACATACATCAAAGTCTATAGTAGATTTAATTGAAGGGGGAAATAAAGTAATAATATCTCATGGTAACGGTCCCCAGGTAGGAATGATTAATTTAGCCATGGATGCTGCTTCAAAATCGGAAGCAGGAACTCCTGAAATGCCATTTCCGGAATGTGGCGCCATGAGTCAAGGGTATATTGGTTATCACTTGCAAAATGCCATACAAAACGAATTGAAAAAAAGAGGCTTAAAAAAATCTGTTGCAACAGTTGTAACTCAAGTCGTGGTTGATAAAAACGACCCTGCGTTCCAAAATCCTACAAAGCCTGTGGGCTCTTTCTACACTAAAGAAGAAGCTGATATGATGACGGCTGAAGGATTTACATTTAAAGAAGATGCGGGAAGAGGCTACAGAAGGGTGGTACCTTCTCCGAAACCTATTGACATTGTGGAGATTGAATTTATTAAATCATTGATAAACACAGGCAATATTGTTATAGCCGCAGGCGGCGGCGGAATTCCCGTAGTGGAAGAATGTGACGGATTAACAGGTATTCCCGCAGTTATCGATAAAGACTTTACAACAGCAAAGCTTGCGGAATTAGTTGATGCGGACAGCTTAATCATATTGACGGCTGTTGAAAAGGTTGCTGTAAGATTCGGCAAGCCGGATCAATTATGGTTGTCTGAATTAACTGTAGAAGATGCCGAAAGATATATTGCTGGCAAAGAATTCGCGGAAGGCTCCATGCTTCCTAAGGTTAGGGCCGCTATGTCATTTGCTCTATCTAAAACCGGAAGAAGGGCATTAATTACCTCATTGGAAAAAGCCGCAGACGGTTTAGCGGGCAAGACGGGAACTTGGATTGGATAGGTGTGGGGACACACCTCAACTATAGGTTAGTCTCTGCGGGAAAGAGGAATGTCTCCAATTTTGGAGGACACACCTTGGCACCGAATAAAGGAAAGGGAGTGTCCTGCGTAAAAGGAGTTTTTATTGCAGTATCAATATATATGTGATATAATTTATTAAAATACGGACGTGTGGGAGGTATTATGAAAAAATTAAATAAAATAATATTGTTTACGGTTGTTTTGACTACATTGTTTACAATGACCGCAAATGCTTTAGCCTTTAATGATATTGCAGATCATTGGGCAAAAAGCTACATAGAAAGAGTTGAAAAAAACGGTCTTGTTACCGGGTATGAAAATGGTAAATTTAAACCGGACAACAATGTAACCGTATTGGAATCCCTGATTATGATGTCAAGGCTTTATAAAATTGATGAAGATATAAAAGAGGAAATAATAGATGAATATAAGCCTTCTTTAAAAACAATGAAAAATATTTCGAATTATGAATGGTCATTGGAACCTCTGTCAATTGCCATTGAGCTTGGCATAGTAACAGAGCAGGCAGTTAAAGATATGTTTGCAAAAGAAACTATTTTCTTAGATGCAAAAAGGGAAGAAGTAGCAGTGCTTCTTACAAAGGCAATGGGCTTAAATGAAGAGGCAAAAAGCCTTAAGGTATACTCTATTCCGTTTAAAGATGTAGATGAAATAACTAATTCTGCACGACCATTTATATACCTTATGTATGAAAAGAAAATAATGCTTGGTGATAATGAAAAAAAGATTAATCCTAAAGCTAAAATAACAAGAGCGGAAATTGCTACATTATTGGACAAAGCATATGATTACATAAAGGATAATGATGTAATTCCTGATTTAGATGAATATGAGCCCACAACAACAGTTGACGGAATTATTACGGAAATATCATCCAACAAGAAAGAATTCTACATATATGTGAAAAATGACAAAGAAGTTGAAAGTATCGTTAAAATAAATGATGATACTGAAATTACCATAAACGGAAGAACAAGAGAGTTTTCTGATTTAAAAGAGGACATGCTTGTTACATGCAAAATTAGTGAAGAAAAGCTTGCCGTTGAAATTGAGGCTGATAATACGAAGGATGTTGTTAGAGGCACCATTGCATCCGTGGCATATGTATCTCCCGCATCAATAACTATTTACGATAAGGATGATGATAAGATTACATACAAAATCGGAAGCGATGCAGACATATATCATGACGGTAAAGCGACCGAGCTGAAGAAACTTGAAAAAAATGATGAAGTAACACTTTTGCTGGACAATAAAGAAGTACACAAGATAAATTCCGTAAGCCGTATTAAGCATTATGACGGGGTTATTACATCCATTGATTACAATTACCCTATAAAGGTCACAATCAAAACAGATGAAGATGTTTCAAAAACATTTACATTTAACAGTGATGTTGAGATAACAAGAAATGATGATGAGTCAAGCTTTGACCAGGTCAGAGTGGGGGATGAAGTCTCAATAACCACTCGCTATAACGAGATGACTGCAATCAACACCATTGCCAAGGAAGCGGAAATGAGCGGTGTAATTAAGGAAATACTAATTGCTTCTCAAAGTAAAATAAAAATTGCGGACGAAGACGGAGATGTTAAACAGTATTCTGTAAGTAACAATGTAATCATTACGGTAGGTGCAAAAAATGTATCAATTTATGATTTGCGTCTTGGATATAATGTAAGCGTAAATACTGCAGGCGATGAAATTGTTTCTATGGAAGTGTCTCAAATAGAAACGGCTAAAAGCTTTTCAGGGAAGGTTATTTTTATCAATAAAGATGATAAATTAATAATGATGCAAAATGTTACGACAGACGGAAAAACTGAGCTTATTCACCTGATAGTAACAAATAACACGAAAATTTTCGATACTTCCGGAAGCACTAAATATTTTAAGGATTTGGCAGAAGGGAAAAATATACTGAGCACTGCAGTTCTTCAAGGCGGAGAATATGTGGCGGCAAGTATAATGATACAGTAAAAAGCATCGAAAGATGCTTTTTTTCCTAACAGGAGGATATTATGAGAAAAATTATATTGCCGGTAACAATTTTCACCTTAATATTTGTAATCGGATGTACCAGGCTACCCCTATCCGAAGAAACAGGATTGGGTCCCGGCGAATATAAAGGCAAGGTTAATACAGAGGAAATCAAATATGAAAATAACAGTTTAAAAGAAGAATTAGATAAGGCAAAGGCAGAATTGGAAGAATTGGAAAAGGAATATTTCAGCTTAGCTAAAAGCAATGAAAATATTATATTTAAGTTGGAAGAAGCAGAATCCAAGCTGAAAATAGTTGCAAGCGAGGATATTCCCAGATTTAATATCGAAGATACGGATAAAAACAGTATCATAACATATTTGAAGGACAGCGCCAAGTTAGTTGAAAGCAGCACTAAAGGAATTGAGGTTATAAGCACTGATGAAAGGATAGTGTTTAGAACCTTGGGATACGGAGAAAATTACAGCCAAATATTCATATGGGATGAAGGAGCAAATAAACCGGTGTTAATTGACGGCGCAGCATTTGATAAAGAAGGTTCCTATGAATGGATTGGAAAGTATATTCTTATAAAAACCGACGGTAAAAACAAGGTTTTGGATATTGAAAACAAAAAAATAACAGGCACCTTCGACGAACCTGAAAAGTTACAATTGCTGGATGGAACCAATACGGTATTATTAAAACATGAGGATAATAAATTTGCCTTATATGATTTTGCAAATGACAGTAATAAACAAATTAATTTAGACAATAATAAATATAATGACTTTAATTTGCAAAAAGGCTCTGTTGTATTTTCAGGTACATATGTTGACGAAGGCGTAGAATATGAATTAAGAGCATCCATAACATTGGATAAATTAAAGGAAATATATGAAATAAAAAGTATTGATGAAGTTGAAGCAGCAGAGAATACAGAAGGCAAGAATCCGGAAAGTGCCGAAGATGAAGAAAACATAACGGTAAATACAGAAACGGAAGAATCAGCGGGAGAAGATACGGTTTAATGATTTACGATGTTATAATTATAGGAGCAGGACCTGCAGGGTTATTTGCAGCCGCAAATATTAAAAATAAAAAGGTCTTAATTATTGAAAAAAACAAAACAGCAGGTAAAAAGCTTCTGCTTTCCGGTGCGGGACAGTGCAATTATACAAACAACTGCGAAATTAATGAATTTTTTCAAAAGTACGGAGATAAGGGCAGATTTATTAAGACTGCCCTTTATAATTTCACTAATCATGATTCCATGTATTTTTTTAAGGAAAAAGGTTTAAACAGTATTATAAGAGAAGATAAAAAAGTATTTCCTAATACATTTAAAGCAATGGATGTGCTTAATGTATTGATTGACTGTGTGAAGCATACGGAAATGCTTTTTAATACTTCGGCAGAAAGAGTGTCTTATGATGAAATCAAAAAAGTGTTTTATGTAAAAACCGATACTGCGAACTTTACATGCCGCAATCTTATAATAGCTTCCGGAGGAAAGTCATATCCTAATACCGGAGCCACAGGAGACGGCTATAAATTCGCAAAATCCTTGGGGCACAGTATTGTTGACACCAAGCCTGCCCTTACACCTGCTTATTTGGAAGATTATCGATTTAAAGAATTATCCGGTATTTCATTTGATAATATAAAAATATCTTTGTTTAAAAATAACAAGAAGGCAAAAGAGTTCACAGGCGATTTTCTGTTCACCCATGTAAATATTTCAGGTCCGGTTATAATAAATAATTCAAGATACATGGATGCAGGAGATATTTTAAAAGTTAATTTCACATCTTTCAATGAAGATGAATTCAAAGTATACTTCGAGAAATTGATTCTATCTTCTTCAAAATTAAGCATTAAAACGGCATTAAAGCAATTAAATCTGCCAAAGCGTTTTGTTGAAAAAATACTTGAAATAGCTGATGTTGATGAAAATTTGTCCTGCAGCCTGCTTAACAAAAGTTCAAGGAAATATTTAATTGAATTGCTTTCAATGCATTCTTTTAAAATTAAAAAGCTTGGAGACTATAATGTTGCCATGTCCACCAAGGGAGGAGTTTCAACTGTTGAAATAAATCAAAAAACCATGGAATCAAAAAAAATCCCCCGCCTATATTTTGCGGGGGAAGTATTGGACTATGACGGCGATACCGGAGGATTTAACATCCAAGGCGCTTTTTCAACGGCTAAATTAGCTGCGGATCAAATTAACAAAGCTTAATCCGACCAATCAGGGGACATTCCTAGGTGTGCCTCCGTACCTTATATTCATTTAATCCTTTCTTTTGCAGCATTTAATACAGCACCTATAATTATTGAATAAAGTGGTATCATGAAGAAGTTTGTCAGTATTCTTGCAGGCAGTGTAATCATAATTCCTATGCCGTATATGATGTATAAAAAGTAAGTGTTCAGAATTATTGATGTAATCAGCTGAGTAAAGCTTACTGCAAACACTATCTTTTTCATACTCATGTCCTTGTTTGCCGAGGTTATCTTAACCGGAATTATAAGGTAAATTGCAACAAGCAGGAAGAATCCGAATATATATATGGGATTTAACGGCTTCCCGCCGTACATTATCCCATTGTCAAATGTCAATAATCCATTAGCTATAAAAACTGAAACAAAACCAACAGACAATAAAGAAATAAAAATTGTATTTAATAAATTATAATTAATATTTCTTTTTAAATATTTAAATACAATTCCGGGCAAAAAACCGCTTAATCCGCTTACTAAGGTAAATCCCGGGAAAAAGGGACCGCTGGGTTTTGCAATAAAGTTAATTATGTCTGCTGCCGCTCCGGTTAAAAACCCTGCAAAGGGTCCTAAAATGATGCCCGAAAGCATCAGCGGAATTGATGCGAAGTTTATCCGAAGTGCCGGAATTCCCGCTAATGGAATATAAAGCTCAAACATAACTTTTAACACAAGGCTCATTGATATAAAAAGCCCTGCTCTCACAATCACCAATGATGTAAATTTTTGTGGCTCAGTATTACTTCTCATATTTCCTCCTTTGAGAGCAATACCTCCGCACAATATAGGAGTAACATAAGTTTCTCTAATACAGCGGAA
>ENA-UOOM01002820-UOOM01002820.1-fermentation-metagenome-genome-assembly--contig:-NODE-2820-length-13611-cov-3.698141_pt1 | contig 13611 bp, 10 predicted proteins | sample MGYA00245781_ERZ724031 | MGnify/ENA primary metagenome ERZ724031 (study PRJEB28704, sample SAMN03018317) | fermentation metagenome | biome: anthropogenic terrestrial biome; feature: soil; material... | reverse complement strand
ATGAGGGAGGGGTTGCATGGAACGATCCCGATATTGATGTAGAGTGGCCGATTTCGAAGGGGATGGAACTGATTATATCTGATAAGGATCAAAAATGGAGCAGCCTTAAGGAAATGAAGTAATAAAGCAGCGAAGGAATAATAGTGATATGGATGAAAATCAGGTACAAAAGCTGGATGAAGAGATTAGCAGTTTAAACAAATATATAAAAGAGTTGGAAGACAAAATAGTACAAAGCGAGATACAGATGAACAAACAGGATTCCTCTGAAAAGATATTGCTCGAACTTCTGAAAGAAAAAAATCAGAAACAGTCGGAAGTGGACGAGCTGCTGGAAAAGCTGATAGCCAAAGATGAAGAGGTTGTGAATTATAAAGCGATGTATGAGGACTATAAAGAGGCTGCAGAAGATCGTCTGGAAAGACTTCAGTTTTATGAAAAGAACAAACTGATAAGAATATTTTGTAGTGTTCATATCCGTGCGAAAAAAAAAGCGTGGAGGATAGATGTGAAAAGTCCTCATTCTTAGAGAAGTATTATTCATTATATTCGGAAGAAGAAAAAGAACGGTTTAAATTTTGCAGAGAGCAAATGCAGATTATGAAATACAGACCTTTGATTAGTATGGTAATACCTGTCTATAATACCGACCAGCATATGCTGGATGAACTGGTAATGTCCATGCAAGAACAAAGTTATGATAACTGGGAGATTTGTTTTGCAAATGGGAGTTATGAAAATAAGCGGCTGAACGCGGCACTGGCTTCATATGCAGCAGCAGATTCGAGGATTCATTACAAAGTTTTGGATAAGAACGGCGGTATTTCCTATAATACAAATGAGGCATTTGATCTTTCTCAGGGAGAATTTATAGGCATGCTTGACCATGACGATCTACTCACACCAAATGCTTTGGCGGAAGTCGTGATGGTGCTGAATGAAAATAAAAAATTGGATTTTATCTATTCTGATCAGGATAAAGTGAATGAGGACACAACATCCAGGTTCGGTATTCTGCATAAACCGGCATGGTCTATGGAAACACTGTATTCAGGAAATTATATCACTCATTTTTCTGTTATTAGAAGAAGCATTATAGAAAAGGCTGGATGTTGGGACGGTGATCTTGATGGTGCACAGGATTGGGATCTGTTTTTAAAAGTTACCGAAAAAACACAAAACATACATGCTATTCCCCAGGTACTTTATCATTGGAGAACTGCGTCTACCTCTACAGCTCTGTCCATGGATACAAAACAATATGCCCTGGATGCTCAGATTCGTAGTTTACAGAATCATTTTGACAGGATGGAATATCCCGCAGAGGCACATTTCACAAGTAAAAAGAAGCTAGAAATCCATATCAAGTGGAACAGCATCTGCAATCAGCAGGTATCAATTATTATATTTGATGAAAATGTCAATGAAAATTTGGACAGCTATATCCAGTTTATGTGGCTCGAATTAAAAGATAAGTTAAAAGAAGTCATATTGATTTCCGGAGATATGAAGCGGCTGGCAAAAGTAAAACAGGAATGTAAAAAAATACACACGAGGTGCAGAAACTATGCCGAGGCATATAATCTGGGCATCAGATTAAGTGCCGGTGAAATACTCATCTGTGCAACAGACAGAGCTGTGTCGGTCGATGTCAGAACATATGAGGAACTGGCACAGTGGGCCGTCCACCCGGAAATAGGTGTTGTAGGACCGAAGGTTCTTTATGGAAACCGCAAGGTCAATTCCATGGGAATTATACTGAACAGAGATATGCCCCGTTCTTTATTCCATAAATATAATAATTTCTCGGCAGTGGCTACTGCATTTGGAAATACAAGCTGGTATCGAGATGTAAATGCAATTGATTATTATTGTTTTGCTGTCGAAAAAAAGAAGATAAAGGAAATCGGTGTATTCAAGCCTGAATTGAAAAAAGTTGCAATGATCGAATATTGTCTAAGAACCAGAAAGAAATACAGAAATCTTGTAAATCCCTTTGCGATAGTACAATACAATGTAAACTATCCCAAAGATATTATGCGCAACTGCAATGAGGCATACATAAAATTGCTGGAAGAATATGATATGCCTGCAATTGATGCATATTATAATCCTCAATTTTATGAGATAGAAAAGCAGGCAAAAAAAAGAGTGGTTGTGTGGAAATAGTTGGAGGAAAAAATGTCACAGTATTTGCAAAATTTTAAAAAGTTTCAGCCTCTATTAAATGAGCTAGTGGCAAGAGATATTAAAATCAAGTATCGTCGTTCGGTACTGGGAGTTTTATGGACATTATTAAACCCGTTATGCATGATGATAGTACTTTCTGTTGTTTTTTCAAATTTATTTAAATTTGATGTAGAGAACTTTCCACTCTATATATTAAGCGGACAGGTTATCTTTAATTTTTTTTCTGACTCGACGACAAGCTCTATGTCAGCAATTATAAATAATTCTTCTTTAATCAAAAAAATATATGTTCCTAAATATCTTTTTGTATTATCAAGAGTTTTTTCCAGTTTCATTAATTTGCTGGCATCTTTTACGGCATTACTTCTTGTGATGGTAGCTACAAGAGCAGAGCTGCACTGGACTGTACTTTTGGTACCTGTACCTTTACTTTTACTGGTAGCTTTTTCTCTGGGTATAGGTCTTATATTATCGGCTATAACCGTGAAATTCAGGGATATTATGCATCTGTATTCTGTATTCACGACTGCATTGATGTACCTGACTCCGGTAATTTATCCGTTGTCTATCCTTCCGGATTGGCTGCTTCCTGTGGTGAAGTATAACCCCATCACAAATATATTGTTGATGTTCAGGGATGTTATGATTAACGACAGTGTTTTCAGCCTATCCTCCCTTCTGATTGCAGTGCTGGAAGCAGTGATAGCGCTGTTCATCGGATTGAGGGTATTTTACAAACATCAGGATGAATTCATTTTGAATATTTAGGAGGGCAAGAATGGATAAACCAACTGTTATCAAAGTGGAACATGTATCGATGAAATTTAATTTGTCTTCGGAAAAATTTGATAGTTTCAAAGAATATGTGATCAAGAGTATAAAAAAACAGGTTTCTTTTGATGAGTTTTGGGCATTGAAGGATGTTTCTTTTGAAATTTTTAAAGGGGATTCTCTGGGTTTGATAGGATTGAACGGAAGCGGAAAGAGCACCATGCTCAAAACGATTGCGGGAGTGCTGAAGCCGACGAAAGGGTCAGTGGAAGTGCAGGGGACGGTTGCCCCCCTGATTGAGTTGGGTGCAGGGTTTGATATGGATCTGACTGCAAGGGAAAATGTTTTTTTAAATGGTGCCCTTTTAGGATATCCCCGGGAGGAGATGGAAAACTATTATGAAGACATTGTAGAGTTTTCCGAATTAAAAGACTTTATGAACGTACCTGTGAAAAATTTTTCCTCGGGTATGGTATCAAGACTTGCATTTGCCATAGCGACTATCGGCACACCGGATATTCTGATTGTAGATGAAGTGCTCTCTGTGGGTGATTTTCTCTTTCAGCAGAAATGTGAAGAGAGAATCAGAAACATGATGAAGAATGGCACAACTATTTTGTTTGTCTCCCACAGTATTGACCAAGTGAGAAGTTTGTGCAACAAGATTGTGTGGCTTGAGCATGGACAGGTAAGAATGTTCGGCGATGCAGCGGAGATTTGTGATCAGTATAGTCAATTGTAGCGAGAGGTTTTTAGAATGAAAAAAAAGATAGGTTTTGTAATTGCCGGGATTATCATAGTATTGTTTATATTCTGGTATGCGCATATAGCAAAGGCTAATATAATATATGACAAAAGTATAGATACAAGTGATTATAGAAGTACTGATTCCTTTATAGATGAGAAGATAAGTCAGGAGTTTCGAACTGATGAGGAAAGCATAGACGGAATCAGTGTAAAATCCAGAATCACAGGAGAACCCTATAATGTGATGGTTTCCTATAGTTTGGCAGATACAGAATCAGGCGAAATAGTTGCCCGGGGCACAGAAAATGCTGCAAACATTGCAAACAGTAAGTTCCATAAGTTTGAATTTGCAGACAAGGTTGAAGGAACAAAAGGGAAGCGTTTCAATTTTATTTTAGAGGTCTTTGGTGAGGATAATGAAAACCATATTGCTTTCTGTTATGAAGATAAAACAGAAATGAGTACGAGGCTGACCATCAATGATACGGTTCAGGATGGAACTCTTATTTTAAAAACTATTACAAATCGTTTTGATATAGAGACTTTTGTAGTTCTTTTATTGTTTATTGCCTATATCATTGTGTTTATGAAATTTCTGTACAAGTTGTTTAAGTAAATTGTTGGAGAGAATACAGATGTCTAAGATTAGAAAAGGAATGAAAATCTTTATCCATCAGGGACCGGCAGGAGTTGTCCATAAGCTGAAGAATCACCATGAATCAAAAGTTAAGGAAGAAAAGTACAAAGCACGAGCCAAAGGCTTTCACCTTATTTCAGATGAGGAACGGATCCGGCAGAAGAAGGTGCATTTTCAGGATAAGATAAAGTTCAGCGTGATTACACCGTTGTATAATACCCCGGAAGAATACCTTCTGGAACTTCTTCATTCCCTGGTAAAGCAGACATATGTGAACTGGGAGTTATGTCTGGCTGACGGCAGTGATTTACAGCACGGATATGTGGGCGAGATATGCAGAGAATGGGCAAAGAAGGATTCCAGAATTATCTATAAAAGATTACAGGAAAACAGAGGCATATCAGAAAACACGAATGTTTGTATAGAGCTGGCTTCAGGAGAATATTTGGGACTTTTAGATCACGATGATATCCTACATGAATCGGCATTATTTGAGATGCTGACAGCAATTCAAAAGACAGGGGCAGATTTTTTATATTCAGATGAAGTGAAATTTTCAGGGAGTATCGAAGCTGCCGCTGATTTTAATTTCAAGCCCGGCTTTGGGAAGGATGAACTCAGGTCCCATAATTACATTTGTCATTTTACTGTTTTTAAAAGGGAACTTCTGGAAGGTGAGGAAACGTTTTACAGACCTGCGTTTGATGGCAGCCAGGATCATGACATGGTCTTAAGACTGACGGAAAAAGCAAAGTGTATCAGACATGTGCCAAAGGTACTATATTATTGGAGAGTTCACCCTAATTCTGTTTCTATGAATCTGGATTCTAAAAGATATGCAGTAGATGCTGCGATTCGTGCCGTCTCCGAGCAGCTTGTCAGGAGCGGGGAAAAAGGGAAAGTGAAAAGTAATCTTCCTTATCAGACGATTTACAGGATTCAGTATGACTTTGACAGCAAGAATAAAGTAGCTGTTCTGGTTCATGATATAGAATCAGAGGAAGAATATAGTGAAACGGTAAAAGTACTCAAGGAACATATATCTTATAAGAATACTTTCATCATACCGGTCTGGAAGGATACTTATGAAACAGATGGACAGGCCCTTAACAGGGTGATAGCTAAAACAAAATGTAATTTCTTTGTATTGCTGGATTCCCACTGTGTGCCCAAAAACAAGGGCTGGATAGAGGAGATGTTAATGTTTGCACAGCGCAGGGATGTGTTTGCAGTGGGAGCAAAAGTGCTTTACAAAGATAACACGGTCTGTTGTGCCGGGATTGCCCTTAGTGAGCCAGAGCCTTTAAAAATAAGATTTCTGTGTGAACATGGCAATAATGAGGAACAAGGATATGAAGCTATGCTCCGTTATGTTAGGAATACAACGGCGGTGTGGAAAGGCTGCTGTATGATAGAGAAAAGTAAATTGTCTGAGACTGGCAACTTTGAAGAGCATATACAGGGGTACGAAGACATTGATATCTGTCTTCGTGCGGATGAACAAAAGTTCTGGAACGTGTGGACCTGTTTTGCCGAAATGATTTATTTAAAGCCGGACTGCAAGTCGGCTTACGCAGAGGGTGATATAGAAGGGTTTAGCCGGAAATGGAAAGAGCGCCTGAAAGAGGGCGACCAATATAGTCATTTGAGATTAGTGGAACTTGGATTGATATAAAAGAACTCAGCAGGAGGATACTATGTCAGAGTTAAAGACATTGGCGGAAAAAACGGTTCGCACATTAAAAGAAGAGGGACCAGCCAGCTTCGGTCGTAAGGTCAAGAATTACATTCATACAACCAGTGTAGCAGGAAAAGATGCAAAGTATAAGGTCTTTAAAGATGTACTTTTTATTAATGGATGTGATGAAAGTGTTCCTCACCCTGCAAGGTATCGTGTCACTCATCAAAGAGAGCAGTTGGAAGCTAACAGTATATCCAGCAGCGAAGTATATTATGTTAATCTTCAGCTGAATCAGGTGAGATTCTACAGAACCTTTATTTTTTTCAGATGCCCTTACACGGATACAATTGGAGAATTTATAAAACTTGCCAAATCTTTAAACAAGAAAGTTTTGTTTGATATTGACGATTTGGTGATAGACACAAAATATACCGATACCATTAAATATTTAGACTCTATGTCCAAAGAGGAGAGAGAATTATATGATGACGGTGTTAACAGAATGGGGAAGACCCTGAAGCTATGTGATGCTGCCATTACAACCACGGAACGGTTGGCAGAAGAGTTGGATCATTATGTACAAGAGGTGTTCATCAATAGGAATACTGCGTCGGAAAAAATGTGCAAATTGTCAGCCCAAGCACTTAAAAATAAAAAAACTGACAATGAGTATGTAAAAATGGGTTATTTCAGTGGAAGCCTGACACACAATGATGATTTCCTGTTGATTTTACCTGCGGTAAAAAAGATTATGGAACAGTATGAGTCTGTGCAGCTTCACGTAGTTGGCCAACTAAATCTGCCGGCGCCTTTGGAATCTATGCGCAGCAGGATTGTTGCTCATCCTTTTGTGGATTGGCAGAAGCTGCCTCAACTGATTTCAGAGGTGGATATTAATCTTGCGCCTCTGGAAGAAAGTATTTTTAATGAAGCAAAATCAGAGAATAAATGGGTGGAGGCAGCTCTGCTAAAAGTTCCCACTGTAGCAAGCAATGTGGGGGCATTTGAGAAAATGATTGAGCATAATGTAACCGGTCTTTTATGCACAGGGGAAGAGGAGTGGGTATCCACTTTGGGGCACCTGATTGAAAATCCCAGAGAGCGGAAAAGGATTGGAGAAAGTGCATATCAGTATTGTGTGAAACATTGTGTCACAATCTACACAGGGTTTCCATTGAAACGCTTCATCCAGAGATATACAACAACAAATATTGCATTTGTCCTCCCCTCTATGAAAATTAGTGGAGGGATCATGGTTGCGCTGCGTCATGGGATAATACTGCAGGATGCAGGAGTCGATGTTGTATTGTTAAATGTTGATTATAAGTCCGAATGGTGTGAATATGAAGGTCATAAAATTCCAGTACTCGGACAAAACGGGAAAATGCTGGAGGGAAGATTTGATAAAGTGGTTGCGACTATGTGGCCCACGGTATCTTTTTTGGAGAACTATCCGAATATTGGACAAAGATATTATTTAGTTCAAAATTTTGAAACAGATTTTTATGAGCCGGGAGACATTCTTAAGATTCGTGCCAATTCCAAATACTCACCGATAGTTCCTGTAAAGTTTATTACCATATCAAAATGGTGCCAAGAATGGCTTCAGGAGCGTTTTGGACATGAAACGCTATATGCTCCCAATGGAATTGATCAGTCGACGTTTCCGCATCTGAAACGGGATTTTTCAGGGAAGATAAGGATTCTTATTGAAGGAGACTGCGGGGTTTATTATAAAAACGTTGATGAGAGCTTCCGGATTACAAATGCATTGAATCCGGAAAAATTTGAAGTGTGGTATATGTCCTACAGCGCAGAGCCTAAAAGCTGGTATCGTGTGGATAAATTTCTTCATCAGGTGCCCTACGAAAAGGTTTCTGAAGTCTATGCCCAGTGTCATATTTTGCTGAAAACCAGTTTCCTGGAGAGCTTTTCTTATCCTCCGTTGGAGATGATGGCTACAGGCGGATATGCTGTGGTTGTGCCCAATGATGGAAACAGAGAATATCTTAGAGACAATGAGAATTGTTTGTTGTATCCTTTAGGTGAGACTCAAAAAGCAATAGAAGCAATCCATAAGATATGTGTGGATGAAAGTTTGAGAAAAAGGTTATATGAAGGCGGCCTACAGACTGCAAAAGCACGGGACTGGGAAAAAATCCAAGGAGAAATATTAGAGTTGTATTTGGAAGAAAACAGGGATTAAATGATGAATGGTATTCGCAAGGTATGGGAATTTTATAGAAAACATGGTGTAAGGCTTTTGCTGCTAAAGCTATTCCGGAATTACCAGTCCCCCGGTATTTCATATGTAGAGTGGAGACAAATTCACGGGCATACAGAGACAGAAAGGGAAGCCCAGAGGCAGTATCAATTTTCAAATTCGGCATTGATCAGTATTGTAGTGCCAGTATTTCATACCCCGGAAAGGTTTCTGAGAGAAATGCTTGAGTCTGTACAACTGCAGACTTATTCAAATTGGGAACTGTGCATAGCTGATGGAAGTGAATCAAATACTGTTGAAAACATTGTCAGAAGGTATGCAGTGAAGGATTTGAGAATAAAATACAGACATTTGGAGAAAAATTTGGGAATTGCAGATAATACAAATGCCGCTTTAGAGATGACAAAAGGAGAGTTTATAGGCTTTCTGGATCATGACGATGTCCTGGATGCTGGTGCACTTTTTGAGGTTATGAAAGTCATTGAAAAGGATTCCAGAACAGACATGATTTATACGGATGAGGATAAGGTTTCTACGGATTTGTCCGAGTATTTTGATCCTCATTTCAAACCGGACTATAACAAAGAACTTTTGCACTGGAATAACTATATATGCCATTTTCTTGTTGTAAAGCGCAGTGTGATTGATCGGGTTGGGAATATCAGTGTAAAGCATGAAGGGGCTCAAGATTATGATTTTATATTGCGATGCTCTGAAACCGCGGAAAATATAGTGCATATTCCCCGTGTGCTATATCACTGGAGAACCCATCAGGCTTCTACGGCGGTGAATCCTCAAAGTAAATTGTTTGCTTATGAGTCAGGAAAAAGAGCAATACAGGAACATTTGAGTCGAACAAATGAAAATGCATTCGTGGAACATGGAGTTGGCTATGGATTTTATAATGTCAGTTATCAGGTTCAAAATCAGGAAATGGTGGATATCTTTGTTCTCGACAATCACAAGGTTTCTAATCCCAGTCGGGTAAAAAAATGTGTGAAAAGTATACGTAAAACAAACAATTACTCTAACTATAATGTACATGTTGTGGGTGATTTTAATAAAATTTGTTGGGATACAGTTACAAGCTCGTACGTTGTTTTTATAGATAGCAGTCTGACGAGTATTTCAGAAGAGTGGATAGAAAGTCTGCTTGGCTGCTGTCAGAGAAATTATGTCGGCGCAGTTGGCGGCAAAATATATAGTGCTAATGATACAATCTATCATGCGGGAATTATTTTAGGTATGAATGGATATGCATTTGAGGGATTTCCAAGAGAAAAAAGCGGGTATTTTCACAGAGAAAGTCTTGGACAGAACTTATCAGCTGTTACATGGCAGTTTATGATGGCAGAGAAAGATGTTATTGGAGATATTGTACAGAAGGCAGGGGGATTTCCCGATGACGAAGTTGACCTTTGTAGAGAAATTGCAGCTCGGGGCAGGGCAGTGATATACAATCCGAATGTGGAGGCAAAGCAAATTTTTAGAAAAAGAATTCTGAAAAAGGATGAGATACAAAATGAGAAAGCAGTTGGAGTAAAAAAAGTCGAAGATCCCTGTTATAATCAAAATTTGTCTTTGAGAAGTCCCGGGTATTACTTACAAAAATAGAAAGTTAAATGAGAAGCTTAAGATATACTTTAGATGATTAGCATATTTCGGAGGAAGAGGACAATAATGATTCACAATGTATTTAACAAACATAAGAAAGAAGCAGCAGCGACTCTCATTTTTGTGACTGTGCTCATAATGCTCCTTATTGTAAAAATGCCTGTAAGCCAGGCCGTCGTGCAGATTCAGTTTGACCAGTTTTATGAGAATCGGGAGGTAAAAATACACTATACTCCAAAGGGCAGCAGTCAGGAAAACGTAATAACAGAGACGACAGGAAGTAATCAGGTGGCATCATTTATAAATGAAGAATATTATCAGTTGGACAGCCTGGAGATAGAGTACGATTCGGAAAGTCAGGATGATGCAATCAATCAAATGTTGTTTTCATTTCGTGGCAAAGTAAATGGTGAGATCAAAGAAAATGAAATTTATGAAGGGGCAGAAGTTCAGTACAATACTGGCGTGGCTTCCGTTAAATTGTCTGAGACAGGCTTGTCTGAGTATAATAAGATATTTACAGATGACTGGCGTCTTAAAGTTGAACTAGGAAGCATCTTTCTTGCAGTATATGTGTTTTTTTTGCTGCGTCATTTGCCCATGGCTTACTGGCGCAGATTTGGAGGAAAAGGGCTTTTTATTTTTGTGGCAGTTACTTTATATTGTGTGGTTTCCCTCATTTCCTTTAAGGAACTTAATCATTCTGCCAGCAGACAAAATTTATATATTAAGAGTAGTAAGGTGAGTGATAAACTTGAAGTGGATGAAAAATATAAACAGTCTTTTACAGGTAAAGAGGACATACAGGGAGTGTCAGTAAAGTGTGGGACATATGGAGCCAATCTGACAGGGAACTATGTATTCCGATTATATCAAGGGGAGGAACAACAGCCAATATTAACTAAGACAGTTAGCGGGAGCATTTTGAAAGATAATGCGTTTCACGACATTTACTTTGATGAAATAGACATTCAAGAAGGGCAGACTTATTATTTCTCTATTACTTCGGAGCAGTATTATGACGGAGAATCACTGTCTTTATATATGGGAGATGGTGACATTTATCAGGGGGGACAAGTATATGTAGATGGTTCCTCTGTAAATGAGGATATTGTTTTTCAGACTTTAGGGGCTGGACCAAATCGCTTCCTAATCGTGTGGGGATGCTTTACTATGCTTTATTTCTGCATATTACTCGTTCTAGTTTGGAAATCATATCATATAAAGAAAACAACAGTTATAAGAATTATTTATATGTTTGCAGTTTTATTTGCCTTAGTCAAATTAGGTACTTACCTTAAACATTTTGATGTATCAATATATGATGAACTGGCGCAAATATCATATGTGGCTTATATGGAGGAGCATCCGGAAGTTATCATACCCGATTTTTCTGATGTTCATCTTCTGATGCCATATAATGATGAAAAACAAGAGGAAGTATATAATAATTTAAAAGCTTTAACTTTGAACAAAGATGGAAAATATGTGGGCAAAGACAGTGGCATTATAAATTATTTGGGGCATCCGCCGTTTTATTATCATTTGATGAAATTAGCAGATGCTGTTGATGTTCAGGGAGACGAGATTATAATAGATGTTGTAAAGCTGAGGGTATTTAATATAGGTCTTGTCATGGCAGCGTTGTGTCTGATGTTTTATATTGGTTATACAAGAATAAAGAAGAACCCTGTCGTGCACTTGGTATTTACTTCCACAATTTTGGCGATGCATGCAATGTTTTACGTGGGGGCATCGGTAAATAATGATAATTTGACTTTATTAGGGGTTACAATCTTTATACTGGGTGCTCTTAGATATGTGGAGAAAAAATATACGACAGGTACATATTTTATAGTATCTTTGGGACTTATACTTTCACTCTGGGCCAAGATGACAGCGGGGTTAATGTGTGTTGTAGCTGCTATTGTATTAGTAAGCCTGACGTTCTATAAGGAGAAATCGGCAAAATCTCTCTTTAACAAAAGGTTTTGGCTTTCCCTGCCTATATATTTGCTTGGAGGATCATATTTTATATATCTTTTGATTGTGGAGGGAACAGTACAGCCTTCGTTGGCGAGTTTTGCTGGACATCAGTATAAATTAGCTGCTATGGTGTATACCTCCCCGGAAAATCGGACAGTACATTCCCTGCTGGGATTTTTGCGGCAGTTTTTCATTCATTTTTTATCTGCTTGGACAGATGGCATTCCTGGAACAGTAGGAGGGCTGTTTAGTATAAGTCGAATTGGAAATTGGATTATAACTATCTTACCTTTTGCCCTTTTCAGTAGAAAGCATCGAGGAAAAACAGAAGGGCGGGAAAGAATGTATTTTTCGCTTTTTGTAGGAATACTTTTCACAGTTATACTTCAGTTCCTGCGTGGATACCGTGATTTTCAGTTTGTATCGGGACATGCAAGTACCCAGAGCAGATATTATCTGTGTATGGCATTATTTTTTGGATTGACAGCAGCTTACTTTCTGGAGAAGCTATGTGAAAAGAAGGAAAATATCGTCAAGCTTCAATTAGGTAACTTTCGGATTTGCTTAACCGGAGAGAACGTTGCAGTGCTGTTGGGGGGCATATTGTCTGCTATATTATTTTACAGTGGCTTTATAAGCTCTATTGTGCATACAATGCTGTATCCTTTTTAGCATTATATGAAGAACATAGAAATTCACAGATGGGGAAAGGAAATATGATGAAGGCTACAATTGTTATTCCAAACTACAATGGGAAACACTTTATGGAACCTTGCCTGGAATCTCTGAAAAAACAGACTTTGAAGGATTTTAAAATCCTTGTGGTGGATAATTGCTCTACTGATGGAAGTTTGAAGTACATGCAGGAAAATCATCCTGATATTGAATTGATATCCTTAGATAAGAACTATGGATTTAGCTATGCAGTGAACGTGGGAATCAAGCGTTCATATACTCCATATGTCATTCTGTTGAATAATGATACTGTTGTGGATGAACATTATGTAGAAGAAATGGTAAAGTCAATAGTGCATAAAAAAAATATTTTTTCAGTCAGCAGCAAGATGATTCAGATGTATCACCCAGAATTGATTGACAGTGCTGGAGATTTATACACCCTTGTAGGCTGGGGGGTATGCCGGGGTGTTGGAAGAAGTGTGAGAAATTATACAAAAAAAGACCGGATATTTTCTGCCTGTGCGGGAGCTGCTATTTACTGCAGAGCTGTTTTTGAAGAAATTGGGTATTTTGATGAGACACATTTTGCTTATCTGGAAGATATTGATATAGGGTATCGTGCCCAAATTCATGGGTATGAAAATATGTACTGCCCAACAGCCCTTGTATATCATGTGGGCAGCGGAACAAGCGGGTCCAAGTATAACTCATTCAAAGTAAAACTTTCATCCAGAAACAGCGTGTACTTAAATTATAAGAATATGCCGGCGCTGTTGCTTTTAATAAATGCAATTCCTTTGCTTGTTGGGTATGGAGTGAAATATATGTTCTTTTGCCGGATTGGTTTCGGCCGTGATTATCGTGAAGGGATCGCGGAGGGCCTTCGTACATTATCAAAATGTAAAAAAGTGGGGTTCAGGACAAGAAATATAGGAAATTATTTAAAGATAGAGTGGCAGCTATTTGTAAATACCTTGCTGTATTTTGGGGACTGGGTAAAAAGAAAGTCGTCGGCTGGGGTTTCTTGATTTGTATTCATACATGTGATAAAATATCTAAAAGAAAGATCAGATACTTTATCTA
>ENA-UOOM01002819-UOOM01002819.1-fermentation-metagenome-genome-assembly--contig:-NODE-2819-length-13612-cov-3.229254_pt1 | contig 13612 bp, 26 predicted proteins | sample MGYA00245781_ERZ724031 | MGnify/ENA primary metagenome ERZ724031 (study PRJEB28704, sample SAMN03018317) | fermentation metagenome | biome: anthropogenic terrestrial biome; feature: soil; material... | reverse complement strand
GACATTTATTGTCGCCTATTCCATCCCATGACTGAAGTCACGGGAATTCCGGCCCGGATTCATTAAAAATACTGCCCTCACCATTTAATTGCCTATGCTTCATTTTTTCACGTCCTTATATAAGCTATCAATAACATATCACATTTTTTCTTTTTTAGCAAGAGTTTGACAGTAATTTGACAGTAAAAGTGGTGAGGTAGTATAAGGAAAGAAGGTAAAACATAGGGTTATTTATGGAGAATTAGAATTATATTCGTTTTGTTTTTTATATAAAAAGATCCCCAAGAACCGCATGAGCGCTGAATTCTTGGGGATTAAAATGTTGGAGGCGTCACCCAGATTCGGACTGGGGATGAGGGTTTTGCAGACCCTTGCCAATATGTCTGTTCTTTGGCTTATATACTGCATTTATACGGTGTGCTATATTATTTTTGACAGTAAAAAGACAGTAATTATTATTTGGCGTATTCTAATTTTTTTTCGTGTTTATCTATCCAACTTGACAACTTACCTTTGTCTATATACCATTTATTGAATATTTTTAATGATGGAAAAGTTTTTGCTTGAATAAGTTTATATGCTGTATTTTCGCTACAATGTAAATAGTATATCAGTTCTTTTACTGTCATAAGTTCTGGTAAAGAATTTTCCGTATGCTTCCAACCTTTCTTTTTATATGAGGGTATAGTCGATTATGGCTATACCCTATTTTTTTTCGATTGCTTAATAAAAGAGCAGTTTTATATAGTTACATTGCTTTCTGTCTTTTAAAATCTTTATATAATTCAGTTTCTTTCTTATTACGCATTGCTATCGCTTCTTCTTTGTTTTTACTTTTTCCTATATGTATATGTTCATTATTAAACCATATTTCAGCTTCCCAACATTTAGTTTTATTATTATATCGGACTCCTTTTGCTCCACTTTTATTATTTATTGCAAGTTTTAAATTTTTTTGATTTTCAATGTGTGAACATAATCTTAAATTACTCTTACGATTATTAAATGGATTTCCGTCTATATGATCCACCTCAATTTCAGGAGATTCATTTAATATGTTCATAATATATCTATGCAATTTGAATGTTTTATTTTGTTTGTCATGTGAACAAACTCGATAATAATTACCGTTAGCATATTGAATAAACCATTTATATTTTTTACATCTTTCTACATCTTCTAAATCAATTGGTATATAACATACTCCAAGTTTAGAATTTTTAATAACAATTTCTGCGTAATCATCATAAATAATATACTTGTTTTTATCAAATCTTGTCTCTTTTAAAATATAACCATGTTTTCTAATTTGAGAATAATGTCTTTTGCAATATCCTTTAACATATGCATCAGAATTACATCCTTCTACAATACATTTCTTTTTAATTTTTTCTTTCATTAATTATTTGTGCTTCCCATTCCTCCGTTTCTAATCTGTTTAGAATCTTGTTCATCGTCAAATGTAATACCAAACTGGACAAATATTCCCTGACATAGTTTGTCATTCGCTTTAATATTCACGTCTATATCATGTTTACAATCATTCGTTAGTTGTACGAAAATATGTCCTTCATTGTCTGAACTATAGTAATCCTTATCTATTACACCTATTTCATTGTCAAGTTGTAATCTATATTTAAACCCAAGGCTGCTACGTGGAAAAATTAAAAGTACCCATCCATCATTCATTTTAACTCTGATCCCGGTTGGAATTTTAATAGATTGCCTTGGTCTTAGTTTAAAACTAAGAGGAGATCTAAAATCATATCCTGCGGAATCAAGTGTAGCCCTTTTGGGCAATCGAATATGATTATAAATATTGGCAATATCGTTATCTGAAATATGTTTTATAAAATTTACATTTTGAAATGTATTTTTCCAATCATTTGAGAATTGTTTTAAAGATACTTTTTCAAATTGTCCTATATTATTCAATTAGTTATCTCCTTTGATCCACATGCCAAGCGGACAAATATCAAGATTAGAATCTTCAAATTCATCACAGCATTTGTTTTTGCAGTTATATTTAATACCTGCATCAATTTCTATTACAGGACAAAATCCACCAGCCTTAGCAATCTGTTTACGAGCTTTTTTGCGTACTGATTTGTCAGGATTTAACACAATCGACATTTGATTAATTTAACTCCTTTTCTTTGTATAATATAACTTTGTTTTGTTGAAGTGATTTTTGAACATCAATGATTCTTTGGTTTGATGAACCACGAAATTTAAGATTCATATCTTTTAGTGATTCAACAAATCGTCCATCAACCATAATGTCACATTGACTAATAATGTATTGTCTGCGAAGCATATCATAATGTCTTGAATTAAATATCGAATCGAAAGTATAACCAGAATAAAGCCATATTTTTTTATCAGGATATTGTGATTTAATGATTTTGCATAAATCTGAAATTCCATCTAAATTTTTGTCATACAATGGTTCACCGCCTAAAAGTGATACCCTTGTTATATATGGTTTTTTAACGAAATTAAGGAATGTATTTTTTGTTGTATCATTCCATTCCTTTCCTTTATCGTAATTCCATGTTTCTTGATTAAAACAATTACTGCAATGGAAGGGGCATCCCTGAACAAACAAGGATACTCCAACTCCTTCGCCATTGCTAATATCCATTTTTCTCATCTGTGCGTATTTAATTATTGTCACCTTCAACTGCATGGTCATCAAGGTGTACATATCGTTCCGCTATTTCTTGTGTCCTACCCTGATTCCAAAAATTAGTTCCAATATATCCACATGTACGTCTTGCGACATTCATAGTATTATGATCTCGATTTCCGCAATTAGGACATTCCCAAATTAATTGTCCACCCTCATCAATAATTTTAATTTCACCACTATATCCACATTTTTGGCAATAATCTGATTTAATATTTAATTCTGCATACATGATATTATCATAAATAAATTTAACAACCTGTAATACAGCAGGAATATTATGTGTTAAATTTGCACATTCAATATAACTTATGCACAAAGTTTTTTAATTACGTATTGTGAAATATTTTGTTTTGTGAAATAATCTATATTTTCTGTATATTTTATTTGTTTTTGTAATTCTTTGTCATTCATAAATTCTTTAAACAAATATTTTTCAGCTATTAATCTTGCATATACAGCATTATGCTTATCTTTCCAACGTCCTAAATGCCATTTTTTATATTGACATCTTATTTCAGCATCCCATGTATTCCTATTTTTATCATAATAGACACCAATGAAATTACTGGTATTATTACTTATGAATGATTTATTTAATGTATTTTGTGCTTGTGTACAAATACGCAAATTACTTTTGCAATTATTAAATGGATTTCCATCAATATGATCTACAATTGTATTTGCGTCTTCATTTGTGTCAATATCTAAAATAACATGAGACAAATCACGACATTTTTTGTTTTTATTTTTCATATGATATGGTAAACCAGTAACAACGTGTTTATGACTAATTCTCCATTTTTTGTATTTAACTTTTTTTATATCATCTGTATCAATAAAAAATTCTCCATTTTTAATATTTTTTTGATTATATAAATTAAATATTGCCATATCGTTTTTAATAATATAATCATTTAAATCATTATTTGTTCGTTGGATGTTGTCTAAAAATTTACCATATTTTAATAGCTGATGCATATGCTTATTACATAAAACATATCCATTTAATTTAATTTTATGTTTCATAATTCTTCCACAAATTTCACATTTATACATAATTAATTCCTTTCGACTATATCTTATAAAGGGAGATTAGTTCCTCCACTCCTTACTTGTGCGCTTCGTATAGTCCCCAATCTCTATACTACAATTAGTCTGTACACCTTACTTTATATACTAAAGTCTTGGCACGGTATTACTTTTATTTAAAGATTCACCGTTAGCAGATTTCACCACACCCTTAGGGAAGGTTCACACAATTTAAGGTGGCTACATAAAGAATAAATTAAATACAACCACCTGGACTAAGTTTCTGAAATTCACTTTCAATTGCAAGTTTATCAAATGGATCAATTTTTTCAAATACAGGAATATGATAACTATTTGTCACGTAATTTTTATCTGTGATTCCTTTTATTTTACCAAATCTACTTTGTAAACATTTAGCAAATTTATATGTTGTGGATTCAATTGGAGTACCATATAAACTATAATCAATATTTTCTTTTGATTTCCATTCAGTACATTTGTTATTTAATGCTCGCATAATTTTTAGTCCAAACTCTTTGCCTTTTGGTTGTGTATGTGATTCTCCTGTCATGTATTTTACGCATTCATAAAGCCCTGCATAACCGAGGGAAATTGTTGAATAACCATCATAAAGTAGTTTATCAATTGTCTCTCCTTTTTTTAATCGTGCAAAAGCTCCGTATTGCCAAATAATAGGTGCTACATCAGATTTTGTTCCTTTAAGTCTTTCTGTGCGGCATTGTAATGCCTTATGGCAAAGTTCAGTACGCTCATCAAATAATTTCCAAAATCTATCAAAATTTCGACCAGAAGAAAGTGCAATATCAGGTAGATTAATTGTCACAACACCTTGATTAAAACGTCCGTAATATTTATGTCCTTTTACGTAATTATTACAATTAGATATATTTTCAATTGTTCTATCTGGTGTTAAGAATGACCTACAACCCATGCACGGATAACATTCGTTTTTGTTTTCCAACATAATCTTTTCAGAAATATAATCAGGTACAAATCTTTTAGCTGTACATTTGGCAGCAAGTTTTGTTAAATACCAATATTGACTATTTTCATGAATATTATCTTCTTCCAATACATAAAGGAGTTTTGGAAATGCTTGTGTAACATATACGCCAGATTCATTTTTTAGTCCTAAAATACGTTGTTTAAAAAACTCTTCTGTAAGCATAGCCACTTCTTTTTTGTATTTTGGATTTTCATTAAGATACATAAAAACCGAGAGAAAAGGTGATTGTCCATTGGTGGTACTCATTGAATTTACTTGATAATTAAATGTTTGTACGCTATCTTCAATTTCCTTTTGTAAATCTTCCTTGGCATATTTTTCTGTATCTGCTTTATCAAAATTACGTTCAGAATATTTTTTTATGTAACGATTATAACTACTCCTAACAAATGGTGCTAAATGCGTTAGTGTAATTGTACATCCACCATATTGTGAACTTGCTACTGCTGTAATAATTTGTGTTGCAATAGTTACTGCAGTAATTAATCTATGGGGTTTTTCAATCATGACACCATTAATAACAGTACCATTTTGTAACATATCTTCAAGATTAATTAATGAGCAATTTGTAAGAGCATTTTGTGCGAAATAGTCAGCGTCATGAAAATGAATGATTCCCTTTTCATGTGCTTCTAAAACATCAGGTGGTAACAAAAAACGTTTAGTAATATCAGTACTCGTAATTCCTGCAAGATAATCTCTTTGAACCGTCACTACGTTTGCGTTTTTATTAGAGTTTTCATTATTCCAATAATCATTATTTCCATTTAAAAGTTCAAGAATAGATTTATCTGTTGTATTACTTTCTCTAACTAACCCCCTTTTATAACGATACTGTACATATTCTTTCGCAACATCCTTTCTACTTGTTGTCATAAGTTTTTTTTCAACTAAATCTTGAATTTCTTCAACAGATAAATCTTTATTGATCTTTTCTATAGAATTTGCAATCTTTTCAGCTATTGAGTTATCTATTCCTTTTTTAGTTCTTTTCATAGCTTTTTCAATAGCGTTGATAATCTTTGTTTTATCGAAATTTACTATTCTTCCGTCTCTTTTAGTTACTTTATTCATTAATAGCCTCCTATTTTGATAATTCTTCGATTTGTTCCCTTGCATGAATCAAACGTATAATCTCATCAAACACTTCTGACCAATTATATACTCTAAGCATCCCTTCTTTCATTGCGTTAATATTGCGATTATAAGGCATATCAAATAGAATTTTATGATATTTACCTCCAACAAGTTGTTCAGCTTTATCATCAATTAGCACATCACAATTTAACATTTGCTTTTTACTTATTATGTAGATATTTTCTTGTCTAATCCATGGAAATGTTCGTTTCATATATTTATATTTTTTATAAATTAGATTAGGAGGACAAACAGTTGCAACAAATAACTCTACATTTGGATTCATTGATAGCATTTTTGTATAACTTTGACTATCTTCAACGGGCCATACATCATCATATAGTTCTTCTGCACTCCATAATCGTTTTGCTAAGGCTTTAAATTGTTTTGGTACTACTTTTGTGGTATCATAATTATTTAAATCTTTGGGCTGAAGATGTTCTCCTGTGTATTCATTAAATAAATCACAATAACGAACTTCAGTAGATACAAGTACAGAATCAAAATCTGAACAAACTTTCAATGGTTGTTTAAGTAATATATTTTGTCACGTCCTTTCACAAGCCTGAATATAATTCCAAATATCTTTTACGCATTTATTTAAATTATAATTAGTAATAATATAATCAGCTAATTTTTCCGCGCCATAAAATTCTTGTTTATCATTTGCTAATCGTCTTGCAATATCTAATGGTTTATCTCCACGTTCAATCATTCTCATATGACAATAATCTTCAGGCGCAGTAATAAATATAACCTTATGTTGTTTGTTGCCTTTGTATGCTTTTTTAAAAAATCTTATACCGGCAGGATCTATCACATATAAATCATTTTCTTCAATAGAAGATGATGGTACACCATATTCACACGAATCAAATTTTGTATATGCGACGAGTTCATTCCGAATAGCGTCAAACCCTCGTTGATTTACAAAAATATGAGTGTTGCCCTCCCCATGCCGTCTTTTTCTTGTTGTATATGAAATCACTTCTGACAATCCATATCGTTTACACAGTTCATATGCAACAGTAGTTTTACCACTTCCAGATGGGCCAACAAGCAGATAAATATTACGAATTTTTATCATCTCCATTACAATAAAATAAAAGTTCCTCTGAATATGGTAAATTGTGACACCAATTAATAAAATCAGTTGACCATTCCTTCAGTCGATGATGACTTCTTGTTCTAATCATGTTTCTAATATTTTCATAATTCATTGTGATTGTACGTTTCTGCTTAAATGATTCTGGAAGAGCTTGCTTTAACTTTCTAAAGTCATTTATTTCTTTTGTTTTGTTGTATTTTTGTCTAGTTGATTCTAAATATTTAATTGCGTAATACCAATACTCTTCATCAAAATCATCTAAATTTGGATCAATATCAAACATATCTAAAGTGATAGGATATGCAGAAAGTTTGTGCATGGTTGAACAGGAATTAGAAACTGTGCCTACTTTATATGTATCAAATTCTGACCACCAATAGCGAGGAGCGTTTATATCTACAGATATAAAAATTTGTCTAAGAAATTTACTTTGTTCTGTACCACCTTTTATCATTCGCTGTGCAAGGTTTAAATCATTTTTACCTATTACAAAAACATTTGGATTATTGATTGTACTGAACTGATGAAAATTACAATCATCATTTTCTGAATCATAAGGGCATCCAATACAATGTGTTTCATCACAAGTATAGCTATCTGATTTACTGTGAGAATTCATTGGATTACGTAAGCCACGAAAAGCTCCTTCAAAATTAAAAACTTGAGTATTTTCAAATTTCATTTAATCACCTTCCCAATCGACTTTAAATATTTAGTCTTGTCTTTTGCTTGTATGTAAGCCTGAACTTCTTCAGGTGCTAGCTGAACACTTCCTTTATATTTACATTCGTTTGAATATCGTGCAATCATTTTTCTTTGATCTTCCAGACCAATCAATTTTCTCATACGATCATGCGGTGTCACTCTTATTAATCACATCCTTAATCTTTATAGTTGAAATAGTAATATCCTTGACTAGTTTTGAAGCGTTTATAGATCTTGCCAAGGTTAGGAAACTCACTTGAATATACTACATTTGCAGGACACACCCTATTACCTTCAAGAATATATTTTGCATTATCTTCACATCTTTGTACTACATTTTTATCAGTATCAGAAGGTATGTGAACTCCATATTTCCACATATTACCATACTGATGCTTTGCAGTTAGAACTTTATAAATCGTATCATCAAAATCAGGATCATTTACTCTATTTATAACAACGTTGGCTACCATACGCTGAAGTAAATCTGAACACTCAGCACTTCGTGCTTCCTGATAAATACATGCTGTTAAATAATATAGATCCTGTTTGTTATATTTAGATTTATTAATCTTTGGTGTGCATGGTTTAAATTTGGTCTTTTGTATATACGCTGGTTTTACTGGCTTTACAGCGCGAATTGGTCTTCTTGTGTGTATAATAGTTTGTGACTTATTATCAATTGAGCTTGATCCTGTTAAAATACTTAGAGCTAATGCTACACACAAAATCCCAACTTTACGCAAAAAATCACTTCCTTTTTAATTTTGATACTGCATAGTTGTCAATTTTTGATGGATCTTTTGATTGTTTAATTCTTGATGTTATTCCATATGAATTTACAGAATACAAATAATACATAGTTCGTGCTTTATCACTTGTAATTATGAATGATGGAATATGTTCTATGTTATAAATAGTAGTCCAAAGTAATTCCCTCTTAGGTAATTTAATCTTCATCACTGAATTTTTAAGTATGAAACAATATGTTTGAGTTTATTGCTTTTGTCAAATGTCATACGTTGTGTATCTATAATCAAACCTTTTGCATATTCTTTATTGTTTGTAACAATATCTCCGTAAAATAAATTTGGTTTTCTATATTGAACATGTGTGACATATCCAATTAATGTTTTATCCTTTACAATAGGAGAATCTTCAAGTGCATCTAATATTTCTTGATTTGTAACATTTTGTGTTGTTTTTTTAAATACCATTCTATTTTTATATGTGTAATACTTTGTCATTATGTTGCTCCTTCTTTAGTTTCTTGTATAAGATCTCAGATTGGAGCGATACTCTATCAAAAATATTTTGTTCTTCTTTTGATAATTTGCTTGGTTTTTCTAATGTTCCATTTATATTATAGTCACAGAGCAATGATTTTAGTCCATTATGAATATCTTCAGCAAGCTGATTAATTGTATAATTATCATATAAAATAGGCTTGTTTTCACTCATTATCTTTAACACCACTTTTATCAGATTTTTTATTTTCAAAATCATAATCATTAGATTGAGAAATAGGAATTTTAAATTGTTTAATTAGCTTATCATAACAGTCCTCACATAAATGAAACTCATCTGTTCTACAATCTTTGTTACTAAAATAACCCCATGTTTTATTTACACGAAGATAATCCGCAAACATAGGATTGCCAATCCGATCTTTCATTTTCTTAATTGGCTTGCCACACATATTACAGTAAATATTATCTACTACAAATTTTTCATCTGTAACTTGTTCGACATGATACTTTACCATTAAAATACCTCATTTCAAAGTTTAATTATGTATTTTAATAATCGTACTATACTGCTTCATCTCCCCATACGTCCCACCCCTCATAATGGCCACGAGCAAATAATTCTATACGAGGAGCATAGCTAACTTTTTCAATCATTTTACGCATTTCATCTGGTTTACGGCTATGCTCACGACGTGGAGCACACAATACTGTACGTCCCTGTTGCCGTTTCCCATTAATTATCTTATATGGTAAATTACCATGAACACCAAATAAGCAAATTTCATCTAACCCCCTATAATATTGACCTAAAGATGGATTCTGTAAAGTAAAGCTATCACCATTTACATTAGCTTTTACCCATGTGATTTTTGTTTTATATTTAAATCCCCATGCACTCATGACTTTCAAAGCATCGGGCAGAAAATTGTTCGTAGACCAAAGGTATAAATGGCAATTATCTTGACATATATCTTTAACCGGTAATGCTATAATATCTTTAGTTTTCATAAGTTTATAATGCCTATCAGCACCACGTTTAATTTTGCCGCCACCCTGTTCCATCCATGGAGGATCTGCATAGATCGTTTTATACTTTTTGTTTGGAAATGGAATCAATAAAACATCACGTCCTTCTTTAATATGTAAACTTCAATTTTAGTTTTGCGTTAAAATTTATATAATCGGATTATGCTCATTATTTTTGCTGTAATATAATATCTATTAACTTCTTTATCTATATAACCATCTAAAACTTGATAAATTAATTGAGCAAGTTTGGATTCATATTCACGTGCTTGAAGCTCTCGTATGTTTTTCACAAGTTTTGTTGATTTGAATTTATCAATCGCTTGTTTTATTACCTTTATTATCACTCTCTTTGTTTTGTCTATTATATTTTTCTTGCCAATTATTTAAAGATTCCATGATATGTTTTAGTATACGAATATCTTTGTCAAATTCGCCATTAACATTCTGTATAACAATTGTATCAAATTCTTGTTTAGCATAATTGATGGCATCATGTTTGATTCTATTCCAAGTCCTATGTACAACAAGCACTTGTATGTTGTATTCATTGATATGAAAATGTTTAAAAATATTTTCAACAATTTGAATTGCTGTATTTACATCATATGTACTCCTGCATTTTCCAAAACATTCTACAAGTCTTGTAGGTACATATTTTTCTTCCCTAAAATGAATAAAAGACCAATTTAGATTAACAACAGTAGGGCTTCCAAACACCCTATATTGTCCTTCTTGTGTTTTAAGAACATAAACATTAATATTTACACTCATTATTACTACTCCTTTTATTTACGTAATTGTAATTTCTTTTTCATTTTTTGTATTAATAATTCTGAATGGTCTTTGAACACCACAAGCAACATGTTCAGCTGCTTCAAGTGCGATTTTGATTTTATCCGGAATAGGAATATCTAAACTTTTTGTAGAGTACAAACTTCCAAGCGCTATACTTTCTCCACATCCAACCGATGTATAACCATCTTCTGGTTCAAGCACAGAATAGTCTTGTTGGACTTCAAATATTTTATTTTTAGTACCAATAATAAAATTTGCGCCTTTATTTTCGTCTTTTTCGTCCTTTATGCCGTCGTTAAATAATTTAATTAGATTTGGTATAAATTTTGTTACCATGTATTCGTGATTCAATTCTACATCTTTATAAAAATCTGCTTCTTCAAATAAGGTCTTAGCATATTTCAGCAAATCTATATGACGGAAAGTTGAGGTTGAACCCATAATAACATTCTTGAAAATTTTGTTTCTAAATACTTTAGATTGTAATTCTATAGATTTGGTATATCCATTGCTTCCGCAACTATCTCCTCCAATCCATGTGCAATCATTAACTAAATCTAAATATCCTACAATGCAGGTTATTTTTATCACCCTTTCTATAAAAATCAAATTTATCTCATTCTATTTTATTTATTATTTTTTAATATTTTTACACCAGCATCAATCATTCTTTCTTCATAATCATAATAACTCATAATATCATCAAAGCCTCTTGTCAGCCAATAATTTATTAATTCCATTCTTGTACATTCTACTATTTTATTATTTACTATTTTCAATCTTTATTATCTCCTACCCAACCCAATCTTACAAATTTAGTCATTGATGAATATGTAAGTTTATTTTGCTCTATATTAAGTTTTCGCATAGCATTACACTTTCTATGATATATCCATCTTTCTAATATTGTAGGATTTTTACAACCAATTCCATCATATAATTCAACTATGTATTTCATCATTTAATCTCTTTTTAGTTATATCAATTGCTTTTTTATTTATATCACAACCAATGTAATATCTATTTAATTTTTTTGCAACCGCGCAAGTAGTGCCTGATCCACAAAAGAAATCTGCAATCACATTTCCTTCATTACTGCTTGCTTTTATTATTCGTTCTAGCAAAGCTTCTGGTTTTTGAGTAGCATAATCGATTCTTTCTTTAGACATAGCATTTATTGTGGCAATATACCAAGTGTCCGAAGGAAGCACTTTATCATTTGGAATTTCAGATTCTTTTTCTTCTCTATGATTAACCAATGCGCCTTTATATTTAACGCGGTTTTGTGCCCCTTCACTTACTAAAGTGTGATCATCTAGAACATCTAAATAGTTAAATATCCACTCATTTGATTTTGAATAAAAGTAAATATCATCATGCTTAGAATTCCATTGGCTTTTCCCTCTACCGCCCCATAAATACCATCTTATAATTTCGTTTCTAAAATTGTTTCTTCCAAATATTTCATCCAATAATATTTTAACATAATGTCCTACATGCCAATCTGTGTGTACATAAATACTTCCCTTTTCAGAAAGCAATTCTTTCATTAAAACTAGACGCGGATAAATCCAACGTAAATAATTGCATTCTCCCTTCGTAAGTATTTTTTCTAATGTAGGGAAAATAATATCCACTTCATTTTTATTTTGATTGTTTTTATTCCAAGGAATCATACCAAATTTTTCATCAGTCTTTATCCCGAATGGAGGATCAATATAAATTAAATCAATTTTACCTTTGGGTAATTGTTTCATTAATTCTAAATTGTCCATACAGAATAGTTTATTTATATAATCTATAATATTATCTCCTTTTATAAAGCTTAAGATTAATTACATAAACAAATAACAAATAAACCCAAATAGCCAAACTAATAATGGAAATATAATTGCAAAACAACATGAGTTTATTATTTCCTTATCTGTTTCAATAGTTTTTGGAAGTCCCAATGTTACAACATATGTAATCATAAGATCAATACCTGTAGCTTGCCAAAAATTAATTGGTTTAATACTAAATGGTTCCGCAATAAACCATCTCCACATATTAACCAACATAAACCCACCAATAATCATACTAATTAATCCGCATACAATCATTGAAATACTTTTCGTTGTTTTACTCATTTATTAATCTCCTTTAATATTTTAGAACTGTTATTTGATTAGTTAACATATCTTACGGGAACAGTTCTCAGCCATCGTGGAATATCTTTATACTTAGAAATATTATGTAGTTTTTTATATTCATCTATTTCATTAGCAACTATCAAGAATCTAATATAACTATTTTTAAGAAAAACAATCTTTCGACCATTTTTCAAAATCTTTGTTTTTACTACAAGAGGTTCATCTAAATATCCTGTTTTTAGAAATCTATTGTAATATGTAACCACTTTCAAATCGCTTGGATGTGAATTTAAAAGATACTTTGGAACTTTTATTTTAGAAATGTCCATATATCCCACAGTACCAAAAGGTTCCCTGTAAATATGTTCCCAAATGATCTTCCAGATTGCTTTTCTTTTCAATGAATACATCTCCTTTAATTTAAGTTTAATATTATTGTGTTATTTAACTCGCTTTTTATATTATAATAAAGGTCATTATACCTAAAATATTTTTTAATGATTTTTTCTTTCATTAAATCTTCTTCGTCAATATTGTTTTAATCCCACCCCATCCAATAATTTTAATTTAATAATTTTGCATTTCATTAAATATTCTTAGTCCATTATAATTTCATCTCTCCGTATCTACTATTCGGAACGGAAAGCAGATAACAGCAATTCATCATATTTGCCGCTGGATATTAGCCCTTGTTCCAAAGCTTTTTCC
>ENA-UOOM01002818-UOOM01002818.1-fermentation-metagenome-genome-assembly--contig:-NODE-2818-length-13612-cov-8.056945_pt1 | contig 13612 bp, 10 predicted proteins | sample MGYA00245781_ERZ724031 | MGnify/ENA primary metagenome ERZ724031 (study PRJEB28704, sample SAMN03018317) | fermentation metagenome | biome: anthropogenic terrestrial biome; feature: soil; material... | reverse complement strand
TTTGCGAGAGGGGCAAGTTGGATCGGCGGACGTTATCGCTTAACAGAAATCCCCAATCTTGCATTTTCACGAGAGAATCTATTTGTCCGGCTTTGTATCCGACCGAATATAAACCGCCCACAATGGCGCCCATGCTGGTACCGGTAACGTAGTCGACCGGTATTCCGGCTTCTTCCAAGACTTTCAACACTCCGATATGGGCGAATCCTTTGGCTCCGCCGCCACAGAGCACGACCGCTACTTTGGGGCGGTCTTTCTTTACTTCTTGCCCCATGACGGGACCGATTATATAAATGAAGAGAGCGATGATAAGAAGAAACAGTTTCCTATGCATAGTTGTGTGATTTTGCTACAAATCTACGCAATTTTTGTTCCAAAACCGATTCTCATGCAAGATAAATTTTAGGATGTTAAATATTTTTTTTATTAGTTTTGTTCTTCTATCTTTGTAGGAGTTTTGGTGTTCCGGTCTGAATTCTCAGAGCCGGAATGAAAAGGGAATCAGGTGCGAATCCTGAACAGACCCGCTGCTGTAAGCTCTTTTTAATTGACAATTAAAAAACATTTCGAACAACACTTTTGCCACTGTAGCTTTCATGGAAAAACAGGAAGAGGCTTCGGGAAGGCGTTCGAGAGATGAGAGTAAGTCAGAAGACCTGCCAGAATTTGTAAAATGTTAATAGCTTTCGGGGAATAAAGCTTGAAAACGACACGCAAACGATTTTATTTTTTATTATTTACGTGAGTCATTTTCAGAAAGCTTTACCGGAATTAATATTCGGTATAGATGAATGTGTTAGAGAAATATTGTTGCCTTTTAGCCGTTGTTCTGCTTGCAACGCCCGGCATCGTTTTATGTCAAAACCCTGCGGATACGCTTCACAACTTGCCTGAAGTGGTAGTCACCGCCAAGTCGTATAAAGAGGTCATTCCCGCGCAGAAACTCACCGGCGAAGAACTGAAAGCTTTAAACAGTTTTTCCGTGGCGGATGCCATTCGCTTTTTTTCAGGTATTCAAATAAAGGATTATGGAGGAATAGGCGGACTGAAAACTGTGAATATACGGAGTATGGGAACCAATCATGTGGGCGTTTTTTATGATGGTATTCAATTAGGCAATGCACAGAACGGACAGATTGACTTGGGCAAGTTCTCGATGGATAATATCGAGGAGATATCCTTGTATAACGGACAGAAAAGCGATATCTTTCAACCGGCAAAAGATTTCGGATCATCCGGATCTGTTTATCTACGTTCGCGGACGCCTTCTTTTGAAGGAAACAAAAAACATAACCTGAAAGCCGTTTTCAAAACAGGCTCTTTCGAGTTAATCAACCCTTCGATATTATATGAATATAAAATTAATGACAACGTCAGTGCATCCGTAAACGGCGAGTTCATCAATTCTTCCGGTAAATATAAATTTCGTTATAAACGGGTTTTCCCCGGCACTTATGAAGTGATGTACGATACTACAGCTATAAGGCAAAATGGCGATATCCGTTCGATCCGTTTGGAGAGCGGATTATATGGCACCCTTCCCAGCGGGTATTGGAAATGGAAAGCATATTACTATGATTCGGAACGGGGCATTCCCGGTGCTATTGTAAACAATGTATTCAAACGCTCTCAGCGACAGTGGGATCGTAGTTTTTTTACACAAGGGTCTTTTCAAAAGAAGTTTTCGGCCGGTTACGAAATTCTGGTTAATGTCAAATATGCTTACGACTACATGCGTTATTTAAATCCGGACACGACGTTGATGCTTATCGATAATACGTTTCATCAACGGGAAGGATATCTATCGGTTGCGCAACGGTATGCCATTACCCCCAATTGGGATGTGTCGTTGTCGGCGGATGTCCAATATAACACCCTTACTTCGGATATGGATGGATTCGTTTTTCCGAAACGACTTACGTCACTGATCGCATTGGCTACTGCGGCTGAACTCGGAAATTTCAAAATGCAGGGAAGCGTATTGGCTACTTTTGTGCGGGAAAGAATCAATTCGGGGAATACGGCTGCCGATGATTCGGTGAGGGCGGCACCCGACAAAAGGCAATTCACTCCCGCCTTTTTTCTTTCCTATAAACCCTTCCGTGACAAAAACTTTAATATCCGAGCTTTTTACAAATATATCTTCCGGATGCCGACGTTCAACGATTTGTATTATACCGATATCGGGAACATTAATTTAAAGCCGGAATTTACGCATCAGTATAATTTGGGATTTCAATATAATAAGACCTATAAAACCGGTTTTGTGAAAGAATGGCTGTGGCAAACGGATGCATACTATAATGAAGTGACCGACAAGATTGTCGCCGTCCCAAAGGGCAGCGGCCAATACCGCTGGATGATGATGAATTTGGGGTATGTTGAAATAAGAGGGGTGGATATCGCCGCTTCGGCCGTGACGGAACCGGTAAAAGATGTTTTCTTGAATATGAAGCTGTCCTATACCTATCAGAAGGCGCAGGATTTTACAAGACGGAAAAGCGAATTGTTGCAACGTTCCACTTATGGCGGGCAAATAGCCTATATTCCCTGGCATAACGGGTCTCTCATCGCGAGTGTGCTGTATAAAAGCTGGCAATTAAACTATAGTTTTATCTATGTAGGCGAGCGGTATCATTCTTCCGCCAATATTCGTACGGAATACGAACAACCGTGGTATACCAATGATGTGGCGATTATCAAAAAGTTCCGATTCCGAAATACCGATATCCGTCTTGCCGCCGAAATCAACAACTTGTTCAGTCAGGATTACGAAGTCGTTTTGAATTACCCGATGCCCGAACGAAACTATAAACTTTCATTAACGGTCGAATTATGAGAAAGATACTATTTTCTTTTCTTTGGTTGATTGCCCTGTTGGTAACCATAGCTTCCTGCCGGGGGGATGTGGAGTTGATCCTCTCGGAAGACATTGCCGTGGGGAGTCCCGAATTCATTAAAGGCTATAAGGGATTCTATTTGCTCAACGAAGGCAATATGGGAAGCAATAAAGCTACGTTGGATTATTATAATTTTTCCACAGGCATTTATACGCGTAATATTTATGCCGAACGCAATCCGCATGTTCCCAAAGAAATGGGAGATGTGGGGAACGACATCGGTATTTACGGCGGCAAGCTTTGGGCGGTAATCAACTGTTCGAATAAGATTGAGGTGATGGATGTGGAAACGACCAAACGTATCGGACAGATAGGAATACCTAACTGCCGGTTCATTAAATTTTATCTGGGATATGCGTATGTTACTTCTTATGCCGGGCCGGTGGTGATAGATCCTGACTATGAACAATTAGGCTATGTGGCTAAAATCAATACAGCCACCTTGCAAATCGTAGATGAATGTTTGGTCGGGTTTCAACCCGATGAGTTGGAGATTGTGAACGGGAAAATCTATGTGGCTAATTCCGGCGGATATATGGGGGCGGGGAATACCAAAGGGTATGAGCGTACGGTTTCGGTCATAGATATCGCTACCTTTCAGGAGGAAAAACGCATTGATGTGGCTTATAATCTGGAACGGATCAAGGCCGACAGCCGAGGGGATTTGTGGGTAAGTTCCCGCGGCGATTACAAGGGATTGCCCGCGCGGCTGTTCTTTATAGATAAAGAGCAACAAAAGGTAACCGATACCATTCCCATTGCCGCCACCAATTACTGGATCGACGATGATTTGCTATACGTGTACGGTACCGAATGGAGTTATATTACCAATGACTGGGATATTTCCTATAGTATTGTGGATACCCGCACCCACGAGATTGTAACGGTGCCGGATACCCTCTTCGCCGGAGATACGATTCAAGAGATACGACGGGTTCCCAAAAAGATCATTACCGACGGAACCGACAAGAAAATCGAAAAGCCTTACGGTATCATGGTGCACCCCGAAACCAAAGATATATACATTACCGATGCAGGTAATTATGTGACCCCCGGCGTGCTATATTGCTTTGATAAGAATGGAAAAAAGAAATGGGGCGTAGAGTCGGGAAATATTCCCGGTCACTTTGTGCTCGTACCGATATATGAATGAGATAAGACAATAAATAACAATTTATAAAACCGGAGAATTATGAAATATGCAATTATTTACATTCTATTAGTGTTTGCAGCGGTACTTACGGTATCCTGCAATAATGAAGATTGGCCTTCGCCCATTATTTCGGGTGGGGCAGCAACAGATACCACACTGAATATAGGCGATAAACTGGTATTGGCTCCCGACATTACCAATTTGAAAGATATCTCTTATACGTGGCTCGTGAACGGGAAAGAGGTTTCGTCGGGCGAAACATATTACATGTTTACGGCTACCGAACCGGGCAATTTTATCGTTACCCTTCGGGCGACAAACAAAGGCGGCACGAATGAGCAACTTTTCAAAATACTGGTAGAGGAACCTATAGCCGTTACATTGGAAAACGGATTAAGCACCCCGATGTGTAAGGTACTTTCGATAAAACCCGCTATCACCGGCCCAGAAAGGGATGATTATGAATATGAATGGGCTATAGGGGATTCTATTATCGGCCAAACGGAAACCCTCGAATTTATCGCCGTGAATGCAGGAGACTACACCCTAACGCTTACTGCGAAAGCCGGTAAACAAAGCTCATCTGCCAATTGTCAGGTGAAGGTGGAAGAGGCGGAATATATCGATAATGCCTATAACGTTTTGGAATACTATCCATCGCCGGCTCAAGGACATAATTGGTCGATAATCGGAACTTCTTCGAATTGGAAATACGGATATGAACATCCTCTTTCGTATACTGAGTTTTTGGCAAAAGCCACAGAGCTTAAAAAGGAAAATGGATATCAAGGATTAATCATCGGTTCATGGGGCGGTTATGCCACGTTTCAGTTCGACCATACGATAGCAGATGTACCCGGTAAAACCGATCTGGAAATTAATGCTACGTATGCCAACGCAGATGTACCGACGGTATATGTAGGATATGATAGAAATCAAAACGGCAAGCCGGATGAAGATGAATGGTATGAAATCAAGAACAACGATTACGGAATGGAGGATATACCTGAGTATGAGATTACTTTTACCTACCTCAAAATTGATATCGTAACTAATGAAAAAAAAGCCAATATCTATTTCGGATGGAAAGATAATCAGGAAACACCACAAGAGGGAGAAGTTGCTTACAATATGACATATAAAAAAGCTTTGACAATAGAAGGTACACTATCTACTAAAGGCTTTTTTCCGGGCTATTATATGAAAGATAAAGAATCTAAGGAAGTAGTATTGTTGGACGGTTGGAAAAGCTCTTTCTCCCGTAAGGGAAAACGAATTACGAAAGATGTAACAGGAAGCGTATATCGTTATCAAAAACTGAATGTAGATATTGCCATGGCTGTAAATACCAAAGGTGAACCGGTAGATCTTCCGGGAATCGATTTTGTAAAGGTTCGTAAATCCGTTTATCCGTTTGTAGAGGAAAAGGGAGTGAAGAAAGATTTTAATATGGATGAAAAACGAATGATAGAAGTAAACAGTATCATCGACAAACATTTGATACTTAAAAAATAAGCCGGGTGGCTGATATACTTATTCTATTAATTACACATAAAATAATTTGTAATATGAATAAAACAATTTTTAATAAGGTGTTGGTTGCGATAGCAATCGTATCTTTAGCGTTCGTAACTTCTTGTTCGAACGAAGGTGACAGTTTCCTGAATTACGATCAGGAAACCCTGAATGGCGTGGAAACACGCAGCACGACCTATACCGTCACTTTTGAAGGTATAGGTTCGCAATACCTGGCAGGACCTACTTCTTACGGCGACAATACGTATGCATCTTATAGCGGTACGCAAATAGAACCGTATGTCGATCCTCAAACAAACCTGCGATTTGCCATTACGGGGGCGGGAGGATCCGCACCTGTCAATTTCTGGGATGGGGGATTTGTAATATCCGACTGGAACTACAAATCCAATATTTCGGGGCAAACCGGTGACTGGTGGTACTCGTACCTCAACCAGTGCAGTGTGTATTCGGGTACAGACGGAGCCAAAAACGGCGGTTACGGGGGAAGCCGTAATTTCTCCGTAATGTTCGGATATGTAGATTCCTATAATAGTTCGTATGCAACACGGCCGACCCTCAACTTCACTTCCGGCAGCGGGGTGATCAACGGGACGTATATATGTCTTTCTTCCTATGCTTATGGTGTAATTGAATACGGGAATACATTCGGTTCAATCGGAGTGGCTACTCCACTTAAGGATGTGGCTAATGGAAACGGTTATTTTACGTTGCGGGCTTATGGTTTCAATGGCGATGCGCCGACTAATGATGGTGAGCCTGTTGAAATAGATTTGGCAAGGTATATTAATCACTTGCCGGTTGTAGCGCCAGTGACTTCATGGACTTATTTCGATTTATCAGATCTGGGTACTGTTACTCGGATTGAGTTTAATCTGGTAGGAAACGATTCCGGGGATTATGGCTTGAATACGCCTGCGTATGTATGTATGGATAATATTTCGGTAACGAAATAGCATTATGTAAAGTTGCCCGGCTTTATTTATTATCGATATATAACAGCGGCAGGCGAATACCTATTTAATTGAATGAATACATCAAAATAAACAAATGAAAATGAAAAGAATAAATAAACTTATTTCTTTATTATACGTTGCCTGCTTTTTACTTTTTCTGGCAGGCTGCACCAAAGAAGATATAGAATATGCGGATACCGCTCCGGTAATTTCCGGATTGGAACCGGAGTATTATGTATTGGTAAGAGAAAAACTCGAACTTTCTCCCCAAATAGAAAATGAGGTGGATTCCGTCGAATGGTTGCTCGACAATAAGAAAATAGCCAATACGGTGAACTATACGTTTGAAGCATTGAATGTTCCGGGCGTCTCCCGCTTGATTTTACGCGCTTACAATACCGGCAATATCGTTCAGAAAAATGTGACGATTACGACAGGACGTTTTGCCAATATACGCACGGCACCCAACAAGTTGGTATGGCTCGAGGCGTCCGATGTTTTTACCGGAAAAGAACGGGTGAATTGGGATGTTCTGACAGCCCCGTCCTCTTTATTCCGGTTAGTGCCGTCCGATACCCGCACGGGTTTGTTTCTATCTTTTGAAAAAGGCGTTTATCAGTTGCGGGCTTCGTCGGGAGAATTGGCCGACACCGTTATTGTAACGGTGCAGCGGGATTTGAAAAGCCAATCGCCTTATATCGCCCAAGTATTCGATTATCTTCCCGCTCCGGGACAATTTGTCAATGAACTTCCTAAATATACCGAAGGCGATACGCAGGAAGAGATGAACGAAAAGGTAGCGAGACAACTGGTCGGAGAAGACGCCAATATGATCACTCTCGGCGGATGGGGTGGTTATGTTGTGCTCGGATTCGATCATACGGTTATCAATTTGCCGGATAAACGTGATTTCCGCATTTATGGAAACGCTTTCGGGGCTAGTGCCAATCCACGCCCGAATGCTCCTTTCGGAGGTAGTTGTGAGCCAGCTCTCGTGATGGTAGCTTACGACAAGAATAAAAATGGGAAGCCTGATGATGATGAATGGTACGAAATCAAAGGAAGCGGAAATTTTACGGCTGAAAGCGAACCTTGGTATCAGGCCGCTGTTGAAAACGGAAATGATGTGCGGACTTTCAGGGATTATGAAATGACCTATTATAAGCCGGAAACAGAAGAGCCTGACCAATCGGGGGTCGTAGATGATCCTAAATTATATGCTACTATCAATAAATATATCCGATGGACAGATAATCAAGGACAGGAAGGATATAAAATAAAAAATATTTATCACACGCAAACATACTATCCGGCATGGATAAAAGAAAATAAAGTTACTTACAAGGGTGTGCGTTTGTCAAATAATTCCATCGATGAAAGTAAGCAAGGAAGCTATTATGTACTATACGCATTTCAGTATGGATATGTAGATAATTATCCGAATTCCCACGATAACTCAGGAATTGATATCGATTGGGCGATCGACAAGGATGGCAACAAAGTGGATCTTCCCGGTATCGACTTTGTAAAAGTGTATAACGGCATCGATCAGGAAAACGGTTGGCTCGGTGAAGCTTCGACAGAAGTGGGACGCGGTGAAGATCTGCATTTATTGGGAATAAGCATTGACACGATTAAGGAATAAGTCCTTTTATTGAGAAGAATATATCGTTTAACTAAAATCAACTTTATGAAAATTTATAACGTGTTTCTTTCGTTTATAGATACTTATATATTGATTTATGAAAACTGAATTATAAAATGAAAAGAGCAATCTTCCAAATGATCGTATTGTTGACGATTATATTTGCTACATCATGTAAGGATGATCAGGAGGTTTCCGCACCTCTTATTTCCGGAATAGAAGCGGAATATACCATTGAAGAAGGAGTTGCTTTGAATTTGTCTCCTATTATCACAAACGATAATCAATCTGCTTATGTATGGTTGTTGGATGGCAAAGAAGTAGCAAATACGCCTATATACACATTTAATTCGGCTAAAATCGGCGTATATACTCTTGTCTTTAAGGTTTCCAATAAAGGGGGAACGACACAGAAAAACATATCCGTAACGGTTACGAATGGGGCTCCTGTCGTTTCAGGTATTCAGGAAGAATATCTGATTGAAAAAGGGGACAAGTTAGAATTAACTCCTGACGTTACAGGCGGTGGCGAATTAATTTACCAATGGATACTTGACGGAAAGAATGTCGCAAATACTCCGGCTTATACATTCAATTCATCCGAAACCGGTAATCGGGAGATTATTTTAAAAGTTACAAATCCAAAAGGATCGGTAGAAAAAAAGATATCTGTTGTGGTTTTGGCTGAAACAATTCGGTTAGAGACAACAACGTATTCTCTTCTTTCATTGGATGTCCCTTCTTATTCGGCGACTGAAAAAACAACCCAATGGGAAGTTATAGAAGCGTCATCCGAATTATATAGGTTATCCTTTACCGATACTCCAAATCCTATGTTTGTGGCTGGAAAGGAAGGCCAATATATTTTATATAAATCGGAAGGAGAGATAAAAGGAAAGATAATTATTACGGTAAACAAGCGTAAGACACAACCTTCGGCATATATATCGAAAGTGTTCGATTATATGCCTGCTCCCGGACAGTTTGTTAATAAATTACCCGAATACAATGAAGGGGATTCCCATGAAGATATGGTCAATAAAGTAGGGGAATGGCTGATTGGTGAAGATGCATACATGATCACCCTGGGAGGTTGGGGAGGATATGTTACTTTTGGTTTCGACCACACGATTATAAATGTTCCCGAAAAGCGTGATTTTCGTGTGAATGGGAATGCTTTCGGAGCAGCCTTGGGCCGTCCGGGCGCTCCTTTCGGCGGAAGCTGCGAACCGGGAATTATTATGGTAGCTTATGATAAAAATAAAAATGGAAAACCGGATGATGAGGAATGGTATGAAATTAAAGGCAGTAGTAATTTTTCGGCGGAAAAAGAACCCTGGTATACGATGGCAAAGGAAAATCACAACGATGTAAATGTTTACCGTGATTATGAAGTGACCTATTACAAGCCGACAAAAGAAGATCCGGAGATTTCCGGAGAGCCCGATAATCCTTTGGCTTTTACGACAATTAAAAACTATATCCGATGGGAAGACAATAAAAAGAACAGTGGATATAAAATAAAAAACGTTTATCATTCGCAATCTTATTATCCGGGTTGGATAAAGAAAGATAATATAACTTTTAAAGGAATACGCCTTCCTGAAAATGGAATTAACGAGGGGGAATATGTCCCCGGAATAAATGAAGGTAATATTTATTTTGTGCTCTATGGCTTCCGATATGGATATGTAGATAACCAAACCAATGTAAGCCCTGAGTCCGGCATTGATATTGATTGGGCAATTGATAAGGCCGGTAACAAGGCGGGTTTACCGGGAATCGATTTTGTAAAAGTATATAACGGTGTGAATCAGGAAAACGGGTGGTTGGGTGAATGCTCAACCGAAGTGGAACGTGGGGAAGATTTACATGTGTTAGGTAAAAGTATTAGTACTATTGATGAGTGATGAATTAATTAATATTTAAATAGTTATAGATATGAGAAAATATTTTTCTTATTTACTGGTAGTTGTTTTGGTAATATTTACTTCTTGTATGAAAGATACTGTTTTTACAGAAAATGTATCTGTAAGGCAGGCTGATGAAATAACTTTTAAAGTTCAAGGCAACCTTATGATTTATCAAAATCTTCTATAAAAGGAGCTCAAACAAAATTTCGTTCCACAACCAATCTTATGGCCGGAGGCGATTCTGATTTTACAATGGAGGATATTCAGTTCTGGGTTGGTTCGGGGATCAATAAGGCCGCATTGGTAATAGAATGGCATGATGGGAAAAACCCTTGGGATATACTATCGGTGGGTTAGGTTATAATATTAATAAGACAGGAAATCATTATCTGATTTATAGTAATGAGGCGGATAACCCGATATATTCGCAGGATGGGATAGTGACGACAAATGCATATAATTATGATTATTGGAGTTATTCGGATCAGGCGGATCATTGGTTGTCGGGATGGTATAACGGTTATTGGAGTTATTGGGTAAAAGATGCAACGGAAGATACCTGGGAGTATTCTCAATGGGGAGCTTCAAGTAGGAAACTTATTGACGGCAGTTGGGACGGTTGGTCTTTTCTTGATGATATGAGCCAATGGGAAGGAAAGCCTTTGGGAAATAAGTTTACGCCCGCTTTACCCGAATAACCTTGATGGTGCCGATAACACAAATGAAAGAATTTATAAAAAGAGGAATAATCATTAGCTCCTAAAAACAGGAGTAATTAATTTAAATAATTAAAAGAGTAGTATGAAAAGAACAGTTCATTTTATTTTGGTTTTGTTGAGTGGTATTATTCTCTACAATTGTTCGTATGATGATACCGAGATTTGGTCTGAAATTAACAAGATTAAGACCGATGTCACAGCTTTAAATACGCAACTATCGTCATTAAAGACGATTGTGGATGCTTTAAATGAGGGTAAGGTAATTATGAAAGTTGAAGCAATCGAAGACGACAAGGAATATAAAATCACGCTAAATGACGGTACATCTTTCGATGTTCTAAAAGGTGAAATTACTCCCGTTATTGGAGTTGGAATTAAAGAGTTTGAGGGCGCTTATTATTGGGCTATAATAACAAATGGGAATAGTGAGTTTTTGCTTGATGGAGAAAATAAAAAAATCCCTTTAACCGGAGAAAACGGGAACAGTCCGGATGTGAAGATTGATGAAGAAGGATATTGGACAGCAAATAACATCCGAATAAAAGATGCCGAAGATAATGATATTAAAGCACAGGGATATTCTTTCTTTAAAGGAATAAAAGAAGATAAAGTATCCGTTACATTTATTTTACCTGATGGTAACACAATTATATTACCTAAATCCGATGGTACTTATTTACAATTTAAAAGTGACAATAATGAATCTTTCTTCGTTTTTAATCCCGGAGATAGAAAGAAGTTGAGTATAGAATTTTCAAATATTCAATCCATCGAGATTGTAGCCAAACCCAACGGGTGGACCGCAAATCTTCATCGTCCTGACAAATATGTAGAGGTTATTGCACCAAAAGATGCCGGTTATGGTATTCAAGAAATTATTTTGAGGGGACTTGACAAAAACGGTATGGTGTTTATGGCAATCGCTAAAGTAAGCATTGCCGGAAAAGGATTTTCCGACCCCCTCGGCGTTTTCATCTTAAATGAGGGAAATATGACAACGGAGAATGGATCGCTTATTTATATATCTCCTACAGGTGAAGTTTTTGACGATGCTTATCTCAATGTAAATGGAACGGAATTGGGTAATGTTACACAAGATTTGTTTATCAAAGACGGCAAAATGTATATTATTTCCCAAAATGGGAAAATTGCAGCGACAGGAACAGCCTTTAATAATGATGGCATGTTGGTCGTGGTAAATGCTGAAACGTTGAAACGTGAGAATGTGTATGATGATGTTTTTCTGGATGAAAAAGGAAAATATAAATTAGATTGGCCAACTCATATTGCAGTATTGAATGACCAAAATATTTTTATCCGTGATAACCATGGCATTCATTTATTTAATAGTACAAATAAAGACTTGAAGCTTATAGATGGTACGAAAGGTGCTGCGAAAAACAGGATGGCTGTCGCAAATAATAAAGTGTTCGCTATCGTTAAAAAGAGCCTTATTGTACTGGAAGCTAATGGCACAGGAGTTGCGAAAACTATTGATTTAGGTGCAACCGTAAGTGGTTTATTAGCGGCTAAAGATGGAAATTTATGGGTGTCGACTACTGGAAGTCCTAATAAAATCGTAAAAATAAATAGTAAAGATTATTCTATTATTCGCTCGAATGAAATTACAGAAGGAAAAGTTGGTGCAGGATGGGGAGCTACTCCGGGTATCACGGCTAAAGGAGATACGCTTTATTATAGTAACGCTTCGACCAAAATATATCGCCATATTTTTAGCACAGGAGAATCGAAATTTATGGTAGATGCCAAAACGATGGTTGATAATGCGAATATTGTTTATAACAATATTGCCGTCCATCCTGTGACTGGCGATGTATATCTTAATACGATTAAAGCTTATGGATGGGATTTCCTCATAAACAATATCAGCGTGTTTAATTTTGATACCGGGACACCTGACTTGAAGGCTAATTATAAAGATTACACGCATTTTCCTGCGGGTATTTTCTTTACGGCCGATTTTAAATAGTATGTATAATAAAATTGTGAGGATGACTAGATTTTTTCTATGTGCATCCTTGCAATTTTAAATTAGAATCCTATGGCAAAAAATAAAATTATCCTTCGTTTCAGCGTAATCACGGTGTTGATCCTTTTGGCGGCGTTGAGCCGGTTGATACCGCATCCGGCGAACTTCGCGCCGATCGGCGGTATGGCGCTCTTCGGAGCGGCCTATTACAGCAAGCGCTACTGGGCGTTTATCATTCCGATTGTAACCATGTGGATCAGCGACTTGATCTTGAATAATGTGGTATATGGCGAATTCTTCGACGGCTTCGTATGGTTTTATGATGGGGCATGGTTTACGTATGGGGCCTTTGCTCTTATTGTACTGATGGGAACGTTTACGTTGAAGAAGGTGCGGATTCCCAATTTGCTATTCTCGGCATTGGGGGCGTCGGTGATTTTCTTCGTGGTTTCGAATTTCGGCGTATGGTTTTCGGGAACGATGTACCCGAAGGATTTCGGCGGGCTAATGGCTTGTTACACCGCCGGAGTACCGTTCTTTAAGAATACGGTACTTGGCGACTTGTTCTACACGGCGGTGCTATTCGGGGCGTTTGAAGTGAGCGCTTGGCGCTTTCCGCAGTTGCGGAGCCAGGATTCCGGAATTTCATGATTTCAAAAGTATGACGGGAGAAGATAAGGGTAATAGAGGATATCAATTGCTTTATAGGGTCGCAAAAACGGAAGCGAAGGATTACATCCGGAATTATTGCGATGCGGAGCGTTTTATCGGATATTGCAGGCAATGCCCGCGTTACAATA
>ENA-UOOM01002817-UOOM01002817.1-fermentation-metagenome-genome-assembly--contig:-NODE-2817-length-13614-cov-18.027952_pt1 | contig 13614 bp, 6 predicted proteins | sample MGYA00245781_ERZ724031 | MGnify/ENA primary metagenome ERZ724031 (study PRJEB28704, sample SAMN03018317) | fermentation metagenome | biome: anthropogenic terrestrial biome; feature: soil; material... | reverse complement strand
TGCATATCTCTGTGGGCAAATGTGCTTGCATAAACTCGTGTCCACGCTATCTAAGGAAGCTTCCGACAGATAATTTAAAATTTAAAGAACAAGCGGAAATCATAACTCCCCACTTTTAGCAGCCCGGCTCCGGGCTGTTTTTGATTGAAAGGAAGTGCTTGCCCATGACAATGCCCGCCTCTGAGCCCAAGCTCATCCGTTTCATTGACAGCAACTACACGAACCTGTTTTTCCTCCCGGATGGCGCGAACATTCGCTTGACCTACACAAATGGCGAAAGGCGCATCCTCCCCTGTAAACATATGGATGAATACCATCTGAAGGCGGGAAACGAAGTCTTTCACATCTGCCAGTTTGCTGAACTCATGGAGCGAAACGGCACCCTATATCAGCCGGACATGCCGCTGCCGCTCCCTGAGCGTTGCCACGCTCTGCACCCTGAAACAGGGGAACTCATCGTGCTGCGCCGGGGAAAACGGGGCTACACAGTCAGCCCGTTTAGTCAAAAGGATGCTCAAAGCAACCAAAGGTTAGCAGATCAGGAGAATGGTGCCGGCCAAATCGGACGTCAACAGGTAACTCAAATGCTAAGCGGTGCCTTTGAAGGCTGGAAGCAGGAGACTCCCAAGCGGAAATCCCCCAGCCATGACCGTTGAGAAAAGGAGAAACCATGTCAGAAGCTGCTAATAGCCAAGAGATTAAACAACCCACCGTCAAGGAGCGCCTGGCCGAACTCACCAGCGGTATTGAGAAAGGCATCCAGGAGCTGTTCCAGAGCGAGAAATACCAAAGCTATCTGCGCACCATGTCACGCTTTCACCGCTATTCCCTCAACAATACTGTGCTCATCCACCTGCAAAAGCCGGATGCCACCCTGGTGGCGGGCTTTAACAAGTGGCGAGACCAGTTCACACGCAATGTGATGAAGGGCGAAAAGGGCATCCGCATCATTGCCCCCATGCCCTATAAGAAGACAGTGGACACCGAGCGCATTGACCCTGCCACCCGGCAGCCGGTGCTGGGCGCTGACGGACAGCCCCTCATGGATCAAAAGGAGATTACCATCCCTTTGTTCCGTCCTGTCAGCGTCTTTGATGTATCCCAGACCGCAGGCAAGCCCTTGCCAGAGATCGTCCATGACCTCACAGGCTCCGTAGAGCAGTATGAAGTGTTTCTGGAAGCTCTGAAGCGCAGCGCTCCCGTCCCCATTGAGGTGGGCGACACCCCGCCCAATGTGGATGGCCTGTTCTCTGAGAACATGGGCAAAATCGTACTGCGACCCGGCATGAGCGAGGTGCAGACCATTTCCACCGCCGTGCATGAGCTGGCCCATGCCAAGCTGCACACCAAGGAGCAGCTGGCGGCAGCATCAGAGGATGCCCCCAAGCCCAAGGACCGCATGACCCGGGAGGTGGAAGCGGAGAGCACCGCCTATGCGGTCTGCGCCTACTACGGCATCGCTACCGAGGACAATAGCTTTGGCTACATCGCAGGGTGGAGCCAGGACAAGGAGCTGACCCAGCTGAAGGAGTCCCTGGAAACCATCAACCGGACAGCCTCTGACATCATCACGGGCATAGACCACCAGATGGTGCTCATCCGCAAGGAGCGGGGGCTGGACAATAGTCTGGTAGGCCAGGGTGGAGCGCAGCAGGAGCAAGCGCTGTCTGCGCCGGAGCCGCCGGACACCGCCATGCCAGTTAACGCCCTGGAAGCCTTTGGCTACACCGACCAGGACATGCACCCCTTGAGCCGGGAGCGTGCCATGGAGTTGTTTGACCGGGGCTTGCCCGTTCATCTGCTGGGTGAAGGCAATGTCCAGACCCTGGCTACCCGGGTGGAGGAAATCACCAACCACACCGGCATCTGCGGCATCAGTAAATCGGATTGGGCACAGGCTACGGTGCGGGATGTGATAAAACCCCTGGACAAAAGCCCCGAGGAGCGCTTCAACGAGAACCCCCACAATGCCTACCTGGTCTTTCAGATGCGGGAAGGCGAGGAACTGCGGAATCTGCGCTTCCAGCCCTACAGCCAGGTACAGGACAAGTTGAACCCTTCCCAGTATGAGGCAGTGCAGACGGGAACCCTGCCCCAGGCAGAGGACACCCAGGCCAGCCTCAACAAGCTGTATGTGATGCTCAACGAACCCCTGCCCTGGGACAAGCAGGCCCGCAGCCTGTCCATGGGCGACGTGTTGGTGCTGAAACAGGAGGGACAAATCACCTGCCACTATGTGGACAAATGGGGCTATGTGGAACTGCCCGGCTTCCTCTCCGGCAGAAATCCCCTGCGCAGCCTGGAGGACAGCCTGGAGCAGAATGACAACCAGCTGGACGGCATCATCAACAATACCCCGGCTCCCAGGGAACCGGGCCCGCCGAAGGAGGCCAGGCAGCCCGTCGCAGCCGAGCAGCCCCGCAAGTCTGTGCTGGAACAAATCCGAAAACCCGCCACGCCTGAAGGCGCAGCCAAGGCCCAGCGGCAGATGCAACAGCTGCAACGCTGAGGGGCATCCTTGCCGGACGCTTTGTCCCATTCTATGCTGGTGAAAACGAAAGGAGAATCAAGATGACATTGAGCTTTGACCAACAGAACCTGGTGGCTATCTACAGCAGCCAGGCATCCAGCCGTGCGGAAGCTATCCTGGCACTGGAAGACATGCTTCCCCACCTGGAAGCGGATGAAACCGAGCTGCGCAGCCTGTGCGACGATACCATCCAGAAGCTTAAGCGCATGACGGATGCGGACTACCTGGCCCTGGACTTAAGCCCCGGCATCTAAGCGATTATCCCACAACATCTGACAGACAGCGGCAAGTGATGTAGCTTGCCGCTGTCTTCTGTTCCAAAGGAGGGATGCAATTGGCCATCACTACCCGGCAATACTTCCAACTGATTCAGGATACCGCTGCCTCCATCACCCGCAGCCATGCGAACTGGACATCCTTTCTGCGAACAGCTGCCAGGCTCTATCCCTATCGTTTCCCAGACCAGCTGGCCATCCATGCCCAGCGACCGGACGCCACTGCCTGCACTTCCTATGACAAATGGAATGAGCTGCATCACCGCTATGTCAAGCGAGGTTCCAAAGGCATTGCCCTGCTGGATGATAACCAGGCCACGCCCAGGCTGCGCTATGTGTTTGATGTGTCCGATACCGCTTCCCCGCAGCAGCTGCCCGCGCCCCAACCCTGGACAGTTCAGAAAAGCCAGCACGCTGACCTGGGGCAAGCGCTGGAAGCAAGCTACTTCATCCCCGTGGGCTATGGCTTGGTGCCACAGCTGGAAGCCTTGGCGGTACAGGCTGCCTTAGACTACTGGAGCAACTTTCGTTATGACATCCTCGGCATCGTTGACGGCTCCATGCTCGAAGAATACGATGAAGCCGAGGTAGGGGCGCTGTTCACCCAAGCCCTGTCCGCCAGCGTGGCATACACACTCACGCAGCGGTGCGGTCTTTCCCCCGAACGCTACTATGATGCAGAGGATTTTCGCAGCGTCTTCTCCTTTGACAGCCCCGCTGCCGTCACCGCCCTGGGCACCGCTGTCAGCCACATCACCAGGGATGTACTAAGAGAGATTGAAACCCACATCAAACAGGCACAGCGGGCATTGACCGCAGAAAGGAACGAAGAGCATGAGCGAGCTACAGTATCAGAGGGAGGGCGACTACCAGATTCCGGCCCTGAGCCTGCCCGAGCAGATGAACCCGCCCCTGGGCAAGTACGGACGGATGCGGCAGAGCTACCTGAAGGAACACCGGGAGATCCTCTACAACCAGCTGCTGGTGAATGGCCAGCTGTACAAACACCTGGCCCAGACCGACCGGAGCGCCCAGGAGAGGCTCTTGATTCTGATGCAACAAGGGATGAAGAAGGAAGGGCTGACGGAGACGCTGAAGGCGAAAGACCCCCTGCGCTGGACAGGTCTGATGAACAGCCTCAAGGCCCAGGCAGAGGAAGTCATCCTGCAGGAGCTCATCACCAGCTAAGCCTCTTTGCCAGTCAGGAGCAGCAAATCGACTGGATCAGCCAAGCGGAGCGCGAGTCCCCATCGCCCTTCGCTTTTTCTTTTGCCCAGGATGAGGTGGACAGCATCCTGCGCACAGGCAGCAACCAACCCGACAGCCAGTTGCGCATCGCAGCCCTCTTTGAAAAGGGCAAGCCACTGAGCGACATCGCGGACTTCCTGGCCCGTGAGTATCAAGGTGGCAAGGGCTTTGTGCTGACCCATGGACAGATAGCTGCCTGGTTTTCCCCTGAGGGCTTGCGTTTGGCCCAGGGCACTGCTGCCCAGCACCTACGCTCTGCCCAGGTGATTCCCTGGCAAGAGGTCGCCCAGCACATTGGGCGCTTATTAGAGGAAGGCCAGTATCTCCCCGCAGAAGCGCTTTCTCAAGTTGCGGACTATGAGCGCAGGCAACTGGCAGAAGCCCTCAACTACCTGCTGCACGACATGGCAGGCGACTCCTTCCCGGAAAAGGACAGCATCCTTGCCGTGGGATACCCAGAGGGCAACCAACGCCTGGAAGACATGCTGGCAGAGGATAGCCTGCGCCTGGCGTTTCAGCAGCAACTTCAGACCTTCGTGGCGGCCTATGCAGAGGACACCACGCTGCTGCGCTTCCACTTCCACAAGCCCGAGCAGCTCTTACAGCGCATTCAGGACTTGAGCCTGCCCCGCAGGACATTCACTGCTTCCGCAACACTTCCGGATGCGCCAGCCAGCTTCATCACAGAGGATGAGGTGGACGAAGCCCTTCTCATGGGCAGCGGCATGGCGGGCGGCAAAGGCCGTATCAAGCGCTACTTTGAAGGCAACCACAGCCCGGCTGAGAAGGCAAGCTTTCTTAAAGACGAATACGGCATCGGCGGTCGCAGCCATGCGCTGTCCGGCGCACCGGGCAGCAGTGAAGACCATGACAGCAAGGGGCTGCGCTTGAAGAAGCCGGACTGCCCGCCCATCCAGTTGTCCTGGTCGGCGGTAGCACGGCGCATCGAGACCCTGGTGGCACGCAACCGCTATGTCGCTGAACCCAAGGTAGTTTCCCCTGAAATAAGCCAGACCGAGCCCGCTAATGAACCCGCTTTCCCTGAGACACCTGCTGCGGCAGATGCCGAGGATGCGCCCTCCTTCCCCTACAGCATAGGCGACACCGTCTACCTGGAGGAAGGCAAGCCCTTTGTCATTGAGGACATCGGCAGGATGGACATCATCCTGCGGGATACCAGCCTGGCCTATCCCATTGCCCGTGCCGAAAGCAGGCCACGCTTCCTCTCCCTGCTGGAACGCTTCCCCCAGCCGGAAGCTGTGACCGAACCGGAAGCCATTGTCCCGGATGCCGAGAACCACCGCATCACCGACCTGCGCCTGGGTGAAGGCGGTCTCAAGGCCAAGTACAAGGCCAATGTGGAAGCCATCCGGCTGCTGAAAACCCTGGAATCAGCGGGTAGACAGGCTGGCCCAGAAGAGCAGGAGATCCTCTCCCGCTATGTAGGCTGGGGTGCGCTTGCCAACGCCTTTGATGAACACCAGCCTCAGTGGGAGCGGGAGTACCAGGAGCTGAAGGAACTGCTGACGCCCGAGGAATACACCGCTGCCCGCTCTTCCACCCTCAACGCCCATTACACCAGCCCTGTGGTCATTCAAGCCATGTACGAGGGCATCCAGCGACTGGGCTTTGAAAGCGGCAACATCCTGGAGCCTGCCATGGGGGTGGGCAATTTCTTTGGCCTGCTGCCCGACAGCATGGCAAGCAGCCGCCTGTATGGCGTGGAGTTGGACAGCCTGACAGGCAGGATCGCACAGCAACTCTATCCCAAGGCAGATATCACCATTGCGGGCTTTGAAACCACCGACAGGCGGGATTTCTTCGACCTGGCCATTGGCAATGTGCCCTTTGGCAACTACAAAGTTCCCGACCGTGCTTATGAAAAACTGGGCTTTAGCATCCATGACTACTTCTTTGCCAAGGCCCTGGATCAGGTGCGTCCTGGTGGGGTCGTTGCCTTCATCACCTCCCATTTCACCCTGGACAAGCAGTCTCCCGAGGTGCGCAGGTACATCGCCCGCCGGGCAGACTTTCTGGGGGCCATCCGTCTGCCCAACAACGCCTTCAAGGCCAATGCCGGTACGGAAGTCACCAGCGACATCCTCTTCCTGCAAAAGCGTGAGGAACCCCTGGCGCTGGAACCCGACTGGGTGCACCTGGGGCAGACAGAGGACGGCATCCCCATCAACAGCTACTTCCTGGACAATCCCCACATGGTGCTGGGCAAGATGAAGATGGTCAGCGGGCTGTATGGCAAAGAAGCTGCCTGCACACCCTTTGAGGACAAAGACCTGGCGCAGCAACTGACAGCAGCCATCCAGCATATCCAAGGTCAGTACCAGAAGGAGATGGAAGCGGCGGTTGGCGAGGGCCAGCCCTTTGAGGACAGCCTGCCCGCTTCCCCGGACGTCAAGAACTATTCCTACACCCTGGTGGATGGCGAGGTCTACTACCGGGAGAACACCCGCATGGTACGGTCTTCCCTCAGTGACACAGCAAAAGAGCGCATCCGGGGGATGGTTGCATTGCGGGACTGTGTGCATCGGCTCATCGACCAGCAGCTGGACGAAAACAGTCTGGATGAAACCATTCTTGAAACCCAACAGGAGCTGAACCAGCGCTACGATGCCTTTACCGCCCGCCATGGGCTCATCAATGACAGGGCCAACGCAAAAGCCTTCTCGGACGATGCCTCCTACTATCTGCTGTGCTCCCTGGAAATCCTGGATGAGGAGCAAAAGCTGCTGCGCAAGGCGGACATGTTCACCCGGCGCACCATCCGTGCCCATCGTGTGGCCACCGCTGTAGACACCGCCAGTGAAGCCCTGGCTATCTCCATTGCTGAAAGGGCTGAGGTGGACATGGCCCTCATGACCCGGCTGACAGGCAGGGATGAGGACAGCCTCTATGAGGAACTGTCCGGCGTTATCTTCCGGGACTTCCATCATTCCCCGGACGGGGCCTACATCTACCGCACAGCGGACGATTTTCTCTCAGGCAATGTGCGGGAAAAACTCTTTGAGTATCAGCTCATGCTGGACAGATCAAGCGCAGACCATCCCCAGCGCAAAGCCTTGCTGGTCAATCTGCAAGCCCTGCAGCAAGCGCAACCCATCGACCTGGAAGCCTCGGACATTGAGGTGCGCCTGGGAGCCACATGGATAACACCGGATTACATCCAGCAGTTCATGTACGAAACCTTCCATACCCCGCCCTACCTGCGTGACCGCAGCATCCAGGTGCATTTCTCATCGCTGACCGCTGAATGGTCCATCTCCGGCAAGACCTTCGTCAACTACCACGATGTACAGGCCTACACCAACTATGGCACCGACAGGGCCAACGCCTACAAAATCCTGGAGGACAGCCTGAACCTGCGGGATGTGCGCATCTACGACACCATTCAGGATGCGGATGGCAAGGACAAGCGGGTGCTCAACCAGAAGGACACCATGCTGGCCCAACAAAAGCAGCAGGCCATCAAGGACGCCTTCCGTGACTGGCTGTGGCAAGACCCCGAGCGCAGGCAGGACTTGGTAGCCACCTACAACCGCATGTTCAACTCCATCCGTCCCCGGGAGTATGACGGCCAACATCTGCGCCTGACAGGGGCGAACCCGGAAATTGCACTCCGGGAGCATCAGCTCAATGCCATCGCCCACATCCTCTATGGCGGCAACACCCTGCTGGCCCATGAGGTAGGCGCAGGCAAGACCTTTGAGATGGTGGCAGCCGCCATGGAGTCCAAGCGGCTGGGGCTGTGCAGCAAGCCGTTGTTTGCGGTACCCAATCACCTCACCGAACAGTGGGCGGCAGAGTTCCTGCGCCTCTATCCTGCCGCCAACATCCTGGTCACCACCAAGAAGGACTTTGAAACCCGCAACCGCAAGCGCTTCTGTTCCCGCATCGCCACAGGCGACTATGACGCCATCATCATGGGGCACAGCCAATTGGAGCGCATCCCCATCTCACCCGAGCGCCAGGAGCGGCTGCTGCAGGAGCAGATGGACGAGATCCGAAACGGCATCGAGGAGCTGCGCTTCTCCCGGGGTGAGCGCACCACCATCAAGCAGTTAGAGCGCACCAGAAAGCAGTTGGAAGCCCGACTTGACAAACTGCACAAGGCAGAGCGGAAGGATGATGTTCTAACCTTTGAACAGCTGGGCGTAGACAGGCTGTTTGTGGACGAAGCGCACAACTACAAGAACCTCTTCCTGTTCACCAAGATGCGCAATGTGGCGGGGCTGTCCACTTCAGAGGCCCAGAAGTCCTCGGACATGCTGCTCAAGTGCCGCTACCTGGATGAAATCACAGGCGGCAAGGGCGTTATCTTCGCCACCGGCACCCCGGTATCCAACTCCATGACCGAGCTGTACACCATGATGCGCTACCTGCAACACGATACCTTAAAGAAGCACGGACTGACACATTTCGACAACTGGGCGTCCGTCTTTGGTGAGACGGTGACCGCCATTGAACTCGCCCCCGAGGGCACGGGTTACAGGGCACGGACACGCTTTGCCAAGTTCTTCAACCTGCCTGAACTGATGAACATGTTTAAGGAAGTAGCTGACATCAAGGTCAGGGAGCAGCTTAACCTGCTCACACCGGAGGCGATTTTCCATAATGTGATTGCTCAGCCTACCGAGCAACAGAAAGAATTGGTTCAGGAACTGTCTGAACGGGCCTCCCTGGTACATGCCGGCAGTGTGGAGCCCACCGAGGACAACATGCTGAAGATTACTTCGGACGGCAGAAAACTGGGGCTGGATCAGCGCATCGTCAATCCCTTGCTGCCGGATGACCCTGGCAGCAAGGTGAACCTGTGCACCGACAACATTCACCGCATCTGGCAAGATACAGCAAAGGACAGGCTGACCCAGTTGGTGTTCTGTGACATCTCCACCCCCAAGCCCAGGCGTACCGCGCAGGCCTTGCAGGCCGCCAAGAGCAGCGAACAGGGCAGCATCAATGGTGTGGACATTCACGATTTGGACGGTCTGCTGTCCCGTAGCGAAGAGACTGCCGACTTCTTCTCCGTCTATGACGACATCCGCTTCAAGCTCTTGGCCCGGGGCATCCCGTCGGAAGAAATCGCCTTCATCCATGACGCCAACACCGAGCTGCGCAAGAAGGACCTCTTTGCCAGGGTACGGGCTGGGCAGGTGCGCATTCTCCTGGGCAGCACCTTCAAGATGGGTTCCGGTACCAATGTGCAGGACAGGCTGGTGGCGTTACACGACCTGGACTGTCCCTGGCGACCGGGTGACCTGGAACAGCGCGCCGGACGCATCATCCGGCAGGGCAATCAGAACGACACCGTACACATCTACCGCTATGCCACGGAGGGCACCTTTGACAGCTACCTCTGGCAGACGGTCGAAAACAAGCAGAAGTTCATCTCCCAGATCATGAGCGCCAGAAGTCCCGTCCGTGCCTGTGAGGACATCGACGAGGCCGCCCTCTCCTATGCAGAAATCAAGGCGCTGTGCGCCGGGGATGAGCGCATCAAGGAAAAGATGGACCTGGACATGGCGGTGGCCAAGCTCAAGTTGCTCAAAGCCAACCACCAGAGCCAGCAGTTTCGCCTGGAGGACAACCTCATTAAGCGCTTTCCCGAACAGATTGAGCAGACCAAAGAGCGAATCCGGGGCTATGAAAAGGATATGCAGACCTTGGAATCCCATCCCTTGCCCCAGGAAGGCTTTGTGGGCATGACGATGGGCAGCACACAGCTGCGTGACAAGGAAGCCGCAGGCAAGGCCATTCTGGATGCTTGTAAGGCCATTCATGGGCTTGATCCGGTGCTCATTGGCAAGTACCGTGGCCTGGACATGTATCTATCCCTGGAGGACTTTGGCAAGACCTTTCGCATGACCTTCAAGGGAGTCATGGCGCATCCCGTGGAGTTAGGAACGGATGCCAGGGGCAACCTCACCCGCATCGACAACGCCCTGGCTGGGCTGCCGGAGCGTCTGGAAAAGCAGCGCACCATGCTGGACAACCTCCATGCCCAGGTGGCAGCAGCCAAGGACGAGGTGGGCAAGCCCTTTCCCCAGGAAGAGGAACTGCGCACCAAGTCAGCCCGTCTGACAGAACTGGATGCGTTGCTGAACATGGAAAGCGAGCGCACCCTGGCACCCGCCAACGAGGTGGCTGAGGAAAAGACCACACGTCCTTCCGTACTCCAGATGCTGAGAAACACAGTCCCCAACACTGGTTCCCCCGCGCCCTCCAAACCCCACATGGAGGTGAGGTGATGGCGAACAGGGAGCGAGACATTCAGGTTAAGCTCCGGGTGACCCAGCAGGAACTGGACTGCATCCACATCAAGATGGCACAGCTGGGCACCAGCAACCGTGAAGCCTACCTGCGCAAGATGGCCATTGATGGCTATGTGCTCAGGCTGGACATCCCGCAGCTCAAGGAGATGATTCACCTGCTGCGCAAGGCGGGCAACAACATTAACCAGATCGCCAAGCAGGTGAACACCACCCAGCAGCTGCACACACAGGACTATCACTACATCCAGCAAAGCCTGGACGCCATCTGGGACAAGGCCAACGAGATTCTCCAGTCCCTAGCTGCACTCAAATAACAAAGCCCGAAGGAAGGCCAAGCCTCACCTTCGGGCATTTTTCGATGAAAGGAAATGAATATGCTGAAGAACAAGAAACGGCTGGCTGGCGTGTTGCTGTTGTTCGTCTTTCTGGTACTGTGCCTCATGATTGCCTGGCAGCACCACCAGGAAGCACAGCAGGTGCGCACCTTTGAGGCGCTGACTGAGTTTGTGGAGCAGCAGAAGCGGGGGGCACCTGCAGAGGAGTATGCGCCATGCCCGGCAGACCGGCCCTTTGAACCAGAAAAAGGTAATGCGTCCAGCGGATTGTCACTTAATCCGGCCATGATGATTGCCTCTGCCAGCCCCATTTCAGGGGGCATGAAACAAGACGCTCAATACCCTGTGAACGCCTTCACAGTCAGGGACGAATCAAGCGAACAGACCAAGAACATCCTGCCGCAATATGCCGCACTCCATGCCCAGAACCCTGATTTCTTCGGATGGATTCGCATTGAGGGCACCAAGGTCAACTACCCGGTCATGTTTTCTCCCCAGGAGCCGGAGCGATACCTGCACAGGGATTTCTATGGCAACGACGCCAAGTATGGCGTTCCCTTTGTGGATGGCGCAACGGATGTAGAGCGTAGCCGTAATCTGCTGATTCATGGGCATAATGCCAAGAGCGGTATCTTGTTTGGAGATCTGGATAAGTTTCTGAGCAAGTCGTTTTTCGAGAAGCATAGGTACATACACTTCGATACGCTGTATGAGGAGAGGGTGTATGAGATTGTGGCGGTGTGTAAGACGAGGGTTCCTAAGGAGGGGGAAGATGCTTTTCGATACTATGATTACGTTAATATCTGGGATGATATGGCGAGCAATAAGTATTTACAGCAAACTATTGACAACACAACGTATTCTATGGATGCTGCATTTGATAGCAGCGCACGCTTTCTTACTCTTTCAACCTGTTCGTACCATAGCAGCAACGGGCGCTTGATAATAGTCGCTCGAGGTAGAGGATATGGGTGGGGAAAGAGGACCTTATTGAACAGCTTTCTTCTAGGAAAACAAGATGCCAATGGCTTGTTTTTCGTTGAGAAAAGGACAGCTCAGCAAGTGCTAAACCATATTATGTACCTTAATCAACATAAACAGGAGTGATGTTTGAGAATAGGCAAATAGTATGCATAGGATGTATTGCTGCCGATTTCCATAAGGAAGCTGTGAAGACCAAAGTCGTTGAGATGCTAATGACAAGGCAGTTTAGAGGACACTCGGTCTATTTCTTGTGCAGATATTCATTTGCTGTATGTATTGATATCACTTGTGACATCGTCGGTCCTAAACTCCGTCGATTTCCGGATCGAACTCCAGCCCATGTTTCTTATAGCTAATTTGACGAAGATGGTTGCGATATCGTCTTAATAGCAGAAGAAGATCAAACTTCTTTTCAGTTGTCAGGGAATAGAGGGTTGCACAAGCTAGAGGTAGTATTGCCATAACAGCTAATGCACCTCCCGCCCAAATAATCTTGTTACTTGAGCCCAAGACAAAACTCAGGACTAAAGCTATACAAATCAGCAACGCATAAAGAACCTTCAAAAGAAGCATCTTTCGGTCTACGAATGCATTTGCCTTCTGCCTATTTCGCTCCCTTTGATCGTTTTGTTCCTTCTCAATCGAGTACATTTTCTCCGTGAACTCATTTAATGTTTGCGTCATATTTTCTAGACTTGTTGTAAGTTGTTGGTTTTCGATTCTTGCGTCTTCGAGCTCAGCTTGCAGCCTTCTGTTATTGTCCCTATATAGATCGACATCCGATTCAGTGAGGCGCATCATTGAAATCAAATCATCCACGTTCTCATTGGTGATGTCTTCCGGCTTCACTTGACATGATCGAAGCTCAACGATAACAGACTTCATTGTTTCTTCGTCAATGCTATTGTCTTCATATTTTGTTTTTGCATCATTAAATCGAGACGTAATAGATTGACCGATTAGTCCGCTGAGAACGATACGAGCTTTTGCCATAATACCAAGCGATTTTGGAAAGCCATCTGCACCAAACCCCTTATTCAGGTCAAACCATAGTCTACTTGTTAAGTTCTGCAGACTAATCGCCAATGGAACTCTATTATCATTGTTTCCTGCAGCTATGTGATAGGCTATGCTTCTTGTAAGTGTAGTCTCACTAATTAAGATATGACGGGCATTCTCCAAATCAAAGGACTCACTTCCGTCCCTGAGAGCATTGATGTAGTTGAGATACTTTATAGATTTGTAGTTTGTATCATCAATTCCAAATTTACTGACTATTTCTGCGCTTTCTAGGTTGTTTTTATACTTTTCTGGGTTATACAATTCAATCGTAGGTTCGTATTCCTTAATGTTAAGGCTCCTAAGAATTCCGTAAAACTTGCTCTTTTTTTCAATGATATCGGAAGCACTACTGCTTCCTCTTAGGATTTCTAACATTGCTTCACCAGAGTCAAGTGCTAACCTTTTTCTACCAGCCGCAATATCCTCAGCAGACAGAAAAAAGCCATCTATTCTCTCCCTAACATCTTGGAAATAATAGAATTTCAGGTTTCCCCTTGATCGCCTGTTCATTTCGGCAGCTAGTTTCAAAAGCTCTTCAACCATTTCCTGGTAGATGCTGCCATTGTATCCTGCTAGATAAAACAGTATTTCCTGATCAAGAAACAGATTCAGTTCATTTCGCCAGTGTTTTTGCACATTGATATCAACATTATAGTTAAGACCTGCAAATAGTATGGCACCTTCTCTGATTGACTCTATCGAATTTATTATCTGCTCATTGTCTTGATGAAGAATAATGAAACTGCTTATGTTTTTTGAGTATGGGGCTCCCATTTCACCATCCAAAAGAAACATACAAAAAGCGCTGCTTAGCTGCTTTTTTTCATGTGGAGTTAATATTCCTTCCTGTTTCTCAACGTGCTCAACTAGTCTATCAATTACATTGTCCGCAGATG
>ENA-UOOM01002814-UOOM01002814.1-fermentation-metagenome-genome-assembly--contig:-NODE-2814-length-13626-cov-5.281704_pt1 | contig 13626 bp, 14 predicted proteins | sample MGYA00245781_ERZ724031 | MGnify/ENA primary metagenome ERZ724031 (study PRJEB28704, sample SAMN03018317) | fermentation metagenome | biome: anthropogenic terrestrial biome; feature: soil; material... | reverse complement strand
AAGCCATGGGTGTGAAAATTGATAAGCTGTCAGAGGAGCAGGTGCAGTATCTCGCTGCCTACTAGTAACTCGCCGCCCGCATCCCGTAACCCGTATCCCGTAACTCGCCGCCCGCATCCCGCAACAAAAGAAAGGTGAAGCCGATGAAAACATTAATTCATAATGTAGAACTTATTACAATGGACAAGGAAAATAATAAATATGCAGATGGTATCATTTTGTATAACGATGATACCATTGAATATGCAGGACCTGCTTCCGGGTTTGACCAAAATGAGTCAAAAAACAGTATGGACAAGCCGCAGCTGATTGATGGCAAAGGAATGACAGCACTGCCTGGTTTTGTTAATGCTCATACTCATACAGCCATGACTGCTTTCCGAGGTTATGCTGATGGTCAGCCTCTTTGGGAATGGCTGTCTGAGACAATATGGCCCATGGAAGAAAGGTTGGAGCCTGGTGATACATACTGGTTGACTCTGTTGGGAGCAGCAGAGATGATATCGGCAGGGGTTACAACATTCCTGGACATGTACATGTTTATGACAGATACAGCCCGTGCTGTTTCAGAATGCGGCATGAGGGCTGTCCTAAGCAGGGCATTGATGGGACCGGATAAAAGCACGGAGCAAAGATATCGAGAAGTAGATGAGCTGTCCCATTGGCGGTACAAGGCAGATGGCCGCATTAATATGATGATAGCCCCTCATGCTGTATACACCTGTTCACCGGAATTGCTTCAAAACTGTGTTAAGCTGGCAGAAAAATATCAGACGGGGATCCATGTGCACCTTTCAGAAACCGTCAAGGAAGTAGCGGATAGTGTAAGAGAGTATGGCAAAACCCCGCCGGGACATCTTCATAATTTAGGCTTGTTTGAACAGCCGGTAGTTGCAGCTCATTGCGTTCATCTAACCCATGACGACATGGATCTGATGGCTAGACATAATGTGAAAGCAGTTCATTGCCCATCAAGCAATATGAAGCTGGCAAGCGGCTTTGCTCCAGTAGATGAAATGCTGGAGAGAGGTATTGTAACAGCCCTTGGTACTGACGGTGCTGCCAGCAATAACAACCTTTCCATATGGAAGGAAATGTCCCTGGCGTCTCTCATCGCCAAAGGGCATACACAAAATGCCAATGCCCTGCCGCCTGTAACAGCTATGGAAATGGCAACTATAAAGGGAGCTGAAGCCTTGATGCTGCAAGATGAAGCCGGAAGTCTGGAAGCAGGCAAGAAGGCTGATATTCAGCTTATTGACACCACTGGGCCTCATTACCATCCCAGGGAAGACACCCAGGTTCATCTGGTATACAGTGGTTACTCCCATGATGTTAACACTGTAATCATAAATGGGAAAGTAGTCATGAAAGACGGAAACTTGACCACCATCGATTTGGATCAGGTGTATGGTGAAGTAGACAGGATTATCAAACGAATAAGATATTAGAAATTTAATGCTCCTCCCATAAAAAAGAACGTCAAACCCCGAACGTCAAACCCCAAATAATAGTTATTAAAACTATGTAATAAGTTTTTAATTATTATATAAAGGAACAGTAAAACTTTTGAAATATCTATGGGGTATAATATCAATAGACAAAAATAACGGGAGGAAACAGCGATGATGAATGCATTTTGGAGATCTGAAATAGGCCGAGGATTTACTGTCGCCTTGATAACTGTTGGAATTACTTTATTAACAATATCACCGTTGTTCCTCTTGCAATTTCTTCATACTCTGTAATCAGGACCTGAATGAAAATTATGAGATAGTTTTAATAAAAACAGCCGGTAATAACGCCGGCTGTTTTTATTTATCATGTTTTCATGTTGGACTGAATAATGGAGATCCTTCCTCCATCAGGGAACGAAAACATGGTTCCCTATAATCGTTGCGGTTTCCGGAGATATCCTTTTTTTCATCCATCGTGAAGTTGCCGTTACGGGGTTCATGTAGAACAGGCAGCCCTTTGTTGGATCATTACCCAATATGGCATCGGAAACAGCCAGATAGGCATCGAGGTTGGGTTTCAAATTGATCTGACAGTCATCTACACAGCTGAATGCTCCCGGCTGATAAATAACTTCCTTAATAGTATTGGGAAACTGAGTGGAATTCACTCGATTTAATATGACGGCGGCTACAGCCACTTTACCGGTGTAATTTTCTCCTCTGGCTTCACCATGCACTGCTTTCGCCATCATGTGGATATCCTGTGCATTTCAACTATTTTCAAGAGAAAGCTCATTGACCAATTGATCTATTGCCTGTTTCTCATTAATATCATTTTCGGCATGTGCCAGACCAAGCGAAAAAAATCCGAAAATCAGGACGAGGCAAATAGAAAACAGGTTTTTCACATTTATCCCTCCTCGAGTTTTATTATTTTCAATTCAAAACCAAATATGTCTGAGAATTTTTTCATAAAAAAGAAGGGCTTCTATCGCCCTTCTGATTAGCTTTGAACCTTATACTTGCAGTTTGCTGCTTTTTTATTTCTTGTTCTCAGTCGTCAGTCTTCGTCCCCAAACAGTCGGAATCCGCCTTTACCGCCAAACAAAAGCATTACCACGAACACTATTATGATAATGGTGAATATATTGCTGCCGCCACCCTTGCCGCCGCCAAAGCCTGTAACATCATCCATGGAGTTTGCACCTCATCTCTCATAATTTTTGGAGTACCAGCCTGGTAACAGTTTAATGTACCATTCCATATTATGAAAGATGGCAGGCATTGGTGAATCAGGGAGCAGATTAATTTAATAGAATATCACCGATTTGATAGACATTTCCAGCTCCCATTGTGGTGACCAGATCGCCGGGTTTTGCATTCTTACGCACATAATTTGCTATTTCTCCGAAATCGGATAGATAAATACTGTTTTTTCCTTTCTCTGAAATGGCTTCAGCCAGCATACGTGAATTAATATCACCGGGATCCTTCTCTCTTGCAGCATAAATATCCGTAAAAATCAAGTGATCTACCCCATGAAAAGCTTCTGTAAATTCCTGAAAAAGTTCTTTGGTTCTTGTATAAGTATGAGGTTGATAGATACACCAAAGCTGGTTGTGAGGATAATTGAGAGCAGCTGTTATCGTAGCCTTCACCTCTGTTGGATGATGGGCATAGTCATCAAGTATCGTTATTTGGTTGCTGGTCTTTCCCTTTACTTCAAATCTTCGGTGTGTGCCATAATACTTGAGCAGCGATTCTCTCATCACATCAATGGAAATATTCATAATATCACATGCAGCTATGGAAGCCAGCGCATTGTATATATTGTGTTTACCAGGTACTTTCAACGTAAAGCGCCCCAGATCTCTGCCTTTGTTTTCAACTCGAAATTCGGAGTTGCCCAGATTGTCATAGTTGATATCTCGAGCCATCCAGTCACAATTATGATCAATACCATAGGATACAAGCTGACACTGCAATTCCTTCATAAGCTTTGAAACAAGCCGATCATCTCCACAGCCTATAACAAAGCCTGACTTTGGAACCAATAGAACATATTTCAAAAAAGAGGAGTATATATGATGGATGTCTTTAAAATAATCCAGATGATCTCTTTCAATATTCAATACTATAGCTAAAAATGGCTGGAACTTCAAAAAGCTGTCCATATATTCACAGGCTTCAGTGATGAAGTATTCACTTTGCCCTATACGTACATTGCCACCTATCTCATCCAATTCACCGCCTACCAAAATAGTAGGATCCAAACCCGCACGATTCATCATGGTGGACAGCATGGATGTAGTAGTTGTTTTTCCGTGGGTTCCTGCTACACCTATGGCAAAGGGATATGTCTCCATAATCTGACCTAGCAAAGAAGCTCTGTCCATAATAGGTATATTTTGTTTTTCAGCCTCTATCATCTCAGGATTATCATCTTTTATCGCAGCTGTGTATACAACTAAATCCACTTCTTTTATATTTTGAGCATCATGTCCTTCGTATATAATCGCCCCTTTGTCTTGAAGCCGTCTCGTCAGACCTGACAGCTGTATATCGGAACCGGAAATCTGACAGCCATTTTCCAACAGAATTTCTGCCAGTCCACTCATGCTGATGCCGCCAATTCCTATAAAGTAAATATGCTTGCCTGTGAAATCACTAATATGGTTTATGCTCATTGAGCTCACTCCTTGCACAGGGTTACTATTGATGTGCAAACCTCCTGTTTTTTTCATTTTTCTCAGGATACTTCTGAAATAAAAACGATAAAATAACCATAGATTTTATTATATCCATATCAAGCTTTTTTTAATTACACATATATGGTTAAAAGTAGTTATCCTGCAAATTCCTTTAGTATGTTATTCCAATTTGCTGTATTACGTGACTTTAAAGGCGTTTTTTTTCAATCAAAGTATAAATTTGGTTATTTGCTTGAACAGATTCTTCCAAAAGTTTATAATACAGTTAAAAGAAGGGCTTGCATACAAGGAGAGTTAGTATAAAAGGAGGGTTATGGGTATGAAATTGAATAATGAATTTGCAGGCAGCAATGATTACCAACGGATAATACTTGACAACAATTCGGGAGGAATACAAATAGCGCAATTACTATATGATGATCTTGGAATACCTAACGATTATATAATTTTGGGGGTAAACTCTGTATTAGCTGAAATTATGGGATTGCCCAGGGAAAAAATCATAGGCAGAAAAGTTACGGATTTTTATCCTGATATTGAGCCCGGATGGTTTATTAAATACGGAGAAATTGTAAAATCGGGTAAATCACAATCATTTGAGATGCAGTGTGAACCTTGCGGCAGTTGGCACAATGTATTGGCAGTACCACTTGAAGGGGACAAATTTGCAATTACAAGTGAGGATGTTACAGAGCGCAGGGAAATGGAAGAAGAAAAACAGGTTTTATTTAATGCACTGCAATTGGAAAGAGACAGATTGACTGCTCTAATTCAAAATATACCTGATGAAGTATGGTTTACTGATGAGTATGGAAATATTATCCTCACGAACCAAATAACTCAACGAAAATTTGGGACAAGCTATCTGGGGATAAATGCAGCTGAAATTGAAGCATCCCTGGAAACATATCATCCTGACGGCAGACCTCGTCCCCCTGAGGAGACTCCTCTTATAAGAGCCTCAAAAGGAGAAGAAATTACGAACGGGGAAGAAATTCTCCGTCTCCCGGTTAATAAAGAGTTGAGATATCGCTCGTGCAACGCTGCTCCTGTCCGCGATATGGACAACAAAATTATTGGAGCAGTAGCTGTTACACGTGATGTCACTGAACAAAAGCAGATGGAAGAGGTTTTGCGTGAGAGTGAAATGAAAGCTCTCTTACTTGTTTCCGAACTTGAAAAAGCTGATAAAAATAAAAATGAGTTTATTAATGTTTTGGTACATGAACTGAGAAATCCTATAGCTACGATAATAGGCGGCATTGCGCTTTTAAAACTTACAGATGAAAATAATAAGAACATAAAGACAATAAAAATATTAGAACGCCAGAGCGAGCATTTATCAAAATTAGTCGATGATTTGCTTGATATCACTCGAATATCAGAACAAGGTAATAATGAAAAAAGAACCTGTTAATCTGAATGACATTGCCAGAGATGCCATTGAAGACAGAAAATCGCAATTTGAGGAAAAGAATATAAAACTATTGGAGGATATATGTGAGCAGCCCATAGTAGTAAATGCTGATTCTCTTCGTATTACACAATGTGTTGGAAATATATTGGGAAACGCCCTAAAGTTCACCGGTGAAAATGGCACAGTCGATATTTCATTATCAGTAGAAGGTGAAAATGCAGTAATCCGTGTACAGGATAATGGTATAGGAATCAGCCCGGAAATGCTTACGACCATTTTTGAGCCTTTTAAACAGGATTCCAATCCCTACAACAGTTATTATAATAAGGGGCTTGGACTAGGTCTTTATATAGTTAAGGAATATTTGGAAATGCATAATGGCACTGTCAGTGCCAGCAGCCCGGGTGTAGGAAAGGGATCTACATTTACGATGAAACTGCCAATTGTAGAAAAATCTTTCTAGCTCTTTCTACCGCATATGAGATAAATATGATTTGCGTTTTATACTCTTTTCCAAATAATTTCTTCATGTTTGGATACTTCTTTTTCAATACGGGTCAGCTTTTTAGAGTTTTGGACATAGCCATCGAAAAGCGCATCCAACTTTTTTCCATGGTCATTTTCGATATTTATGACGCTCTTTTCTACCTTATCAAGCCTTTCATTAACTATCTTGAATCCATTTTGCATTTTGTTATACATTTTAGTCATTAGTTCAAATATCATTTCTTCATTATTCATGATAACAGCCTCTTACTTTTTCTATACTGTGGTCTGTGAATTATCTATTTCGCATTCTATCATAATAAATAAGAAAAGGCTTGCTATTTTTTATTAAAACCGAGTAAAAAACCTTCGAATAGTCGAAAAAACACATTGCTAAATCGATGTTTATTCTATATACTATTAGTAGTAATTATTTTGTCATTTTGGTAAAAAGTGGTGAGACTTATGGGTGTAAGCTATAAAAGATTATGGAAACTGTTAATTGATAAAGAAATCAAGAAAACTAAAATGGGTGAAGCAATCAGTATTAGTACCAGCACCTTATCAAAATTAAATCGCGATGAATATGTATCAATGGATGTTCTGGTGCGAATTTGTTCTTACTTAGAATGTCAGATTAGTGATATATGTGAGGTAATGCATATTACAGATCAGGGTTAAAAAGCAACATATAATATTGTCATCCTGAACGAAGTGAAGGATCTAAAACTCCATATAAAAGAGGTGGCTGGTTAAAAAACTTATCGTATAACACGATTAATAGCCCTATGTATTCCACAGGGGTTTAAGACATGAGGGGGTAACTCATGAAAGTCATAGACAATATAAATACTTTATTAAAGGATGATTTAGAAAAAACGATTACGCCTAGTAGTAAAGTTTCCATTGCAGCATCCTATTTTTCCATTTATGCATATCAAGAATTAAAAAAGCAGTTGGAGTCAGTGAATGAGCTAAATTTTATCTTTACTTCACCTTCCTTTACAACAGAAAAAGCAAAAAAAGAAAAAAGAGAATTTTACATACCAAGATTGAACCGTGAAAAAAGCCTGTACGGTACAGAGTTTGAAATCAAGCTCAGAAATGAATTGACTCAAAAAGCAATAGCAAAAGAGTGCGCTGACTGGGTACGGCGGAAAGTAACTTTTAAATCCAACACTACCAATGAGAATATGTTTGGTTTTATTAATGTTCTAAATAATACAGATACAGTTACCTACTTGCCTATAAATGGATTTACCACCGCTGATATAGGCTGTGAAAAGGGTAATAATGCTTATAATGTGGTTACTAGAATGGATGCTCCCGCCCCTCAAAGTAATGAGTATTTCAAACTGTTTTCTAATATATGGCAAGACAAAGAAAAGCTTCAGGATGTAACAGAAGAAGTAATCGATAACATTACTGCTGTTTACCGGGAAAATTCCCCTGAATTAATTTATTTTATTATTCTCTACAATATATTCAATGAGTTCCTAGAGGATATATCGGAGGATGTACTACCAAACGAAGCTACTGGATTTAAAGACAGTGCTATATGGAACAAGCTCTATGATTTTCAAAAAGATGCAGTATTGGCAATAATAAATAAGCTTGAGAAGTATAATGGCTGTATATTAGCTGACAGTGTTGGCCTTGGAAAAACATTCTCAGCACTTGGTGTAATAAAATACTATGAGAACCGCAACAAAACGGTTTTAGTGCTATGCCCTAAAAAGTTATCTGACAACTGGAATACTTTTAAGGCCAACTATGTTAATAATCCAATCGCATCTGATCGGTTACGCTATGATGTTTTATTTCATACAGACTTATCGCGTACTTCTGGTCAATCTAATGGTTTGGATCTTGATCGTCTTAATTGGGGCAACTATGATTTGGTTGTTATAGATGAATCCCATAATTTCCGAAATGGTGGAGAAACATATGGTGAAGACCAAAGGGAGAACAGATACCTAAGACTGCTTAACAAAGTGATAAAACCTGGTGTTAAAACAAAAGTATTAATGCTGTCGGCTACCCCGGTAAATAACAGATTTTACGACTTAAGAAACCAATTGGCATTGGCGTACGAAGGCGATTCTTCAGCCTTCAGTAAAAAACTAAATCTTAACCGTAATATTGATGATATATTCCGCAATGCCCAAACAGCTTATAATGCTTGGTGTGAACTAAATATACATGAAAGAACAACATCAAGGCTACTTAAAATGTTGCATTTTGATTTCTTTGAAATTCTAGATAGTGTCACTATTGCGCGGTCAAGAAAGCACATAGAGAAGTTTTATAATACTGCTGAAATTGGTAAATTTCCGGAGAGGCTAACACCGATATCTCTAAGACCGTCATTAACAACATTGCCTAACGCAATAAACTACAATGAAATATATGATCTGCTGAATCATATGAATTTGAGTGTATATACTCCATCTAATTTCATTTTTCCCAGCAGGCTGGAAAAATATATGGATATGAATCACGAAAGCAGCAACAGGCTTACCCAGGCAGGCCGCGAAAGAGGAATACAACAGTTAATGAGCATTAACCTGTTGAAGCGTCTGGAGAGTTCAGTGTATTCGTTTAAGTTAACACTTTCAAGGATAAAAGAACTGATTGAAACTACCATTCATTTAATTGATACATATGAAGCGGGCACTGTAGCGGATTTGATTGATATAACTGATAATGATGATTTTGATCTGGATGATCAAAATACAGATTTTTTCACTGCGGGGAAGAAAATTAAAATAGATCTGGATGATATGGATTATAAATCTTGGAGGAACAATCTTGTTAAGGATTATGAAATATTGGAATTAATGCTAGATATGATAGAAGATATTACTCCCATCCACGATAAGAAACTGCAGACTTTGTTACAGACCATAAAAGGAAAACTTGAAAATCCCATTAATGAAGGCAATAAGAAAATAATTGTATTTACAGCTTTTTCTGATACCGCTGAATACCTTTATGAAAATGTTAGCAAGTATGCAAAGCAATACTTTGATTTGGATACTGCAATGATTACCGGCTCCATAGATAGGAAGTCTACGATACCAAAGCTGAAATCAGATTTTAATACAGTTTTAACTTGTTTTTCGCCAATTTCAAAGGAAAAAGAGCTGCTTTTGCCGAATAATCCATATGAGATAGATATACTGATTGCTACGGATTGTATATCAGAAGGGCAAAACCTTCAAGACTGCGATTATTTAATCAATTATGATATACATTGGAATCCTGTGCGTATAATACAGCGTTTCGGTCGGATAGACCGTATTGGCAGCTGGAATGAAAAAATTCAGCTGGTTAATTTTTGGCCTGATTTAACCTTGGATGATTATATCAATCTTAAAGGCCGAGTTGAGACCAAAATGAAGATTTCTGTAATGACTTCAACAGGTGACGATGATCCAATCAACCTAAATGAAAAGGGAGATCTGGAGTATAGGAAAGAGCAACTGAAAAGGCTTCAGGAAGAAGTTGTGGATATTGAGGATATGTCTGGTGGAATATCCATAATGGATTTAGGACTAAATGAATTCAGGCTTGATTTGCTGGATTATGTTAAGCAACATCCTGATTTGGATAAATCACCATTTGGTATGCATGCAGTAGTTAATTCCACAGCTGATACTCAGCCTGGTGTCTTTTATGTGCTTAGAAACATTAACAATGCTGTAAACAAAGAGAATCAAAATAGGCTCCATCCATTTTATATTGTGTATATTACAGAAGATGGGGAGATTGTAAGCAATCACTTAGAGCCTAAAAAGACCTTGGATTTATTAAGGCTTATATGTAGGGGAAAATCAGAACCTGTACCTGAGGCATTTAAGCCGTTTAATCAAAACACCAATGAAGGCAGTAATATGACTAAGTATTCTGATTTGCTGCAGGAGACGATTGAATCCATAATTCACGTTAATGAGGAATCAGATATAGACAGCTTGTTTAAGCCGGGAGGAACAACTGCCCTAAGGACAACTATAAGTGGACTGGAAGACTTTGAACTAATTTGTTTTGTGGTGGTGATATAGATGCTGTCTTTTCCTAAAAGCACTGTTTTTAACAGAAGACTTCCAAAGCAGAAGTTCTATGATAACCTGAGTATATCAAGCAAGGTTGAACAGCAGTTTGTGAAGGAAATTGACACTATATACTGGAGGAACAAGCTGGCACCAGATACCTTGAACATAACCGCAGGTGATGAAGTAACTGAGGTTGAAGTAATAGAAATCAAGCTGAAGCAACAAGGTATAAGTAAAAATGTTATAGAACTGATAGACAGAGAGATACCTTACCATATTGTCTTTGTCTTGCGATTTCAGAACGTTGGACAGATATGGATTAGTTACAAAACTAGTAGCAAGACCAGAGAAGACAAGTTTAAGGTTGATACATATTATACAACTGAGTGGATGCCCTATGAAGCTTTACATTTAGAAATTAATGGCTTGGATTTAGATAAGATATATGAAAATTTCATTACTCAAGTTGCTGGTGACAGGCTGGAACGCAATAGTGATGTGGATATAAAAACTGCCATAGACAGAGCGAAGGAGAAAGAGAGACTTGTAAGACATATAAATAATTTAGAAACTAAGATAAGAAACGAAAAGCAATTCAACCGACAAGTAAAAATGATGGGCGAGCTAAGAAAATTAAAGGCTGAGCTGGATGAAAATTTTGGATAGGATTATTGAATTTTAACAAAAACTAGAATATAATAAAAGTAAGGAAATCACGGAAATCATTGAATAGGAGCTGAGAATTATGGAGCTAGCTAAAATAACGTCCAAAGGACAAATAACTATACCCTTGGAAATCCGTAAGAAGCTGCGATTGAAAGATGGAGATAAAGTTGTCTTCATAGAGGAAAATGGAAAGATAATAATGGGCAATTCAACTATGGTCGCTCTTAAGGAAGTTCAAGATGCTTTCCAAGGCGAAGCAGAGCGTTTAGGCTTAGAAAACGAACAAGATGTAGTTGATCTGGTTAAGCAGGTTAGGAAGGAAATGCGGGAGGGAAAAGATGAGAATAATGCTTGATAGCCAGAAATTTTAACTCCTTCCGAATTTATAGAGAAATATTAAGAACACGATACAAGTTAATTGATAGGCGAGTTAAGGCAGTTAAAGGCTGAATTGGAAGAAAACTTTAACTAACAGGGGGAAGTACAATGGAAAAACTGAGAATGGAAACAGCTGATTTAACCCAGAAAAACATTGAAAAGATAGGTGAGCTATTTCCTAATACCATAACTGAAATGCGAGATGAGAACGGCAGACTAAAAAAAGGAATAAATTTTGAGATTCTAAAGCAGGAGCTGTCCGGTGATGTAATAGATGGTGAGGAATGCTATGACTTTACTTGGGTTGGTAAAAAGACAGCTATTGTCGAAGGTAATACTCCAATTAGAAAGACGCTGAGACCTTGTATTGAAGAAAGCAAGGATTGGGAGAATACAGAGAACCTATATATAGAAGGCGATAATCTGGAAGTTTTGAAATTGCTACAGGAGAGCTACTTGAATTCTGTAAAAATGATATATATCGATCCTCCATATAACACAGGAAATGACTTTATCTATAAAGATGATTTTACTATGGATAAAGATGAGTATGATGAACAGATTGGTTTTCTTGATGAAGAGGAGAAACGCTTATTTAAAAACACCGATACTAATGGAAGATTTCATAGTGACTGGTGCAGTATGATGTAACCTAGGTTGAAGTTGGCACAAAATTTACTCAGCGAAGATGGGGTTATATTTATAAGTATAGATGATAATGAATTGGAAAATTTGAGAAAAATATGTAATGAACTCTTTGGTGAACAAAACTTCATTGCTAGTGTTATTTGGGAAAGAGCATATGCACCAGTTAATCTCAAGAAACATTTTTCAGAATGTCATGATTATATTGTTTGCTACGCAAAAAATATTGAAAGTGCCATTTGTAATGGACTCAGACGTAGTGATGAAGCTAATGAACGGTATAATAATCCAGACAACGATCCAAGGGGATTATGGAAATCCAGTGATATGTCAGTAGGGCCTGTTATCCAGGATAAAGTATATGAGGTTACAACGCCATCAGGGAGGAAGGTTTTACCACCAGAAGGTAGATGCTGGGTAATAAGTAAGGATAAATATAGGGAGTTATTATCAGATAATAGAATTTGGTTTGGAACAACTGGTAATAATGTACCTTCAATAAAAAAATTTTTAAAAGAAGTTAAGAACACAATGACTCCTATGACTATATGGAAATACAATGAAGTTGGTCATTCACAAGATGCAAAACAAAAATTTATGAAACTATTTGATGGTAAGTCTTATTTTGATTACCCGAAATCTGTAGATTTAATTAAACGTGTAATAGAACTATATAGCAGCGAACGAGACATTATCCTCGACTTCTTTTCCGGTTCCGCTACCACTGCTCACGCAACAGTGCAGCTCAACGCCGAAGAAGGTGGCAATCGCAAATTTATCATGGTCCAATTACCAGAACCCAGCGACGAAAAAAGTGAAGCTTACAAGGCTGGCTATCAAAACATTTGTGAAATAGGAAAAGAACGTATACGTCGTGCAGGTGAAAAAATAAAGGAAGAAAATAAAGATAAAGAAAACATAGAATCTCTTGATATAGGTTTTAGGGTATTAAAAGTCGATGACACAAATATGAAGGATGTCTATTATTCAGCTGATGAATATAATCAAGACATGCTGGACGCACTAGAATCGAATATAAAAGAGGATCGCACAGACTTAGACCTTCTGTATGGAGTCTTACTGGATTGGGGCTTACCTTTGTCTCTTAAGCATGCGATTGAAGAAGTTTATGGTGCTACTATCCATACAGTTGATGAAGGGTCATTAGTTGCTTGCTTTGACGGGAGGATAACGGAAGAGGTTGTCAGAGAGATTGCCAAACGGCAACCATTACGCGTGGTATTTAGAGACAGTAGTTTTGCAGATAGTCCTGACAAAATTAATGTAGAAGAGATATTTAAGCTTCTGGCACCAAACACGACAGTGAAGGTAATATAGGGGGAGAAATACGTTGAAACTACAATTTAAGCATCAAAAATTTCAGGCGGATGCAGCTGTAGCAGTTTGTGATGTTTTTGCTGGTCAGCCAAATATTTCGGACTCTTATATGATGGACAAGGGTATAGTAAATGGCATGCAACAACTGAGTGTAACCGATACGGTTGATTTTACTGGTTATGCCAATAACGAAGTGCTTCTTTCAGATAGTGTTGTGCTGGATAACCTGCAAAAAATACAGCGACAAAATCAGCTTGAACCATCTAAGAGATTAGAGGGTAAATATAACCTTACCATTGAAATGGAAACAGGTGTAGGCAAAACCTATACATATATCAAAACCATGTTCGAGCTCAGCGAAAGATATGGTTGGAACAAATACATTGTAGTTGTCCCATCAGTTGCTATTCGGGAAGGCGTGTATAAGTCCTTTGAAATAACCCAGGATCACTTTGCTGAAGAATACAACAAAA
>ENA-UOOM01002813-UOOM01002813.1-fermentation-metagenome-genome-assembly--contig:-NODE-2813-length-13626-cov-10.947683_pt1 | contig 13626 bp, 16 predicted proteins | sample MGYA00245781_ERZ724031 | MGnify/ENA primary metagenome ERZ724031 (study PRJEB28704, sample SAMN03018317) | fermentation metagenome | biome: anthropogenic terrestrial biome; feature: soil... | reverse complement strand
ATAATTACTCCCATAATTGCACTCCTATATCAAACTTGCATATTTTTATATTATAACATTTGATTTAGTTATTTTCAACTTTAAGAAATTATATATTATTGCTTTTTTCTGCAAAAATTGCAGTTGTATATTAAACTACATATATGATATTATATAATATAATTGTATAGTTTATCATAATGTGAGAGGAAATGTAAAATGAATATAAATATAAAGAAACTTTTCACCTTATTTTTTACATTGGTTCTTTGTTTTTCTGTATTTACCGTAACCGCATTTGCACAATCCGACCCATTAATGCCGGACACACCTCCGGCAGGCGAATCTGTAGGGCCGGATACCGGCAGCAAAGACGAAACAATCACTCCACCTGAAGAATCGGAAAAGCCAAATTCGGATGGAAAGAATGAACCGAAAGATAATCCTCATGAATCCTCAAATCCTGGCAAGGGAAAATCGAAGCCGGAATCTAATCATACAAAAAGCAATCCACAAAACAGTTCAAAAGATGGCAATCCAAGCAGTAAAGCCAAGAAACCGGCTCCGAAAAACAACGTTGACACTCAAAAAAACCGAATTGAAGCTGCAGCATCCCAAGCAGAAAACGCTACAAGCGACCCTGACTTACTCTCATCACAAAGCTGGGATGAACTTCTTACAAGTGAAGATAAAAACGAAAGCGAAGTTGAAGCCGGTGCAGGAACTGTAAGCGAAACTAACACACCTGGTATAGCGGGTGTTTCTTGGATTTTAATTTTGGGAGTAGTCTTAATTGTTCTCGCTCTCTGTGGAATAGGATTGTTTATTTATCTGCAGTTTTTCAATAAAGACAAAATCCCCGTAAAAAGCAAAAGTCAGTACAAAGCCCCCACAGAATTTGAAGATATCAGTTCTGACAGTTCCAGACAGGTTTCCGAAAAAAACCTTCCGCCTGTTTCTCACGATACAAAGGTATTTACCAATATTAAGTCGTCATCAATGCCGCCCAAGGTTAACCCCAACTACAGAAGAAGGCCGTCAAGCGATAAAGATGAAACAGCCCCTCTTCCAAATGTTTCCCGTCCCGATTTACTTTCAAAGTCACAAGCAAAGCCCACGACCCCGAAAAGTGATTTTGACTGGAAAAAATTCTTTGATGAAGATAATTAAATAGTTAAATCCTCGGCTTAAAAAACTTCAAGCCGAGGATTTTTTTATGGTTCTATATTAAATGTTGGGGCTTTTCCCCCTGCCCTCTCCCATTTAACGGAAACTGCCTGTTTCGCTCTGAAATAAAAATGGGAGGGTTTAGCAGTAGGTATTCAATATTAATTTACCACGACAATTGATAAAGAACCTTTTTTATTTGGAAACTGTCTATTTTTTAATTACCGGTTTTAAATTTTCGGTTATATTTATGCTGCTGCCGTCACACTTTGCAAGAATAGTATTTTGACTGTCAGTTCTGTAAACCTTTACATTGGCATTTTCGAGTCTGTTTAATATTTTCTTGTTTGGATGGCCGTAATCATTGTCCACTCCGCACGAAATTACCGCCGTGGTCGGATTTACTGCTTTCAAAAATGCCGTGCTTGTCGAAGTTGAACTCCCGTGGTGTCCACATTTCAAGACATCACTTTTAACGTCACAGTTTTTGCTAATCATATCTTTTTCGCTATCGGTTTCCGCATCTCCTGTAAATAGGAACTTTTTTCCGCCGCAAGTTAGTTTTGTAACTACCGAATAGCTGTTAAGTCCATCATACTTAGTTGACACCGGAGCTAATATTTCAAACTTCTCTGTACCGTTTTGAAATATTGTCATTCCCGCTTTTGCCGCTGTAATTTTTAATCCTTTTTTATCGATTTCGGTAAGAAGTTTTTCGTAAGTTACCGTGGTTGGTACTTGCTTGTCAGGAATTTTAGGCATATATATTTTTCCTATATCGAATTGTTTAACTACCTGTGCCATACCGCCGATATGGTCCGCATGCGGATGAGTGGCTATAAGATAATCAATTTTACTGACTCCCAATTCTTTTATGTAACTTACAAGCTCTTTTTCACTTTCTTTTGTTCCTGCGTCTATTAGAATATTTTCTCCGGTTTTCAGCCGTATAAGCTCGCTGTCACCTTGTCCTACATCAAGAAAATAAATTAATGTTTCTTTTGCTGTGGATGTGCTTGCGGATTGCTGCCTTTGCGTATTTGACTGTGATACCGAGTCTGTTGCATTGACTTCTTTCGGTTTGCCGTTGTTAAAACCGAATACCGTTGCCACAATGGCAACGATTACTGTAACTACAGTAGTAAGCAGTGAATTTTTTCTTTTTCCTGCCACCTTTTTACTCCTTTCAAATGTTAAAATAAAATGATTCTGCCTTCGAGAAAAAATCTTTGCCTCTTTCGCTTTATATATTAAATGTTGGGATGCCACCCCCTGCCCACTCCTATTAAAGTACAGCTGATTGTTTAAATAAGCGTGCTAAATGGTAGGGGTTAGGGGTAGGTATTAAATATTAATTTACAAGAGCAATTGTTAAAGAACCGTTTTTCCATAATGCAGAACCGTAAAAAACCGCCCATGAGGGCGGTTTTTGAACATATATTCAAAGTTTAGGCTTTCTCTTCTCCGAAGAGGTTAAATCTGAACAACTTTGTTTCGTCTTCTTGATTTTCACAAACAAGAAATGCTTCTGCGATTTTTCCGCCTTCAATAAGGTTCGTTAAGCCGACCAGCTGACAAAGTTTGCTCTTTAAGTTAAGATGGTCGCCCTCGCGTGTAACCAAATATACATTTCCTTTACATTCATCAAGTACTTTCAATAATTCAGGTACGTTTACATTATGCAGTTGGAGCGCTGATGAATCCATAATTACCCTCCTTAATCAATTAAAATCATTATATATTCTATGTTTTAACTTTTAAATTATATCATTCTCATGGAATTTGTCAACGTTAGAATATAGTGTGAATTTACACAAATTATTTATATGAATTTCGATTATTTGCTAAACCTTGCGATAATATGTAATAATATGCTATAATGCTTTTTATTATAATACTGATAGGAGATTTTAAAAATGGATTTAGCGAATGATGCGGCTTTCGTAATGGGCAGCGTCGAAGATTTACCTATTATTTATAAGGATATGCAGCAGCAGTTCCCCGAGTGTGAAATGTATAAATACAAATCGTATGTTCAGCTTCTGCATAATGGGGAATATAAAATTTTAAAATACCAACGTTCCGAAGACAATGAACTTATCGGATATGCCCTTGTTTATATTGTTGAAAGCAGTAACATCCTTTGGCTTGATTACCTTGCTATTCGTAAAAAATATCAGGCTTTGGGCTATGGAAGCGCCATGTTCAAAGCTCTTGTTCAAAAATACTGCGGGCCTTTTGACGGAATTTTATTTTCTGTGGAGCATATTTCCAAAACTGACGCCAAACTTGCAGAAAGTCAAAAAAAAAGGGTTAGATTTTACGAACGTCTGGGTGCAAAAAAACTCAGTGCTGATTTTTTACAACCCTGCGAAGACGGTGGATTCCCTATGTATCTTTTCTTTAAACCGCGCCGCGGATGCAATGTAATCAGCAGAGAATCACAAATTCAGACAATAGGTCAAATGTACGATTACTGCTTCCCCAATTCTAAACACAGCAGAGAACTTCTTCCTAAATTTAAAGATACTATTGTTAACGAAAGACTTTGTAAATAAATAATTTTATTCTTTTACATATTTAACATATGACGGCTATTTTACAAATAAACTGCAAACGCTTATAATAAAACCAAATAATCGGGTTAAAGGGGATAAAAGAATGCTGACAAAGTATTGGAAACAGTTTAAAAGCGGTACGGATATCCGCGGTATTGCAAGCAGCGGTGTACCGGGGGAAGAAATTAATTTAACCGATGAAAATATTGAAAAAATGACGAATGCTTTTGCACTTTGGCTTTCTGAATGTGTAAAAAAGGACGCGTCTACACTTACCGTTGCGGTAGGGCATGACTCAAGAATATCCGCCGAGCGTATTAAATCCGCTGTAATCAAAGCTCTTAAAACAGCAGGTGTAAAGGTGCTTGACTGTTCACTTGCATCCACTCCGTCAATGTTTATGACAACGGTTGACCTGAAATGCGACGGTTCAGTACAGATTACCGCAAGCCACCATCCCTTTAACAGAAACGGGCTGAAATTCTTTACAAGAAACGGCGGTCTTGATTCGGCAGATATTGAAAAGATACTTTTTTATGCACAGGAAGATAAGAAGCCTGCGCAAGCAGACGGTTCCGTTGAAAAAGTCGATTATATGAAACAATACAGCGCTAACCTGCGCGACACAATAAAGCATGGCGTCAACGCAAAAGACTATGAGCATCCGCTTTCCGGGTTTAAAATCGTAGTTGACGCGGGGAACGGAGCCGGCGGTTTTTATGCACTCGACGTACTAAAGCCGCTTGGTGCAGATATCACGGGAAGCCAGTTCCTTGAACCCGACGGATATTTTCCGAACCATATCCCGAACCCCGAAAATGAAACGGCAATGAAGTCCGTATGTAAAGCGGCGGTTAAAGCAAAAGCTGATTTGGGCGTTATTTTTGATACTGATGTAGACCGCGGCGGAGCAGTTGACGAAAAAGGTGACGAAATAAACCGCAACCGTCTTGTTGCAATTGCATCTGCCATTGCACTTGAAGGAAATGAGGGCGGAACAATCGTAACGGACTCAATTACTTCAAGCGGATTAAAGAAGTACATTGAAAACACCCTTGGCGGAAAGCACCACCGCTTTAAAAGAGGATATAAAAACGTGATTAACGAAGCTGTAAGGCTTAACAAAGAAGGCATTAACTGCCCGCTTGCAATCGAAACTTCCGGACACGCCGCACTTCGTGAAAACTATTTTCTTGATGACGGTGCCTATCTTGTAACTAAAATAATTATAAAAGCCGCACAGTTGAGAAAAGACGGCAAAACCCTTGAAAGTCTTTTGGAGCCTTTGGCAGAGCCTGCTGAAGCGACTGAATTGCGTATGTCGATAACAACAGAAAACTTTAAAGAATACGGCAATAAAGTAATTAATGACTTAAAAGAATATGCAAAAACACAACCGAATTGGGAAATCTCCCCCGATAATTACGAGGGTATTCGAATTTCATTCGGTAAAGAAAACGGAAACGGCTGGCTTCTTCTGCGTCTTAGTGTTCACGACCCTATAATGCCGCTTAATATCGAAAGCGACAGCATAGGCGGAAACAAGATTATTGCAGAAGAGCTGTATAAATTTTTAAGTACCTGTGATTCAATTGATATTTCTCCCGTAAAGAAATATCTTAATCTTATTTAATAAATGTTCTTTAACAATTGTAGGGGCAAATTAATATTTAATACCTACATCTAATCTCCCTCATTTTTATTTCAAAGAGTACACAGTCAGTTTCCGTTAAATCGGAGGGACATGAAGTGAGAACCCTAACATTTAATATAGAACCTTAATAAACAGCAAAGGCGCTTTCACAATGAAAGCGCCTTTTTACTGTCATTTTTCAAAGGTTGAGGAATTGGGATAAGCAAAATAACATCATAAGCAAATTGGGGATATTTAATTTTATGCCTTTAAATATACTAAGTGTGCAACGCTTGGTATTGTTTCACCCTGCTGTGATGAAGTCGGCGACATCAGAGCGCCTGTTCCAAGGAACAAAACATTGTGCAGTTTTTCGGCCTCCATCTGCTGCATAACATAAGAACACAAAACCGCACCCGAACAGCCGCATCCCGAACCTCCGGCGTGGACATCCTGTTTATTGCGGTCATAAATCATTATGCCGCAGTCATTATGGACTGCACTTATATCAATATTATCCTTCATGAGAAGTTCTTCCATTAACTGACTTCCTATATACCCGAGGTCACCGGTTAATATCATGTCATAATCCATCGGCGTTGTACCGGTGTCGTTAAGGTAGTCTTCCAGTGTCTGTGCCGCCGCAGGAGCCATCGCCGCGCCCATGTTGTTGGCATCCTTAACTCCGAAATCTGTAATTCTGCCGAAAGTCAAAGCTTCAACATGAATTTGGCTGTTTTTACTGCTTTGATTATCCGTTGGAGAACCAATAATGGCAGCACCTGAACCTGTAGCTGTCCATTGGGCTGTCGGAGTTCTCTGTCCGCCGTATTCAAGCGGAAATCTAAACTGCCTTTCTGCAGAACAGAAATGTGAGGAAGTAACCGCTACGGCGTGTTTAGCCGCACCGGCTTCTGTAAAAATTGATGCAATAGCTAAAGTTTGAGCCATTGTTGAACATGCTCCGTATTGACCTAAAAACGGAATATTCAAACTGCGCAGGCCAAAAGTGGAGGAAATGCATTGATTTAGAAGGTCACCCGCAAAAATGCAGTCAACATCAGTTTTTTCTATTCCTGCCTTATTTAGCGCAAGGCTTACCGCCTCCGTCTGCAGGCGGCTTTCAGCTTTCTCCCAGCTTGATTCTCCCAAACTTGTGTCTTTGTGGCTTTGGTCATAATATTCGCCAAGCGGCCCTTCGCTTTCCTTTTTACCGACTACGCCTGCATAGCCCAAAATTATAGGCTTATTATTTAGGGACATCGTATATTTGCCAACACGTGAAGGCATAGTAATTCCTCCTAACGTTAATACAGCTTAAAAAACCAAATTATTAGTCCGTATATTATTGATGCCGTTGCGCTGTAAACAAGCACAGGACCGGCAATTACAAACATCTTTCCGCCCATTCCTATGATATAGCCTTCGCTTTTGAATTCCATAGCAGGCGATACAATCGAATTGGCAAAACCGGTAATAGGTACAATTGTGCCTGCCCCTGCGTACTTTGCTATATTGTCATATACATTAAGAGCGGTTAAAATTGCGCTTAAACCGATTAAAGCTATTGAGGTCCATGCACGCGCATCTTTTAATTCGTTTCCATATTGAAGAAACAGATTTACAAGAAACTGTCCCAAAGTGCAGATTGCACCGCCGATTACGAAAGCAAAGAACAAATTTTTGCCGTATGTTGAACCGGGGGAAGCCTTATCGGCCATTTGTTTGTATTCTTCTTTTGTAACATTCATTTCTGTCCACTCCTTTAAAAAATATTTTGCCAATTCAGATGTTAAATATACGATTCTATACAAATATAAGTAACCATTAAATTATTAATGTGTAAAATTTCCAATAAGCAGTTGGATTTTTTTACAAAATGGGTTATCATATATAATAAGATAAAAAAACAGTTAATTATAAATATAATTGGAGGATTACCATGACGGATATGCGCATTAATCCAAATTATTCAAATCAAGCTGCACTTAATAATATAAACAGCAAAAAGCCTTCGTCTGTTTCGAAATTTTCAGGGATATTGAAAAATGCCGTACAGTCAGCCGGTAATACTCAAAAATCAAAAAGTTTAGATGATATTTTTAATGAAGCTGCTGAAAAGAACAATATTCCAGTAAATCTTTTAAAAGCTGTCGCAAAGGTTGAGTCGGGTTTCGACCCAAATGCGGTTTCATGCTGCGGAGCACAGGGCATCATGCAGTTAATGCCTTCTACAGCAAAATCCATGGGAGTAAATAATCCGCTTGACCCCGAAGAAAACATAATGGCAGGAGCAAGATATTTAAGCCAAAAAATCCAAAGCTACAACGGCGATGTAAGGCTTGCGCTTGCGTCATATAACGCAGGAAGCGGAAATGTTAAAAAATACGGCGGAGTTCCTCCGTTTAAACAGACACAGGAGTATATTAAAAGAGTTATGGAAGAAGCAGGCGGAGATATCTCCGTACCAAATCAGCAGGTATCCGCTTTAAACTCTTATGGAAATGGTTTGGGATTCCCCACTATCGGAAATCCTCAACAACCTGTTTCATCGGACTTTACATATAATGATTATCTGAAATTTTTACAGGTTTATGTAGAATTAATGAAAGTAAATGTTGTAAATTCCCTCTCTTCCGACATTTCCGGTATGTCACAAAATAATCAGCCGATGTCAATTTTATAATTCCACAAATTCACAAAAAAATTACCCGTTTCTCTAAATTTGAGAAACGGGTTTTTATTATTATTTTAGATATCCCTGCCGCATCCTTTGCAGTAAAGAGAATACGGCTTATTTAGCTGACCGCAGTCTGGGCAGTGCCATGAGCCGTCTTTAAGCGGAATTACTTTCACGATTTTATTTTTATTCTGTTTAATTTTTCCTGCTTCATTGCTAATTGCTTTGGCTGCAAGCGGAGCAACTGAAACTCCTTTTGCACCTGTTCCCGAAACCGAACCAAAGTCCAAACTTTTAATAAATTTATTCTTTACAATAAGTTTCTTACCGCATTTTTGGCAGTAATTTGTACCCTCAAGATTTTCAAATCCGCAGTTTTTGCAAAGTATTTTTTTGTTTGTATTCATTTTCTCACCCTATTTAAAAATCATTAAGTATAAACTCACATTAACATTTTTATTCTCCCCTGTCAATCAAACTTATTTAATATTTCACATTATTCAGATAAGCAAACAGGGTAAGATAACGCAGGTTTTAGATTAATAATATTTTACATATTCGAATAATCATCATTTTAATTTGCTTGAATCCCAGCTTTCAGCCAACTTTAAAGCCTCTGCCTTTGGGTTCTCCGCACCGGCTACCGCAGAAACCACAAAGAATCCGTCAACCCCTGTTTGGGCAAGCTGAGGTATGTCCGCTTGCTTTACTCCGCCGCCTACTACTATCGGAATAGGGCTGATTTTTGCAAGTTTTTCAATATCATCAAAACTTCTTGTTACAATTTTTCCGTCAGCTGCCAATCCACAGTCCGGTTTGGTTGCCGTTTCATGAAGAGGGCCGACACCGAAATAGTCAACTAAACTTACATCCGCTGTTTTAATGTACTCGAACAGCTCATGCGTTCTCGCCGACAATCCTACAATTGAATCTTCGCCCAAATATTCACGGCAAACATCAACGGGAATATCCGACTGGCCAACGTGAATTCCATCAACCTTTATTCCCTGTTTTCTTGCGGCAAGAACAACGTCAAGACGGTCGTCTACAAGAAGTGTGATTTCATTTGATTTACCTGCCTTGGCGATTATTTCAGCCGCCTCGCGTGTATATTCAATCATTTCAGAGGCAGATGCTGTTTTAGAACGAATTTGAAAACAGGTAAACCCTGCTTCTACTGCATCTTCAATAATTTGTGCAACAGGGCGGCCATTTGTATTTTCGGGGCCTACCACTAAATATGCCGAAATATCTAAATTCTTTCTGTTATACATTTTGACCTCCTAAAATCTTATCGACTTTATCAACTTTAGTTTTAATTGTATTTGTAAAACCCGGGCGTATATCTGCTTTTAAAACCACTTCCGTACGTATGCCTTTATTTGCAAGTACAAATGCAGCATCTTTTACAACTTTCATCACTTCGTCCCATTCGCCCTCAATTTCTGTGAACATTGAGGTTGTGCGGTTTGGTAAACCGGATTCGCGAATTACTTTTACAACTTCGGCTACTTCAGGCGCCATTTCGTCACCTATTCCGCAGGGTGCAATGGCAACTGCAATAAGTGCGTTCATAATTGTACCTCCTCAATTTTAAATGGATTTTCGGCTATCTCATTCGGGGAAGCTTTATAGAGTTCATCAAGAAATCGAACTTGGAAACTGCCCGGACCGTCAACTTTGCTTTCTGCACGGCTTCCCGCTAAATTATATACCGCAGAAGCGGTAAGTGCGGCAATAAACGGTGTTGCGGCTGTTAAATATACCGCGGCAACTCCGCCGAGTGAACAGCCGGCTCCTGTAATTTTCTCCATAAAATGAGAACCGCCGTACGAAAGAACCATAATTGAGCCATCAGTAATTAAATCAGTTTCACCCGATACAGCAACTGCTCCGCCCGTCCATTTTGCCAATGCAACAGCGGCATTTTTTGATGATAGTACCGAATCCGTTGAATCAACTCCACGAACGTTGGATTTATCTGTACCTCCGTCTAATTCCCATAAACCTGCCAGTGCAATAATTTCGGATGCATTTCCCCTTATAACACTTGGTTTGTACTCTTTAAACTGCTTTAACAGCTTGGTTCTGAGTTCGCCTATTCCTATTGCGACAGGGTCAAGTACCCACGGTTTGCCTAAATCATGCAAAGTTTTGGCTGTATGCGGTAAAGTTTCCTCGTAAATAGGGAAAATGGTGCCAACATTTATGTATGTTGCTCCTCCCGCTTTAGCCAAAAACTCACCCTCATCGGGTAAATAAACCATAGCGGCAGCCCCGCCGACGGCAAGTTGAGCATTTGCTACTAAATTAATAGTTACAGTGTTTGTGATTGAGCCTGCCATAGGGTTTGTCCTCTTTACTGTTTCAACAGCTTGGACGATTTGTTTTTGAATTTCAGTTTTACTAATCATTTTTCCTTCCTTTCGCTGATATAAATAGAATCAGGTTTAACTGTATAATCTCAGCCCTGCGGTTCAACCGCAATTCAGTCTGTTTCCACAAACAGATATCCACTTATATTATAATATACATATTCAAATAATTTAACATCTTAATTTAACAACCGGCTTAATTTGCCGTTTTTCAACTTTTAAATTAATAATCCCCGCGGTGCAAATTCGGAATAAGTCCAATCTGCACTGCGGGGGAAATTTTATTTAAGTTTTTCATAAAATTCAGAAACAATATCTTTAATTCTGTTTTCATTTTCTGCTTTGCAATATCCTGTGGGCATCGTTTGTACAAAATCTTCACTTTTTGAAAATCCATATCCCAAAGTATAAGTATAAAAACCCGTTTTATCTTTATAATAAAAATTAACAGAATAGACAAATCCGCCCCTTGGCTGTGAATTATCGTTACGATATAATTTTTCATTTTCTATCTTATTAATAAAGGAGTTAATTTTTTATTTATCAATTGTTTCGCGGGCTTCTCCGTTATTACCGTTTTTAATGCTGATTTTAACAATATTTTCTGAACTTAAAATTTGTTTGAATGTAGTGCTTTGTGGAAACGTTGCATTATCTTTTTTATCACTGCACGAAATTAATATACCCGCAGTTATCACAACGCATACTGATAAAAAAATACATTTTTACCACCACATTGTAATTTAATTTTTGATATAAGGGGATTAATTATTCTCGTTTAGCTTAACTGTTTTTAATATTCCTGCATCCATTTCGTGAACTGTATCGCATAACAGTTCAATGTCTTCAGAACTATGGCTCGCTAAAATAATTGTTTTACCCTCATCTTTTAAATTAAGTAATAGCTTTCTAATATCCTCCACACCTTTATTGTCAAGTCCATTCATAGGCTCGTCCAAAATTAAAATATCGGGGTTTTCCATAATCGCTTGCGCTATTCCCAAGCGTTGGCGCATTCCGAGTGAGTATTTAGAAACTCTTTTTTTGCTTTCGGGGTCAAGCCCTACAATTTTCATAGTTTCTTTGATTTTTTCGTCATTTATCTTTTTATTTATAACTGCCAATAGCTTTAAATTTCTGAATCCGCTGTAATTCGGTAAAAAACCCGGCGCTTCAATAATTGCTCCCACATTTTTAGGGACATCGGTATCTTTACCGATTATTTTGCCATCAACTGCAATTTGTCCACTCGTAAGCTGCATAAAGCCGCAAATGCACTTAAAAAGAACCGTTTTTCCTGAACCGTTTCTTCCTATAATTCCGTGTATTTTGCCTTTTTCAAAATTTATCGTAACATCATTAAGTGCGGTTGTTTCTTTGAATTTTTTGACCGCATTTTCCACTGTAATTATATTTTCAGCCATTTTTTCCTCCTATATCTGTGGGATTACTTCGATTGTTTCCTTCCTAAATGAAAGTAGTATTATAAACACCAAAATAGCGATTACCATGAGCAGTACCGTACACTGATAAGTAAAAGTTGGAAGCATTTCGGCGGGATTACATTTTTGTATTGTTAAATTAGCCCATGATATAGGTGAAAAGGAGTATATTCTATTAGAGAAAAAGCCATGGGAGATTCTGAAAAAATCGGCAAACATATCTAAGAATATAAATAAAGACGCCGCGCCTATACCTACAAACCGTGGGAAATGCATATTTAATGCGAAAATTAAAAAGCCTAAAAAACATCCTATAAGCCAAAGTAACAGTAATTGTTTAACCATAGCTTCAATTGGTGTAAAATTAAGCGTAATTTTTTCAGTCACAGGTAAAGCTACGTTAAATTGTGAGCCTTCACTTGTGATTGCTAAAGTTTTAAAAACTTTCCCCCATTTAGGCGAAAACTCAACTCTTGGCAAAGAACATACTATGGTAGCAACTGCTAAAAATATTGCGTAAATTAAACTTGATACAAAAATATATAGTATTTGGGCTGCAGAAAATATTTTTCTGCCTGAACGCAATATAACGTATGGCTTCTGTTCATCTATAAACGGCGCATTACAATATAAAAATACATAACCAAACATTATAATAATCAAATTATTAAAATTACTCAGTAAAAAAGGTAAACCCCATGGAGTAACATTTACATTGGCGGCGGCCGCAAATAAACGCACTCCGCTGAAATTATTATATATCAATAAAACAACAAGAAGTAAAATGATTTTTATTCTTGTGCTTGAAAACCATTTGCGAAAATTTAAATTACACAGCGTCACTACTTCTTTAACTTTATCCATTTTCAAGCCTCCGCTTTACATTTTTAACAAAAAGATACATAAAAACAATACTCGGTATAACTGCAAAAAGGATTGCGTAAAGTGTGCTGTGCGTTAAGTTATTATGAAATACCCCATCATTTTCAAAAATAGCGGAAAGCCATAAAAAATTAGGGAAATTAAAAATATTAGCTATATTAAGATAAATATAGTACGCAACTATCGGCATTGTTAATGTAACAAATATGTCTGTAATTTTAGTCGATAAATATAGCGAGAAAACCGCAAAAATACTTCCTTGAAGGCTTCTTTCGAATGACTCTATAATAATCCATGTAAAATAATGATTATTGTTAAAGAACCATTCTGCGCCCGGGAAACTCTGTATTGTGGATTTTATATATACTCCCGTAATCGGCGCCGCAAACGGCGCAAGACAAACTACAAGCAGCAGTCTGCCAATTATCCCCACAAGGATTGCCCCTAAAAAACAGGTTACTGCTTTAGAAACAGCATATTTTACAGACGACGTACGCATTATTACTGCACGTATGTATCTATTTTCCCAATCACAGCAAAATTCTGTACCGTATGGCAGTGTTTCCAATATTAAAATCGCAATTGCAAAAAACGGTGCATCTCCGGCGGTGAAAATCTCAATCATATTTTGTTTGAATATGCTTCCAAAATTTAATGAGTTTAATAAACACACTACAGCTATTCCTATTATTGATACATAGAACTTCCAAGAAGTGACCATACGGTAAAAATCGGTTCTAAACATTTTAAACATTAAAAATCCATTCCTTTATTCCATTTGTTCCCCTGTTAAAGCGTTTATTATTAATCTTTTATCAATACTGTCTTTAATATCATCGGAATACTCGGCTAAATTAAATAACCACGCGGGTGTTAGAATATAATTTTCCTCATTTGCCGATTTAAGCTG
>ENA-UOOM01002811-UOOM01002811.1-fermentation-metagenome-genome-assembly--contig:-NODE-2811-length-13632-cov-7.043309_pt1 | contig 13632 bp, 14 predicted proteins | sample MGYA00245781_ERZ724031 | MGnify/ENA primary metagenome ERZ724031 (study PRJEB28704, sample SAMN03018317) | fermentation metagenome | biome: anthropogenic terrestrial biome; feature: soil; material... | reverse complement strand
TTAATAAAAAATAAATGCAAGTACTGATAAAATGGTACTTGACTTAAAGAGGAGGTTTTTTAAATGAAAACAAGAAGTGTTGGTATTATCGGTGTCGGCCATGTGGGCGCCCACTGCGCCTATAGCTTGGCGGTGCAAGGCATTGTGGATGAATTGGTTTTGGTGGATACAAATGAACAAAAGGCCATCAGCGAATGTCAGGATTTAAGAGACAGCGTTGCCTATCTCCCCCACAGGGTAGAGGTGCGTATCGGCGGTTATGCCGATTTGAAGGACTGCGACGTGGTGGTGATCAGCGTTGGTGTGATTACAAAGAGCGGCAGCCGTTTGGATGAATTGAATGTATCCATCGGCATGGTAAACAGCTTTATCAAACAGGTAGTGGAGGCAGGATTTCAGGGCATTTTCGTGAACATTACAAACCCCTGCGATATTGTGGCAAGACAGGTGCATAAGCTTTCCGGCTTTGATAAATCCCGGGTATTCGGCACAGGTACAGGCTTGGACAGCTCTCGTTTTAAAGCGGTGTTATCCGAAAAAATAGGCATTGACCATAAGTCCTTGGTGGCTTACACCTTGGGAGAGCACGGAGATTCCCAGATGGCGCCTTGGTCCCATATATCCGTAAACGGAAAGCCTCTGGAGGAGCTTGCGGAAAAGAATGATAAATATAAGGTAAACCATGCGGCGGCATTGGAAGCGGCTGTCAAGGGAGGCTGGGTGACCTTTGCGGGCAAGGGCTGTACCGAGTACGGCATTGCGTCCACACTGGCACGTTTGGTATTTGCCATTTTCCATGACGAAAAGGTTGTTTTGCCTTGCAGCGCGCAGTTAAACGGAGAATACGGTCAAGAGGATATTTTTATCAGCACACCTTGTGTCATTGGGAAAAACGGTGTGGAGGAAGTGCTTGAGCTAAACTTGACCGAAGAAGAATTGAAAGCATTCCATCATTCCTGCGACGTTATCCGTACCAATATCGGCTACATCACTGAGGAAGCATAAAAATAAGGAAGGCTTTTCAGAAAAGGAAGCTTTCCTCAAAAAAAGGGTGCCCACAGGAAGCGGGCACCCTTTTGTAAAAGGCTGTTATCTGGAAACCATCAGTTTTTTGAGTGCAGTGTTCAAATCCTCCAGAGTTAGGCGGTACATATCAAAATCCTTATGAATAATATCATAGGTTTTTGCCCACCAGCCTCCCCATGTAGGACGCTCTGAGGGGTTCAGCCAAACCATACGGGGGTACTTTTCTTTAAAGCGCAGCAGCCATTCGTGGCCGGTAATGTCGTTTCTCACACCGAAGGAATAGTAGCTGGGATTTAGCAGCTCGGAAGGCTCCATCTGGGCATCCCCTACAATGATTACCTTATACTCACTGCTGAGGTTATTCAAAATCCAATCTGTGGAAATGGTATCACGAGGGCTTAAATCCGCCTCGGTATACACCCGGGAATAGATGCAGTTATGGAAATAATACACCTTTAAATCCTTAAAATGATTGGATTTGCTTACGGCTTGGAATAAAGAGCTGCAAAGTCTGCTGTAATATTCCATAGAGCCGCCGCTGTCCATAAGCAGCAGAAGCTTTACCATATTTTTACGGGGTTTTTCATAAACAACCTGCAAATTTCCTGCATTTTCGCAGGTTTCATGAATGGTTTCGTCAATATCAAACTCGGTTCTTGCTTCCGCTGTGCGGGCGGAGAACTGGCGCAGTTTACGAAAAGCCATTTGGAACTGGCGGGTATCCAGGGTATTATCCTGTCTGAAATCCCGGTATTTTCGTTCTCCCGCCACTTGGAAGGCACGCCGCTGGCCGCCGTTGCCCCCCACGCGGATTCCTCTGGGGCTGAAGCCGCTATTGCCGAACACGGAAACTCCGCCGGTGCCCACCCAATAGCTGCCGCCGTTATGCTCATCCTTTTGTTCCTCCAAGCGTTCAAGGAACATTTTTTGTATTTCACTCTGAGACAGCCGTTCGTTTTCCATGGCACGTTCCATATCAAACTCGGTGCCGGGGGCATCCGCAGGATTTTCCAGCCAATCTAACAGCTCTTTTGGTAATTCATCGGTGGCAAATTCCATATCCTTAAAAAATTCCAGAAAAGCACCGTCAAATTTATCAAAATCCGTTTCGCTTTTTACAAGCACACTGCGGCAGAGATAGTAAAAGCCCGTAAAATTGGAGCCGTGAAGGCCCTTTTCCAACGCTTCAACCAAGGACATCCATTCGTTTAGGGAAACATGGAGCCCTCTGGCACGAAGCAAATAAAAAAATGAAGTAAACATATAGGCTCACCTGCTTTTACTTTAAATATCTTCTCATGGTATCAATATCCTCGTTCTTTTTTAATAGTACGCCGACAAAGGGCACCTTTTCTTTGATTCTATCGGGGTCAATGCCGCCCAAAACAAGGGCCTGCAGCCAATCGATCACCTCTGAGGTGCTTGGTTTTTTCTGGATGTTATATAAGTCTCTGATCCAGTAGAAGGTATCCAAAACCTGCTCCAACAGATGCTCCTCCACATCGGGATAATGCACCTGAATGATCTCCCGCATCTGCTGTTCATCGGGGAATTCGATATAATGGAAGATACAGCGGCGCAGGAAGGCATCGGGCAGCTCTTTTTCCGCATTGGAAGTAATGATTACAATGGGACGCTGCTTTGCTTTGATGGTTTCCTTTGTTTCCGGGATATAAAACTCCATTTTATCCAGCTCCCAAAGAAGGTCGTTGGGGAATTCCAAATCCGCCTTATCAATTTCATCGATCAAAAGAATCACCTGTTCATCGGAAGAGAAGGCTTCCCCCAATTTTCCGGGCTTTACATATTTTTTAATGTCATCCACGCCTTCGTTGCCGAACTGGCTGTCATACAAACGCTGCACCACATCATACACATAAAGGCCGTCTTGGGCTTTTGTGGTAGATTTGATATTCCATATAATGAGATCCTTCTCCAATGCGGTGGAGATTGCTTCTGCCAGCATTGTTTTACCGGTACCGGGCTCACCTTTAATGAGCAAAGGCTTTTGAAGGGCAATGGCAATGTTGACGGAACGCATAAGCTCGTCACTTGCTACATAATCCTTACTGCCTTGAAATGTTGTATTCATACTATATCCACCCTTCGTTTGTCAAAATTTAATCATAATAAGGTTATTTTATGAGATACAATGTGCTCTTGTCAACAAAAATACCGCTTTTCCTAAAAGAAAAGCGGTATTTCAGCGTTTTTTCATGGTTACTTTAACGTAAGGCCTGCTAGTTTTGCCATTTCTATGATAGAAGCCTTAGAAACTTTTTTACCTTTATATTCGATAAGTTCCTCCATGCTGCCGGAAAAAATATCTGCCGGTTCATATTTCTTAAGTACAATGGAATCTTCCTCAACAAAAATTTCCAAAGAATCTTTAATTTCAATTCCCATATTTCTGCGTAGTTCGATTGGCAATACTACTCGGCCTAGCTCGTCAACTTTACGAACAATTCCCGTAGATTTCATTTAGTTCACCTCTGAATGTAGTTTTCTATGTTGTCATTTTCCGTGGAATACCTTGAAAATCCAGTACCTTAAAAATGAGTTTAGCATGAAATTCGACAAATTACAACAAAAAGTAAATGGAAAGAAAAGGAAAAAATTACTAGAAAATCATAGTAAAAATATGCATTTCAGACAAAATATAGAATTTACTGTAAAAATTTTATAAATAATATATTAAATACATGAGGATTCTTTTAAAATGGCACTGTTTTTATACAATATGCATATACAATTACCCATGCAACAGAGATGAATTTTGGAAGTGTTTAAGCATGAATGGGAGGGGTACAAGCATAAACTGAATCAATAAGGCATGGAGGAGGAGACAAGTATGCTGGATGCAATATGGGGATTTTTTTTGATCGGCGGGATTTTAACGGCGGCGTTTTTGGGCCGTATGGATATGGTAACGGCGGCGGTGATCGGCGGCGGGCGCAGTGCCGTGGAGCTGGCCATTACCATGGCGGGGGTAATTGCCATGTGGTCAGGTATATTAAAAATAGCAGAAAAGGGCGGTATGATTGACAGCCTATCGGAAAAAATGACGCCTGCCATGGATTTTTTATTTCCCTCCGTCCCCAGACACCATAAAGCAAGACAATACATAGCGGCCAATTTTGCCGCCAATTTTTTGGGGCTGGGATGGGCGGCCACGCCGGCAGGGCTGATGGCCATGAAGGAGCTGCAAAAGCTGAACAAGGAAAAGGAGCGGGCAACGGGGGCCATGTGTATGTTTCTGACGGTGAATATGTCCTCTTTGCAGCTGGTAACGGTAAATATTTTGGCATACCGCACGGAGTTTGGCTCTGCGGCACCGGCGGAAATTGTGGGGGTAGGCATTGCCGCCACGTTTTTGACCACCCTTGTGGGCATCATTGCCGCAAAAATCATGGATAGGGAGGGATGAAGGGGTGCGTCTGCTATTAGTTATTTCTGATTTTATTATTCCGGCTACGGTTTTATTGATCCTGTGTTTCGGCTGTCTGAAGCGGGTCAAGCTGTATGAGGCTTTTTTAGAGGGGGCCCAAGAGGGGCTGAAAACCGTTGCAGAGATTCTGCCCACATTAATTGGGCTGATTGTTGCCGTAGAGGTGTTTCGTGCAGGGGGACTTTTGGATTTGATGACAGATTTTATCCGTCCGTTGGCGGAGGGGCTGGGCTTTCCGGCGGAGCTAGCGCCCTTAAGCATCATCCGCCTTGTTTCCTCATCGGCGGCAACAGGGCTTTTATTGGATATTTTTCAAAATTTTGGGCCGGATTCCTTTTTGGGCCGGGTTTCCTCGGTGATGATGAGCTGTACGGAAACGGTATTTTACACTATGAGCCTATATTTTTTATCCGTAGGCATCCGCAAAACACGCTATACCTTAGGCTGTGCTTTGCTTGCCAATTTTGTTGGGGTGGCGGCGGCGGTTATTTTGGTTGAAATGGTATTTGGAAAATGAATTTGAAAAATCAAAGGGCTTATTATATAATAAAGAAATAGTATTTCTTAGAAATCGTAGGGAACGAAACTGTTTCAAGGTCTTTCACAATTTTTATGGGAGAAAGGCCATGCCCTTTGAGAGGAATGAGCATATGAAAAAAGCAATTATGCTGCTGCTTGGCGTGTGTATTTTTTGCATGGCAGGCTGCGACAAAGAGGAAGAGGACCAAGGCATCAGCCTTTCGGCGGCGGAGCAGGAGGCATATATCGCCCAGATTGACGGTGTGATGGATACCTTCTATTGGAGTTATGATAAGGATAGCCTTGTATTCCACAGCAGAACGGTTTCTGAGGATACGGCGGAGAATGCCCGTTTATTTGCGGCTTCGGAGGACGGGGGCTATCCCTTAAAGAGTGCGGCAGGCAGCCAAAGCGTTGTGGCTACGGCGGAGCTTTTGCACTATAACGGGGATATGGCCGGCGAGGTCAACTGTATTTTTGTGGCGAATGAGCTTGCGGGGGTATACTATATGGGCGGGTATGATAATGGGGCATACAGCCTACGGGAAAGGAATCCTTTTTTGGCCAACGGCGGGGTTCGGACTTATGAAAATTGGGGAGGAATGAATACGGTATACAAAGAATACGGCGGCAGCCTGCCTGTGGACGGCTTTGTTGCAAAAAACAGAGAGGGTGTGGTTACTTCCCTGCAGGACGGCAGGGTTGAGCTGTATCATATTTCAGGAAAGGTGATCAGCAGGATGCGGACCCTAAGATTTTCCGGCGGATTCGAGGCCATTTCCGCGGCTTTTGTTACAGAGGAGGCCGAGGAGTATTTGGTGGTGCTTTTGGCGGATATGGCCGGTGAGGAAACAGAGGAGGCCGCCCGGGCGGCAAAGGTGGTTTTTTATGATTCTAATTTTCAAATAAAAGAAGAGCTGTCTTTGGAAAATGGCGGGAGTACAGCCTTAGCTTCCGAAGAGGGCAAGGTTTTTCTGTTTACGGGGCAAGCCATGGAAACCCTGGAAAGGGGCGACGAGGGTTGGACTGCAACAAGGAGGGAGACCCTGCGCCACAAGGTATCCCAGTGCCATATTACGGATTTGGACGGTGACGGCACGGCGGAGTATTTGATGACCGACGGTATGGATTTATATATGTATCATCATTCCGAAATGGGGCTTTTAAAGCTGTGGAGCACACATTTGGGTGTAGAAAGCTTATATGGTGCCCTATACAGCGGGGATTTGAACGGCGACGGGGTGAAGGAGGTTTATATCTGCGATGCCACAGGGACGGCTATACGCTATATTTTGACGGAGCGGGGCCTGCGTTCCTCAAACGAGGATATTCAATACGGACAGGCGATTTATCCCTGCGATTGGAACGGCGATGGTATTGATGATTATTGGAATATAACAGAGGATATAGACAGGACGGGCAGTTTATTTCTTTCCCAGCCTGCATCCCAGAGAGGGTAAAGAGCTATGACGGAAGCGGAAGGCTATATGAAAGAGGCCCTGGCCGAGGCACAAAAGGCATTTGACGCCGGGGAAGTGCCCATTGGTGCGGTCATGGTGAGGAACGGGGAAATTATCGCCCGTGGTTATAATTTGCGGAATACGGCGAAAAATCCTTTATGTCATGCTGAAATGGAAATTATCCATAAGGCGGCAGGGATTGTTGGGGATTGGCGTTTGGAGGACTGCGTGCTTTATGTGACCGTAGAGCCGTGCCCTATGTGTGCGGGGGCCATTGTGCAGGCGCGTATTCCTAAGGTGGTTTTTGGTACCAGAAACAACAAGGCGGGGTGTGCCGGATCTATTTTAAATATTTTGAACGAGCCGCGGTTTAACCATCAAGTACTTGTGGAAGAAGGCGTTTTACAGGAGGAATGCAGCCGGCTGATGCGGTTATTTTTCAGGAGGTTTCGGAAAAACAATGCTCCCGAGTTGACAGAGGAATAAAAAGCGGTTATACTAATAAGGCTATTATGCAGGAAACAGTATTTTTGGAGGGCGGGAAAAAAAGCGGAGGCATTGTTTCTCCCAACAAGCCCATTGAATGAAGAACGGTAAAATTTCCGTGCTAGCCGGGGAGGTAGCGGCGCCCTATACCCACAATCCGCTATAGTGGGGGTGATGTCTGTTCTCGGTGCGGCGGCTGACAGCCTGCCCGTGGGAAATGGCGTTGATGTTCGGGTCTTATGCAACAGGAGCCTGTGAATCGTGTCAGGGTCGGAAGGCAGCAGCACTAAGCAGTCTACTTCTGTGTGTTGTAAGGGTGCCAGAGCGGAGTCATGGAACACGGTAACGTGTTGGACGGCGCAACAAAAACAGATGCACGGATTCCTATATATTTTTAGCAATAGACAAAGAAAAAAGCCCCATTGCGGCATACAAGAAGTTCTTGTAAATGCTTACAATGCGGGCTTTTATTTTATTTAAGGGCAAGAGCTTAAGACATTAAGACCTTGGGGTTTTACCCCAAAGCCCACTTGCTTTTTGAAAAAAGCAAGAGCAAAAACTTTTGTTAAAACCCCATATACATGGGGTTTTAAAGTGGGTACACGGGATAGCAAAGAAGTGTTTATTTGCCCACAGGTAGGGTGTGAAGTTATAGGGCCTTGGGTTTCGCCCTCTCGCTGCTCAAGAAACGGAAGCTGGCGAAGCCAGCTTTGCGCAGCAAAAGTGATTGGCCAAAGCCCCACTTGCTTTTTGAAAAAAGCAAGAGCAAAAACTTTTGTTAAAACCCCATATACATGGGGATTTAAAGGGAGTACACGGGATGGGATGGCAAAGAGAAATCATCTGCCTATAGAATGCCTGAGGCAAGAGCAAAATCTTTACCGAAACCCCATGTATATGGGGTTTCATAATGGGTCAAGGGACAAGTCCCTTGTGGGGGTTTGCGGGCAAAGCCCGCAAGGTCTTGTCTTTTTATTTTTTGCCGGTGGATCCGATGCCGCCCCGGTCTTCATTCTCCAAATCCTCTGTCTCTACAAAGGAAATCTTAGGCTGATGCTCAAAAATACGGAATTGACAAATCCGGTCATTTACGTCAATGACGGTGTCCCGCATGGCTAAGGCCGGGAAAAACCATTGGTCGTTGTTCCCGCAATAGCTTTCATCCACAATGCCGCAGTGGTTTGTTTGTAGGATACCAAAGTTTTTAAAGGTGGAGCTTCGGGGTACAATATGGGCCTCAAAGCCCTTTGGTAACTCCATGGCAATGCCTAAAGGGATCAGACGAAATTCTCCCTTCTTTAATTCCACCTTTTCCGCCGTCCGTAGGTCGATCCAATCGGATTTTCCGTCGATATACCGCAGTTTCTCTATTTTGTCGCTGAGATATTTCACTTTAATGGTTTTCATTTTGGGCTAATTCCTTTCTGTTACTCCGCTTGATAGAGATAAAGAGAGCCGTTTTTCATGGATTTCTGTACATCAATGATTCGTTGATTAAAGCTGCCCCGCCAATGTAGCTTGGGGTCTTTTAAATCCAACATGAACCGCCCGTCTACTAAGACATCAATGAATTGCATGACTGGCAAGGCGCTGATTTCCTCCCAGCGATACCCGGTGTAAAGCCATGCGGTTTTCTGGGGGAAACGCTCTTTGATGGCTTCGGCCAAGCGGGTGATCTCCTCCCGGTTCCCGGGATAAAGGGGATCGCCGCCGCTAAAGGTAATGCCCGAAGTATAATCGTTATCTAAGGCATCAAATAATTCCTTTTGCACCGCTGCATCAAAGGGGAGGCCGCCCTTGGGATCCCATGTGATGGGATTATGGCAGCCCTTGCACCCATGGTCGCAGCCGGAAACCCATAGCACAACACGCAGCCCTTCACCGTTTAACATATCATCCTTTGTAATATTATGATAACGCATGGACTACATACTCTTCCTTTCCGCAATCTCCGCCATTTTTGCCGCGTTTAGGCGGGTGTCTCCCTTTACTCTGGAATAAGAAAGATACCCATTCATACGGTCGATCTTAGTCAGGTTATGGCTTCCGCATTTTGGGCATACATCCATTTCCAACGCCTGATGTCCGCAATCGTCACAATAAGCAAGAGAAAGATTCACCCCTTCATAAAACCCCATTTTCATCGCCCGGCGGATGAGGGTACGAATGGCATCCAAATTATAATCAACGGGATATTTTACATACTGTATTTTACCGCCGTTGAACAAGTCCCAAAACCGGTTTTCTAAATTTTGCTTTTCAATGGGCGTGATTTCCTCCGTCACATGGCAGTGGAAGCTGTTGCTTACATATGCCCGGTCGGAAACATACTCGATCACCCCATATTTCTTGCGAAACTGCGTTACCTGTAAGCCGCAGAGGCTTTCCGCAGGAGTGCCGTAAATGGCATATAAATTGCCATCCTCTTCCTTGTATTGGGCGATTTTTTGGTTGATGTGTGCCAGCGTATCTATGGCAAACTGGCCATCCTCTACCAAGGACTTTCCGTTATGCAGCTCTTGCAGCTCGTTTAACGCAGTAATGCCAAAGGAGGCGGTGGCAGATTTTAAAAGGGGCTTGATTTTATCATGCAGGCCTAAATGACCGCCGTAAAAACCGCCCTCGCAATAAGCCAAGGGATTAGTGGAAGCCCGCATCTCCCCCAGATACGCATAGGTGCGTTTATGAAGATTGCGGATCAGCTCCAAATAATACTCCAAAACCTCGTAAAAGGGCTTGCTTTCCTGCTTTGCCTTGGCATAAATCATAGGCAAATGCAGGCTGACAGCACCGATATTGAACCGACCCACATAAATGGGCTTGTCTTCTTCATCGGCAGGCTGCATTCCGCCTTTCTCAAACCAAGGGGACAGAAAGGCCCGACAACCCATAGGGCTGATGATTCTGCCGTATTTTTTATAAATATCCGCCACATAGCCGTCTCCTGTGAGGCTCAGCCAATCGGGATACATACTTTTTGAGGAGCAAAGAATGCCTGCCTCAAAAACCTCCTCCAATGCCTTGCCCTTGCCATGGAGGTTTTCATCATAAAGGAAAACCAGCTTGGGGAAAAGAACGGGCTTTTTACAGTTTTTCTTGCCCTGTCCTTTTCTGCGTACATTCAGCATGGTGATAGAAGCCAGCTTTGCGAATTTGCCTGTGCCTGTGCCGAAGCTCATGGTGATAAAGGGATAATCTCCCCGGCTGGAGGCAACGGTGTTGAATTTATATTCCCAGCCCTGAAAGCCCTGTTCAAAATCGTTCAAAATATCCGCCATGGCTTCCCGATCCGCCACCTTTGGCGTCAGGCCCATTTCGATATAACGGCGGTAAAATTTTTCATAGCTTTTTTCCGCATAAGGCTCCAGAAGAAGGTCGACGGAGGGTACGGTAAAGCCGCCATACTGCTGGCTGGCAGCAGAAAGGACAATATCCCCGATGACATCAAAGGCCACATTTAATGTTTTGGGCTCATTATACCAAAGGTTCCCCATTTCAAAGCCGCCCTCAAGCACTGTTTTTACATCAAAGAGGCAGCAGTTCATGGTGTCTCTGCGGGCAGACATATCATGAACATAGATATAGCCGTCACGGCAGGCTTGCAGCTCCTCTGTGGTCATAAAGAATTTTTGGTATAACTCTTTGTTTAACTGGTTAAAGACAAGGCTGCGCTTTGTGGAAACCAATGCGCTGTCGGTGTTGCTGTTTTCCTTATCCCCGATATACATGATGGATTGGCTTTTTTTATACACCTCATCCAGCATTTTCACAAAATCCTGCTTATAATTGCGATAGTCACGATAGCTTTTCGCAACCTCAGGCTTCACCTGCTCTAAGGCGGACTCGACAATATTATGCATCTCCCCGATGGGAATGCCTTCCTTGCCCAGTGAAAGAGCCTTTTTCTCCACATAATCGCAGATAAAGTTCAGCTCCTCCGGGGTAAATTTAATTAAGGCGCGATAAGCGGATTTATTGACGGCAACCACGACCTTTTGCACATTCCAAGGTTCATGGGTGTTATCTTTTTTGATTACATACATAAGCTGTTTCCTCCTTTTATAGTCAAAGTGATGTATGATGAGGGCGGAAGGCCCGTTCTTTTCATTGACTATAAATGTACCATATATTGTGGTTTTTTTCAATACAAAATGGTAATTGCACAATATATGGTTTTGCTAATTTTTGCCCAAGGCTTGATTTACCGCCCTTTTCCAGCCGTTATTTTTTTCTTCCGCCAATTCCTTGGAAAGCTTTGGTGAGAAAGCACAGGAGACCTGCCAGTTCCGTCTGATTTCTGTAAGGCTCTTCCAATAGCCAACGGCAAGGCCTGCCAAATATGCGGCACCCAAGGCGGTGGTTTCCAAGGTGGAGGGGCGCAAAACAGGGACTCCAGTAATGTCTGACTGGAATTGCAGCAAAAAGGTATTAGCGGCGGCACCGCCATCCACCCGCAACTCCGCCAAGGGAATGCCCGCATCCTGCTCCATGGCATGGAGAACATCATAGGTTTGGTATGCCATGGATTCCACAGCCGCCCGCACAATATGGGCACGGTTTGCCCCTCGGGTCAGGCCTGTTAATATGCCTCTGGCGTAGGGGTCCCAATAGGGGGCGCCCAAGCCTGTGAAGGCGGGAACCAGATAAACACCGCAGGTATCCTCTACCGCATGACACAGCCCCTCGGTTTCCGCCGCTGTGGAAATCAGCTTTAGCTCATCCCGCAGCCACTGAATGGCAGCACCGGCGACAAAAACGGAGCCCTCCAAGGCATAGTTGACCTTGCCCTCCAAGCCCCAAGCGATGGTGGTGAGCAGGCCGTTTTTGGAATGCACCGGTTTTTCTCCCGTATTCATCAGCAGAAAACAGCCGGTGCCATAGGTGTTTTTCGCCGCCCCGGGAGAATAGCAGGCTTGGCCAAACAACGCCGCCTGCTGATCCCCGGCGACCCCTGCAATGGGAATGGGGGTGCCGAAAAGAGCGGGGAGGGTTTGGCCGAAAACACCGGAGGAAGGAAGCACCTCTGGCAGTATATTTTCGGGGATGCCCAATAAATCAAGGAGCTCTTGATCCCAAGCAAGGGTATGGATATTAAAAAGCATGGTTCTGGAGGCATTGGAGTAGTCCGTGGCGTGTACCTGCCCGCCGGTTAAGTTCCAAATGAGCCATGTATCCACGGTGCCGAAGAGAAGATTGCCTTTTGCCGCCAATTCCTTTGCACCGGCCACGTTTTCCAGCACCCATTTGATTTTTGTAGCGGAGAAATAGGCATCAATGGGCAGGCCTGTTTTACTGCGGAACAATTCCGTATAGCCCTGGGTCTGTAATAATGCATCGCAGATAGCCGCGGTGCGCCTGCACTGCCACACAATGGCGTTGCAAAGGGGGCGGCCGTTGCGTTTATCCCACAGGATGGTTGTTTCCCGTTGGTTTGTAATGCCAATGGCACCAATCTCCTCTGCGGAAACCCCTATTTTTTCCAAGACCTCTTGGGCGGTTTCCAGCTGTGTCTGCCAGAGTGTCATAGGGTCATGCTCAACCCAGCCGGGCTTCGGGTACACTTGTGTAAATTCTTTTTGGGCGGTGGCAACGGCTAAGCCCTGCCGGTTAAACAAAATGGAGCGGGAGCTGGTGGTGCCTTGATCCAGAGCAAGGATATATTTCATTTGAAAACCCTCCTTTTTGACAGAAAAACCCCGTCCGCCTAAAAAAAGGGCACAGGGTTATTGTGAAAGCCTGTATTCACGAGACGTACCATGGAAAACAGGTTTTTTACATAAAGGGATTGGAGCTTCTTTCGATGCCCAAGGTGGTAGAGGGGCCATGGCCGGGGAATACGGTATAGTCTCCCGGAAGGTCTTTCAGCATTTTTAAGGAGCGTAAAATTGCGGACCAATCGCCGGTAGGCAGGTCTGTTCTGCCGCAGGAGCCTTGGAACAGTGTGTCGCCGGAAAAAATGTTATCCTCGATAAAATAGCACAGGCTGCCTTCTGTATGCCCGGGGGTAAAGAGGATTTGAAACTCCATATTTCCTACGGTTACGGTGTCTCCATCGGAAACAAGGACATCGGGAAGGACAGTGATGGGTATGCCGGAGTAAATGGAGCAATTTACGGCGGGGTCGGTCAAAACGCGGATTTCGTCTTTTCCCGCAACAACGGTACAGTCGTATTGTTCTTTTACTTTTTCTACTGCGCCGATATGATCATAATGGCCATGGGTGAGCAGAATATGTGTCGGGTTTAAATTATTTTCTGAGATATAAAAGAATAATGGCATAGGGTCGCCGTCACAGTCTATGATTGCGGCGTTGCCAATGTCATCGGAAACAACATAACAGTTTGTCCCGATAGAGCCCATGGCAAGGGTTTTAATCTTCATAGGAAAGCCTCCTTTATCGATAATAGGGATGCGTTTGCGCATCTGTATTGATTATAGCAGAACGAGGGGTATTCGCCAAGAGAAAAAAAGCGGCGTTTCATCGATGGGAGATATTGGGAGAACCTTGGGAGACCTTGGGCTTCGCCCAAACCCACTTGCTTTTTGAAAAAAGCAAGACCAAAAACTTTTGTTGCAACCCCATATACATGGGGCTGCAAGGGGACATAGGGACGCAATGGCAAAGAAATGCTATCTGCCCCATATAGGGTCAAGGGACTGCGTCCCTTGTGGGAGTTTGAGGGTAAAGCCCTC
>ENA-UOOM01002809-UOOM01002809.1-fermentation-metagenome-genome-assembly--contig:-NODE-2809-length-13640-cov-3.776297_pt1 | contig 13640 bp, 21 predicted proteins | sample MGYA00245781_ERZ724031 | MGnify/ENA primary metagenome ERZ724031 (study PRJEB28704, sample SAMN03018317) | fermentation metagenome | biome: anthropogenic terrestrial biome; feature: soil; material... | reverse complement strand
CTCTAATATCAATCTTGTCATTGACCAGTTTCGGCTATCGGTCCAATCCTTACCATTATGGGAAAGCCAAATCTTGTAAACATACTCTGTCTGAATCCCAATAGCATTCTTTGCCATCACTTTACCTAGCAAAATTGAACTTCCGACACCATTTGTCTCATGTACTACGCTTCTGTCAAATCGGGCTTCTTTCGGGTATTTTAATTTGCTTTTTACAAAATCTTGTGCTGTAATAAAACATTTGCTCTTATCTCTATATGCATCAGATTGCGCAAATGATGGTGAAAGCGTTAATAATAAAATTGATGCAAATAATAATCTTTTTTTCATGACTTTTTAGTTTATGATTGAAAACTTTGCAAGTTAGCAAATAATTTTCAATCAATCATCGGTATCACGCTCGCGCGTGATGATTTTTCAGGGACGGCGTGATTTTAATACTTATGGCATATTACACAAAAATAAAAACGTGCAAAAGCAAATTTTTTTCAGGGCGGCACGTGCCTGTTCAGGGGATAAAAGGGAAAATATTCCCTTTTAAAACCCTTTTTATTGTAAGTATCAGATTTTTATAATTTTAATAACAGGAATAGAATGAGTATTTTTAACTAAACATTAACATCATTTTGTATATCAGCTGATTATGGGCGATTTATAGCCCTTTTGTGGATGATTTTTGTTTTTATGAAAAAAAATGCAGATGAAGTGTTAAACGTAAAAATTGAACGATAACATACTGTTGTGCACTAGTGTTTTTTTGAATGTGTTTTTTTGATTATAAATAGCGGTTAAATAGCTATTGCACAGTATTTTAATTATTTATATATTTGTAAAGCATTCGAGATTGAGACCCTCGAAGCACAATGTTTCACAATTTAAATTTTTAAAAATGGAAAAAAAAGACGAAAAGGCTAAAACTGTAGCCATGCCGAAAACCGCAACACCAAAAGCGGATGAACCGAAAAGAGCAGAAAAGGCTCAATCTATCAAAGAAATTTTAGAGGCGCAACTGCGGGATATTACCCGTAAAAAGCAACTGGCAGATCACAGGGAGGTTTTTGTTATGAAACGTAACGAACTGAAAGACCTGCTAAAGCAGTTGAAGCAACAAACAGCATCGGGCACGTTTGAAAGTGAAGATTTCCGCTTAACATTTACCACGAAAAGCAACTACCGAGATACGGAAAGTTTCAGGATTTCGAATCCCGAAATGTTGACAAAGTTTGTTGTTTTTCTTGAAGATGAAATAGGCAAAGCGATTGAACGGATTGAAAAAGAACTTTTGCAGGATATTGCATAATTGACAAAGAGAAAAGCGGGCTAAAGGTTTGAGACCGCCCGCTTTTCATTTCACAATTTAAATTTTATAAAACTTAAATGCAGGACAAAGATATGAAAACAAATGATAATAAAAAATCTAACATACAAGAAAAGCGCAACTATCTGAAATGCTTATCACGCCCGATCCAGTTGCTTGTAAAGGAAGGAGCTATCGACACTGTTAACGAAGGACTTAAGGAGATTTATGCCGATGAAGGGCACACAGATTTAAAAACTATCCATCAATGGAATAAGGTAGGGAAGCAGGTAATAAAAGGGGGAAAGGCTCTTTTACTATGGGGAAAACCCCAAAGCTTTGAAGTGGTGAACGAAGATACATCTGAAATTGACGAGTTGGATTTTTACCCGATATGTTTTGTTTTTTCGCAAAAGCAGGTTATCGATAGCAAGAAAGGGGGTAAAAAATGACACGGGAAATAAAAGTGTGCGCCAAGTGGCAGGGGAGTAAACAAGTGCCGAGTATTAATTTACAGGGTATTTATTTGCGTGATTACGGTTTCACCCCGGGCAACCAGGTGAGAGTTGAATTTTTCAGGGATGAAATCCGTATAAAACGGTTTAGTGTTCAAATGATTTTGAAGACGCTTACGGAGCGAAACCCGAGTTTAGGCAAACTCATAGCCGAATTCGATTGCGTAGCGTGTGATTGACCTGTGAAGCTGACAAAGGCTGACAAAGGGTGTTTGCCCTTTGCGGCGCTACTTTCTTGTTGGGCGACGAAGAAAGTAGCAAAGAAACGCCTTGATTAACCTTTCTCTGTATTGTTACAATCAGAGAAATCTATAGAAAAGAATATATAAAAAAATAGATCATTTAATGATCTATTTACTATTTCACTTTGAATTAAAAGTCTTTTTTAAAGGTAATGTGATTGGAGGTAAATTGCCTCTAGATACTATATTCTGTGTCATCTCTCTGAAATATGGCCACATAACATTAGAAAGACTTATCTCTTTAAATATCAATAAAAAATCCTCTTTTACTTCAATTTTTTCATTTTTTGAATAAACAGAAGCAAATTTCAATTTTAAAATAAATAATTGTTCCTTATCTACATTATCTTCATTTTCAACAACACCCTCAATAGAAAAGAATGGGTAGAATATTACACTTTTCTCTTTATCTTCTAAGGTGTATCTTTCTTTTATCTTTAATGAAATAGTACCCCCCTTTGTGGTAATTACATTTTTTTTAAAGGATGTTTCAATCAAAGAAATTTCATCAAGCTTTAGACACTTGATTATCTTATTATACTCTTCTGGGCTTATTTTTTCTTTCATAATTTAAGATGCTAATGAATATTCAATCTTTTGGCATTTCTTAGTGCCAAGGACTTCATATGATCTGGTTATTTCATTTTTGTCATAAATAAGTGAGTTCGTTCTTTCCAAAATTTCAACAATTGGCTCATATATATCATTCTTAAGTTCTTTCAATACATTTACTGACATATCAAATGACATTTCAGAACCTAAGACAAAAGATAAAACCTGATTTAAATAAGAATTTAATGATACTCCTTGAATCTTTGATTGATTAACTAATCTATAATGTAGCCAAGGAGATGTTCTAACAGTAAATGTTCCACTAAAACTATTAATTTCATCATCTTCTGGAATAGGAATTTCGATTCCCGCATTATAAAGATATTCAATAAAATAATCTTTCTCAAGTTTGAAACTTTCTATTGCCTCTGTTTCAGTATTACCAATTCCGTGACAAGCGTTTATTCCTAGTTCTGAGCAGTAAGCAACAAACCTGATTTCTCCATCTAGTTCTTCGCGTTTAATTATAATATTATAATTGATGGATTTATAATATTGAAGACTTTTATCTAACATAGTTGAAGTTTTTAAGTTTATAGTAATTTTAAAGTAATAATAGTGATATATGTATGTAGAACATTAAAGTTCAACTATTTTTCTTACATTCTATAATTGTTATTAAATGAGAATATATAAATGATTTGAAATCATTTTTTTTTATTGTTGCTACTTTCCTACCATGAATTAAATGGACACCAAAAAAATTACCAAATGTTCTAATAGCTGGGTGGGAAAAACGAACCTGAGATCCACCACATCCACCGTGGTATTTACAGCCTAAAAACTCAGCAATCTTAATAATATCACTAAACTCAAATTCAACAGCGTTACTGGAACACATTCTATTTAGTTCTTCCTCGATTTCATTTAAGGTAGTAGTGTCTTTTATTTTGAATTTCTTCATTAAAAAACCATTTTGGTTGCATATATGACATCATTTGTGGTGCAAAAGTAACACCATTTTTTAAACAAACAAAATTATTTTTTGTTTTTCGAAAAATAATTTTTTCTGCTTATTAAGTTATATATAAAATTATTTCCCCAAAAACGCTACGTTGGTGGAGATCTGGCTGGGTTCGGTATAGAAAAAGTTCATACCAATGAAAAGGGTGTCCCAGGCATCAGTGATGTGGGTTTTATGTTCGTCGGGGTTTTCAGGTGAATCAAGTTTTGCCTCGGGGCCTTTGTCTTTTTCGAAACCGTTGCGTCCTGTTTTTACTCCGGTTTGCTCCATGGCAATTTTAAGAAACTCGTTATTGTAAAGGTTGAACAGTGGAAATAACAGATCGGTTTCGCCTTTGAGAGCGCGGTCAATTTCTTTATGTCGGAAGTCGTGGCGTGGTTGCTGTCCGATGTATTTTTCCGTTACCCTGAATCCGGCATCGGTAAGTCCGCGAACGATGGATTTGGCGTAACTTTCACTGTCTTTTCCGGTTTCCCAAACGAAAGTATGATCAAAGTAAAACACGATATCGCGATTAATCTTATTGCGATAATATTTTCCGATCTGTTTACACAGCTCCGGGAGTTTGCCGGGTGTTTTTACAAAAAAGGATTTGAGCGTACGCATCTTATCACTGTCTTTTTGTCCTATGCATGCTCCGGAGATGGCAGCGTTGGAGTCGAAAGCGATGTGAAGCGGTTGCAGCATCTGCAGGTCGTCATCGTTAAGGCAATCTTCAGCATCGAAATTGAGGCCGTACAGCTCCCTGGAGTCCTTCGGAATGTAGAAATGAAGATTGTCATCGAGCGCCGAATAAAAGCCGTTAGGTACACGGAAAAGCCGCTCATTTAGGAACGCCGTGCGCCATATCAATGACGGATTATCGCGTTTCATCTGCCAGATAAAATCTTCACCAAGTACTTCCAGGTTATCCAGCACATCATATTCTGCGTAAAAAACAGTGTACTCACGTTTCTGTTTGTTGAGCGGATCAGTATGACGCACTTTTTGAAATGTACGGGCGCGCTGGATATCATCCGTCAGCTCGCGGATCTGCCGTTGCGTCCATTCAGTCGGTTCTTTCTGCCGATATTTTTCACGTTCGGCAAAAAGTGTTTTAATCAGATCGATGTGCGCCGGCCACATATCTTTGTCTTTTTCAATTACCCATCTGCCGCTCTTTGTGGTTGGCATATCGGTTGTATATTGCTCTGAGTGATGCCATGGACAATAGCCGAAATCGGCACGATTACCGCGATTTGCCGGATTAACTTCTGACTTTATTTTATCGTAATCCAAAAACTTGGCTTCCGGTCCGATGATCCAGTCAAGCGACATGGAGTTGGCGGACATGGCATTGGCAAACGAAAGAATGAGCATGACCGTTCCGTTCCAGAAATGGATGCAGTTTTGCCAGGCGTCGCGGAGCGGCTCCCGCTTCGGCTTGGCAAAATTGGCGTGTTCCGGTGCACGGCGCCCGATGTAGTAATGAACTTCTGGCAGATAACCCCACATTTTAAGCCCGTTAACAAGTGCGGGCAACGTATTTCCCCATGCTTTGGCGTAAGATGGCGAAATAAGTGCGCCGGTACTACCAGGCATTGCCCATACGTTGCGCAATACAAAAGGCGCATCAACGCCTTCTGATTTACCGGTACCGCGAGCGGCCACAATGTAGGTTTTGTTTGCCTGCACCATCATCACCTCACGCTGCATCCTATTGAAATATTTCTGCGAACGACGTCTTTCGGCTCTTATTTGTGTAGCTTCAGGATTCATCTTTTACATCTGTTGCGTTTTTTTTCATTTCACCTTTAAACAATGCGCGAAGTTCTCGTCTTCTTTGTTCGATGTTATCGATCTTTTCAACATTTTCCAATAGATCTGGATCTGCAGCCGGTTCGATATCAAGCGGGATCATTTGCGACCAGTCGAAATCGTTGTCAGGTTTGTCGGCCCTGGTATATTTTCCAATTTTATCGAGTGCGGCAGCCATCGCTTTGCCGTCTTTTTTGGTCTCGGCTATATTGTAGGCTTTTTTTGCTCCTTCAATAATCATATATCGGTACCAGTTTTTTGCCGCTAACTGGATGCTTCCGGTAATTTTTGCCACGGCTGCCAAATCGCGGTATGCCGTGCTTTTTGCCACTGGTGAAAAAAGTCCCGCAAATCCGGTTTCCAATTGCTCTACCAACATTTTATCTTGAATGAGAGGATCCTCCATTTTTTTAGAGATGCACCACACCCAGCGCTTACGCCGTTCGTTCTCGAATGGCGTGAGCTGTTGAGCGGCTTCACTGTCTTTGAGATAGAGCGTGGATTCTATTTTTTTGAAAGTATCGTCGTTCATTTTTTAAGAATTTAAAACATAGAACACAGACTATTCAGACCAATCCGGATGCATAGTTTCGAAATCAGGTATTTCTACTGTTTTTCCAGCTAATCCATGAGTAGAATCCGATAAAAATTGAATTTTTCCTTCTCGTATGAATGAATGACACACGTTTACTTTATTTCCAACAGGTTCTCTTACTAATAACGAAGGATTTATGGTTGGATTATTTAAGTCATTATTAAATATCCATCTTTTATCTATTATGTGAACAAAATTGCACCCTGGACAATGAAATGCAAGATTATCATATTGTATTCTGCGAAATTTTGCCATAACTATTTATCTAAATTTTGTTCCTGTAAAAATCTTTCCGCTAATGGTTCGGCTGCCGGTGATCCGGCTTTTGCCAGTTTTATGATATTTCGGCGCAACTCTAATTTAGTTGTGAGCCGTCCGCGATGAAAGGCTTCGTACTCGGGTGTGCCTTCGTGTGTGCGGCATCGCACGCCGAATGCTTTGCGATCGCATACCTGAATATCCAGTAAAATGGCTATTTCGGCAGGCGTGAGAAGGGCGGCGGCGAGTTCTTCTAACTGGGTGAGTTGGTCGTAGGTCATAGCATGAATGGCACAGAATCATTTTCAAATACTTTATCGAAATAGGATTTATAGAAGTGGAAGATAGATTCTTCACTTCGTTCAGAAAGACAGTTAACGGAAATGATTCCGGCTTCGTGGCGGATATTCCGGTTCATATTGGCACTTCCAACGACGGCAATGCCGATTTTTTCGTTCCAACACAACATTATTTTCATGTGTGATGCCGATGTACGCACGCTATCGGCAATATTGGAAGAAAAAAACAGCATATCGACCTTATGCCGCTTGACATTGTTATCGAACAAAAATTTGACCGATAACAATTCGCCCCGGTCTTTCATAAAGAAAATGGGGCGAAGGCTGTCTTCACTCACGTTGAATGTTGCCATTGCCAGGTGAAACGGTCCTATTTCAGAAAAAAGAAAGGGCAGTAACTCATGTACCGCCCATTCTCCTTTATGTGCAAAGGGAATTATTTTCCCGGACTGTACGCCGTTTGGAAAATATTCCTTGAATTTACTCGCCATCAATCAGTCTCTGAAGTTCTTCCAATTCCTTGGAATATTCATCAATTTTGGTGCGGGCATTATCGGCTTTTTTCTCGTTACCCGCTTCAATGTGCGTTTTCAGCGCATTTTTGTTCCGGGTAATGTATCCTTTTAGCTGTCCGATACGAAGTGCCGTTTGTGCGCCAATGGCAACCATGTTGGTTTCCACTTCGGTTTCTTTGTCCGGTTTTTCAACTGATATTCCAACAGAGTCAATTTTCTTCCAGATGGCGCGACGTTCGTTGTCGAGACGAATCAGTTCATTGCGGATGGCGGCGCGATGATCATCGGCGATCTTTTCATCGGCCATGTCGGCATGAAGTTTAGCCATCATGGGAACAAGTTCTTTCAGGCGATCGCGTTCGGGGGCGAGTTCTTCCGGTATCTCATCGATGTTTATCGCTTTTTGCTCCGATTTTTTTTCACCCGTGCTTATCTGCGAATCGGAATTAGCAGCATCTGATTTGGACTCGATGAAGAGTTCAGGATTGGACTTAATGCGCCGTTGAACGAAAAGCATCTGGTTTACCAGCGTGGTGAACCGAATGTCGAACTGTTCTACCGTTTCATCTTCTTTGATTTCGAAAAACTTGGAGAAGTTTTCTTTTTGCGCGGCGGATGCAAACCTGTTGAAAAAACCAACACCATCAGCGTATTTTCTTTTTGGGTTAGCAATCCATTTTTCTATTTTATTCAGCATAAATTTAAATTTACGATTTAGTCAAAACCCATCCGGCGGGTAATCCGCTGGATGGGTATGCAAATTAACCGCCGGGAGTTACGGGGTTCTCAATGGCGTCGATGTCGATGGGTGTTCCCAGGATAACTAACGGACAGAAGCTGTCTGCTTCGAACGTGAACATGAATCCTTTGCGATCAGTACGCACTGCACCGCCTGAAAACGCAGGTTTGATAGTACAGGGCAAGCCTTTGGCTCCAACCATGTATTGCGTTCCGTCGGGATCTTCAATGATGAGATATCCGGCAGAGTTGTTTACCTTGCGGGCAAACGCGGCGACCTCTACCTTGGAACCCGGGTGGAAGAATTCACCGAATTGACGGAACGATTGTCCGTCGGTTTCGCCTTGGTTTTCTGAATCGAGTTTTACGGTTTTGTCCGTTGCGTAAATAAATATGGGTTTATCGCCGCTTTCTTTAAATGTGAAGGCGCCTGCAGCCGTAACTAAATCGGCAGCAGCGGCAATTTCTATAGGTAATTCGGGTACGGCGGAAACGGAACAATCCGGAATAAATAAGAGCCTGTTTTTAAATCCGCCCATGTTTTCGGATCCGCAAGTCCACTTTAGCGGGCCGAAACCAACGGGCAAAGCAAAGGCGAGCGCCATTCCAGACTCAAGATCGATCTGGGCAATTACGATGCTGATAACGATGAGTATCGCGAAGGAAAGAATAAGTTTGAGATATTTTTTCATTGTTGTAAACTTTTTAAAACCCGTCAGGCGGGTAATCCGCCAAAAGTGGGACAAGTCCGCCAGATGGGTAGGTGGAATGATTAATAGTCTCCGGCGAAGTTCAATCCGGTGTTCTTTTGCTCGTTGGTCATGAACAACTTTTGGTGCACGTCTTGGATACGCGTGTCGTAAGCTGCCTGAATCCAGTATTGCACGATGTTGGGATCCTTATCTATGCTGCGCACCTGAACGAATTGTACATCCGTAGAATTTCCTACGCCGAAATCTAAATTACCCGGCTTGGTAAGGATCAGCTGATCCCCGGTGCCGTACGATTCGTCGGTAATTACTTTCAGGTTAGGAATGTTTGCATCGGAACGCAATTTATCAACCACCTGATCGATGGTAGGATAGTCGAATGATTTCACGATCTTGCGGAAATCATCGCGAACTGCCGTTATCGGCTTTTCAGCCGCATACAGCAAGACTTCACCACGACGAAGTAATGGATGAGCCGACTTCAAAAAATTGACCATGCGGGTGTAGTTCGCCGTGCTGGTGTCCGGATTGGTAGCATCGGGATCGAATGCACCGGTAGTTTTCAGGTTTCCTTTGGCTGCATCAATCTCTCCGGCTGTTACCAGCAGGTTCAATTTATGGAAGAAGCCGTTGAACGATGTTTCTGCCGATGGCGTGTTTTCGTCGCGCTGGGCGTGGAACAGGTTAAATATAACATCCTCCGCAACCGATATTACCAGGTCTTTTAAAATTAAAAGCTCCAGTGGATGCTTCTTGGTTTTGTTGTTCACAGGTTCTCCGGCGTTGGAAATCACTTTCTTGTCTTTGTATGACAAAATATTGTCATTCAATTCGGCATAAACCATTTCCGGTTTCAGCTTTGCTTCAAAGAACTTGATAAGCTCCTGCTGATCATTCAGCGATAAGCCTGGTTTGTACGGACGCAAGAAATTAGCTTTGCGGCGTTTACTGATTAAGATGTGTTCGCCATCGACTTGCACGATGTTGACACGGAGCTTGCGTGCTACTTCAATAAAAACGAAGTAGGGCAATTCGCGCAGTACGTTATTGTATGTAACGGCAGCGCGTGTAAGGTTGGTTAAGTTTACTACTGTAGCCATAGTTAAAGTTTTGGTTAGTTTTTAAATGAGTCCTTCTTTTTGCGCTTGCGCGAGAATGGAAACCGTGTTGCCTTTGTTTTTATCGGCAAATTTTGCAATATCTTGCTCTTCGCCTCCGGTTTCTCCTTTGGCGGTAATAGCTGCCGGCTCTTCTGCCGGTGTCTCGTCAAGTTCCTTTTCGAGTTCGGCAACGCGTGCGTTGGCCGTTTCGAGTTCTTTTTCCAGTTCAGTAATCCGCGTTTTTGCGGTTTCGAGTTCAGCCTGAGTATCTGCCTCAAGTGCTTCATCAATCTTGGAACCGGTTTCAATAAAATCAATTATTGATTCGCCCGTTAATTCATCCAGATCAAATCCTACAGCAGATTCTCTCAGTTTAGCAACGATAGCATCAAGTCTATCGGCTTTCGCTTTCAACTCGTCATAAGTGGAATCTTTTAAAATTTTAGTCATACAAAAAAATTTAGCGTGTTAGAAAAAGTATTTATTTCATCTATTAAACCCAGTTTAAGCGCATCTTCGGCAAACCATACCTTACCGGTACCCCAGGTATCGCGTCCGGCTGTAAGTTTTCCTTCCCGATTTTTCTCGATGGTAGAAAGAAAACTTTCGTTGAATTTATCGGCTACTTTCCGAAGCGGCGCCAGGTTTCCCTTCAGCGCTTCGTAGTAGTCCTTGTTTTTATCCGTAGATGCTGTTGCGTAGATATCAATAAGCTTGATGCCGCGTTGCTCGTAATATTTCTCGTAATCAGCGATGGTGAGGTACGTACCAATGCTACCAATCTCTGCCATGTTGCTGTTGGCCACAATGTGATCACACCCAGATGCTATACCGTAAGCTGCAGAACATCCCCGATCGTCGATAAAAGCGACCACCGGCTTATTCTTTTCTGAGACGGCTTCGATGAACAGGCGCATGGCTGAGCCTTCGCCACCTCCGGAATCAATTTTCAGAATCACACCTTTAATATTGCCTGTCGAATAACAAGCACGCAACACAGATGCTTTCGATTGCATGCCATCCGGCCCACATTCCTGATCGTGTTTGGTGATTGCTCCGGAAATGGAGATAACGGCAATGGATCCTTCGGGAGCATTGTCGATGTCCATAATCATTTTTCGGCTATCGGAACCGTTATGTATGCGTAGAAATTGTTCTGCTTTTCTATCCGGGTTAATCCTGACAGGATTTTGCAGAAAGTCGGTAATGTAAGGCAGGTAATTGGCTGCGAATGATTCTTCGATCATCCATACACCATTGATTATTTTGTGTAATGAAAGCATGGCGCCATTTATTTTGGCGCAATTTTACAGCTAATTAGGTATAGGTTAAAGGACTTTTATTGAGCTACTTCATAAGGATATACGGGCTGATTTCCCACGAAATTAAGTAATTCACCCATTTTACCGGATGCGGCGGAAGACAATATCGGGGCATTTGTTAACCGGATCGGGAACGATAATGTACCGAAAACAAATTCATAACCTAATGGATTGGTGAGGATAAGCAAATATCTGTTAAACGGTAATATTTTCAATCCTGATTTATTTTTTAGTTCTATAAGCACGTTTATATTCCAAATTTGTCCTGATTTTTCGTCTGAAACGGAAATATTCGGCGTTATTCCGTTTTTAATGATATCCAACTTGATGAATGTTTTTCCAAATTTTGGAATAATGGTACACGTGTCGTTTATAACATTGAACGATTCAATGTTTTTTGTTTCGATTATTCGTGCGGAGATAAAACCGCCCATTCTGCTAATAACTGACATGTTTTTCGTTTTTAATTGATTGATATTTAAATACTTCTCCATTTCCGGGACACATTTGGGACATTTGTCGGACAATAAAGGACAAACAGCTACACTTCTTCACGAACATTTTTACGGTATTTTCTGCGTATTTTTCTTTTTCTAATTGTATCGCGCCAACGATAGAAGTTTTTTATCAAGGCATCTTCAGTTATGGAATCGATGGCGTATTTTGTCATAAAATGGAATACGGTTTCTTTGTAGTCGATCCCGAATCCATGTTTGTTTTCGTCCAAGAGTTCATGTAGCTCGGCAAACATGCTTATTTCTATTTTCCGCTCAATTATCCTTTCCGATCTTTCACTCAGGTAATTGTACACGAACGGATCTTTGCGCCGGTCGTTTTCGTCTTTCTTGCTGCTGTATGGCAAATGTATTTCGAGATTCCCGCTATCGACAGGACAATTAGCTGGGCGTTTCTGCATCAAATCCCATATTGTATGGTATATTTCTAATCGATGCGGAAAGCGGACCGGAGCACGCGAACATCCCGAAAATTTCCCGTAACAGTATTCTGCCAGGTGCGGTTTGATATTTATTTTTATTGTTATCACACTATTTTATAATTTTAATTACTTATATATCAGCCATATATAATTATAAATATACATAATTATCCTCATTTTTCCAACTTCTTAATTGACAATTTTTCAATTGTAGCTAAAGAGGCTTGGTTGTATAGTGCTTTAAAAATCGTGCTTTTGAACTTTCGTGCTGATGTTAGTATATTACGTATTGATATACAGTAACTTATATTAGCACTGTTTGAGCACGAACCAGCACTGAAATTAATTTTTACGCACGAAAGCTGTTTTTTTTCATGTTTTTAAAAATGGTGCTAAAATGGTGCTAAAATCGTGCGTGTTTAAAGTTTTGATTTTTAAATTATTATCTATTTAAAATTTCAGATAGCACGATTGTACGATTTTTTTATTGATATTTCTATAAGTCATTTTTTAAAAAAATGATAATAAAAAAAAGAATATATAATATGTCTTCAATTGATGTGAGATTTGTTTTATTTTCAGCAATTATCTGTATTGTTTTGATTTCGAATAGTACAGTTGTTCCAATTTTTTAATCACACAAAAATGGGGTGCAAGGGGAAATGAGCCGGAATTGAAAAAAGTATTCGCGCTGGTAGCGCTCATAAGAGTAAACCAAGCCCCGCCATCAGCGGGGCTTGGAGAATTGATATAGGGCTTGGAGAACATTCGTAAATACCGATGTTATTCATAATACGCTTCGCATATAAATTCGTACTGAGCGGGTAGGCGACGGACACCGATAATAACTGCCATGCCGCGTGCGGCCAGCTCAACCAGGCGTTGTAGTGTGATTGGACTGTCGCCGAACCGGAAGTTGTCTGCGCAAACGTAGTAGGTGTTCTGCAGATCGAAATCGTGAACGGTGGCCCGGATAAGTTTATTGGCATCGACCGGTGTGTAGGCGAAGTTTAACTCCATGAGGATGCGCTGTATGATGCGCTGCCTGGTGCGGTCGTCTGGCGCAACAGCCACGATGAGTTTGTTTTGTTTCATTTTTCAGATTGCAAGGTAGATGCTGTGATTGATTTGCCACAAAATGGGCAATACCCATAAGAAAGCTGCATTTCGTCGCGTTTCTTGTTAAATGTTCCATCTTTCTTCTTTTTATAATACAAAATCGTGATGGATGGACGAAACTCCATTTGATGTGTTTCTTCATTAAAGATATACATACCATTCATTTCCGCGTTGGGATCACCCAGTTTTTCACGCAGCATTTCTTGCACTCTGTTTATACAATTGCAATTCATAATCAATTTATTTTAATAGTTTATAGCTTTATTTATTTTTATTGCGTTTTTCTGTTCCAAACCATTAGCAACGAAAGTGATGAATGCTAAACTGATATAATAATTCCTGTTTATTTGGTACTGAGTTTTTCTTCGTATTTTTTCAATTCTTCACGATCAATAAACAATGCAAATGCCATGTATTTTCCGGGAACACCGGTTTCATGCTCGGCTTTTACCTCATTCCCTGCGGGTGAACGTTCAACGCCGAATGAAACAATAGTTCCTCGGCTTACGTGATGCACATCAGTAACGGTAGTGGATACGCGAACTCCCTGATTATCGTCTTTAGCCATAACCAGCATGGCTTCTATGATTTGATAATTTTTCATTTTGTGCAAATAGCTC